>Ga0209101_1000360_pt1 | contig 37976 bp, 26 predicted proteins | sample ConPoolayeCmetaG_FD_185481 | JGI IMG/M metagenome (GOLD analysis project Ga0209101, IMG submission 185481) | Hot spring microbial mat communities from California, USA to study Microbial Dark Matter (Phase II) - Cone Pool mat layer C metaG... ...
ACCTCCACCATCGGACGGAGCAAGCGCTCTCCGACGGCGTACTTTGAAATCGGTTTTTGGGATGGCCTCTCTCCAAAAGATGGAGGGGGGCTTTTTTTATGGCACGTCGATCTCTCCGGAGAACACCTCTTCGGCCGGGCCGCACAACCAAATATCGGTATAGCCCGATGCTGTTGCCGTGAAGCGCACCCGCAAGGTGCCGCCGCGAGCAAAGACAGGCACCTCGTAAGTACCCGGAGGCAGCTGTACTCGCACATGCCAAGCCAGTGCGGCAGCCGTCACACCCGTTCCGCAGGCCAAGGTCTCCGCTTCCACACCGCGTTCGTACGTACGCAGACCTATCCCTTCTGGGTCGAGTTCTACAAAATTGACGTTAACTCCTCCGGGTTGAAAGCACTCCGCATAGCGCACACGGCGCCCCTCCTCGGATACATTTCGACCTTTTAAGTTGTCCACCCACTCTATGTAGTGAGGTGAGCCGGTGTTGACAACAAAGCCCTTTTCACCGGAGATGGGATTGGCGCAAGGCGCCATCGGCCCCACATCCCTCATACGCAGCTCTACCCAGAAGCGACGCGGCACGTCGGAAATGAAGAGCCTGGCCTCGTGTTCCCCGTCGGCAGCGATAAAGGTGTAGCGCTCGCGGCGAATGCCGAGCCGATAAGCAAACGCTACTATACAGCGCCCGCCGTTGCCGCAAAAGGTACTCTCTCGGCCATCGGCATTGAAATAAACCATTTCAAAATCGCGCACCGGATGGGTATTCAGTAAGATAAGGCCGTCAGCGCCGATGCCGAAGTGCCGATCGCACAAACGGGCAATATGCTCCGTATCGTTGCGCCGAATCCACAAATGTGAGCGCTGATCGACCAAGATAAAATCGTTTCCGGTGCCTTGATATTTCCAAAATTGCATGCGGCGAAAGTAAAGCACACCCACTTGAACTCAGGGCAATTGTAGGTAACCCTCTGCCGTTTCTATTACTTGCCCCTCGGCCAACAAGTGCTGAAGCGCCATGATGACCTGCGCTTGTTGAGGAGAGGGAAAGGCCTCCAGGAGCCGTTGCAGCGGTTGCCGCTGCCCGCGCAAGAGCGAAAAAATTTGTTCCTCGATTCCCTCAAAAGCACGTGTGGAGAGCTCGGCTGTGTTTCTACCGGTACAGATGTCGCAGATGCCGCACGGTGGTGCATCCGGCTGGCCCAGGTAGGTGAGTAGTTGACGGCTCCTGCACGACCGAGTTTCGGCGTAGCGGATAACCGCCTCCACCCGCTGTTGGGCGCGCTGTTTGAGAAAGGTCAGCCGTTTGACATCAAATGTGGTGTTTTCGGCGGCTACCCGCTCCTGCAAAAAGGTGAGCACCGCCTGCTGGGTCGGCGGTCGATAATCTACAATATCGGCCCGGTGCGCGGCCTCCAGCACGCGCTCGACGGCCATAGGCTCCATTTTGGCGTAATGCGCTAACGTAGGCAAACTCACCTCGCGATACTCCCGATGAATACCCGCATATACGCGCAAGAGGGTTTGAATCACCCTGTCGGCCAGCGGGTGGCGCAACTGATACTCGTGCAATACCTCGCGCCCAACCACTATGCGCACCCGCGGCAACATTTGCGCAGCATCGGACAGCGCAATCCACCCGTCGTGCTCCAGCACCTTCAAAGCCGCATAGGCCGGAGCCTGCTGGAAGCGATAAACCGTGCAAAAGTGCTGGAAATCAAAGGCAAAAGACTCTCCTTTTCCCGCGCCCACGGCAACCTTAGTATAACTGCCCAGCGCTTGATAGACCCGGCGTACTTCTTCTAAGGCGGGATAGGACTGTTCCCATTGATGGCGCAGATGGTCGGCGTCTGAAGGAACGTAAAGCAGCACCGCATAGGATTTTTTCCCATCCCGTCCGGCCCGACCCGCCTCTTGGAAATAGGCCTCCAAGCTGTCGGGAGGCGACAAGTGCACCACCACGCGCACGTCGGGCTTGTCTATACCCATACCAAAGGCATTGGTGCAGACCATGATGGGCGTGCGCCCTTGAATCCAGTCTTCCTGCCTCTGGTGGCGTTCTTGAGGCGACAGACCGGCGTGATAAAAATCGGCGCGGATATTTTCCTTTTGTAAAAAGAGGGCCACATCGCGGGCCAGCTTGCGGTTGCGCACATAGATAAGGCCGCTACCCGGCACTCGCTTTAAAATGTCGAGCAGTTTGGCCGGTTTGCGCGCTTCATACAACACCGAGTAAGACAAATTTTTGCGCTCAAAGCTGTGCTGAAAAACTCGAGGGGTACGAAAGCCCAGTTTTTCCTGTACGTCACGCACCACATCCGGCGGAGCAGTAGCCGTTAAAGCCAACAGGGGAGTATGGGGTAAAACTTGTCGGCGAAAGGCCGCTATTTGCAAATACGGCGGCCGAAAGTCGTATCCCCACTGACTGACGCAATGCGCCTCGTCTACGGCCAACAAATTAACCGACATACGGGCAATGCGCGCCGAGGCCATATCGCTCTGAAGGCGTTCAGGGCTGAGGTACAGCAGCTTGTATACACCTCGGCAGGCGTTCTCCAAGGTAACATCTATTTCGCGCGCGCTCATGCCCGAGTAAACGGCCGCCGCCGGAATGCCGCGCCGGAGAAGTTGTGACACTTGGTCTTTCATCAGAGCAATCAGCGGCGATATCACCAGGCACAATCCCTCGCGACACAGAGCAGGCACTTGATAACATATAGACTTGCCCCCGCCCGTAGGAAGGAGGGCCAACGTATCGAACCCCTCCAAGACAGAGCGGATAATGTCCTCTTGGAGCGGGCGAAAAGAAGGATATCCCCAGTACTGCTGCAGAATAGACAGCGGCGAATTCATGGCAACAAAAGGCAGTAGGCCATCTCCTGCAGAACAGCGCCCGCACGGCAGAAGGCGTTTTGCACTCGGCCGGATGCACCAAAGTGCGGCGAGCGGCACTGTCCCATAGGCTTCGGTTTGGACAAAGATAAAATAAAACGCCCTCGCCGTTTAACGACGAGGGCGCACGCATGTATCCCTTACAAACGCCGAGAGGCCTAAGCCAACCGAACGTTTACTGCGTTCATGCCTTTTTTTCCGCGCTGAAGGTCGAAGGTGACGGTGTCTCCTTCGCGGATGTTGTCGATGAGGCCGCTAACGTGAACGAAGACATCTTCACCCGTGGCAGAGTCAACGATGAAACCAAAACCCTTGGTCTCGTTAAAAAACTTTACTTTTCCAGTGTGCATTGGTAAAAAAAATTTGAAAAAATGATGCTCGGGCGATATACCCACTGCAAAGGTGCAGTTTATTTCTGAGAGTGGCACTTTTTTTAAACCATTTTTTGCCCCCTACCTTTGCAACGACTTTTTACCGGCCCTTTGCGCTATGGATTTAGCTACGAGATATTCTCATATAGATGTGGAAGGGCGCTGGTACGAGCACTGGGAGAGAAGAGGATACTTTCGCTCGGTGCCGGACGAGCGCGAGCCGTTCACCATAGTCATCCCACCGCCCAATGTGACGGGAGTGCTTCACATGGGGCACATGCTCAACAACACCATACAGGACATCCTCATCCGTAAGGCCCGCCTGGACGGCAAGAATGCCTGTTGGGTACCCGGCACCGACCACGCCTCCATCGCCACCGAGGCAAAAGTGGTGCGCTGGCTACGAGAGGAGAAAAAACTCCGCAAGGCAGACTTAACGCGAGAGCAATTCTTACAGTACGCCTATCAGTGGAAAGACAAGTACGGCGGCATCATTCTTTCTCAACTGCGCCGCTTAGGCGCTTCCTGCGATTGGGCCCGGACCACCTTCACCATGGACTCCGGCTACTACGAAGATTGCATTCGCGTCTTTGTAGACCTGTACCGAAAGGGCAAGCTGTACCGCGGGTGGCGCATGGTCAACTGGGACCCCGAAGCCAAGACCGTGCTCTCTAACGAAGAAGTCCTCTATACCACCGAAATCTCCCGGCTGTTTTACATTAAATATCCGTTGGAGGGCTCCGATGAGGGCGTCGTCATTGCCACTCAACGCCCGGAGACCATATTCGCCGATGTAGCGGTGGCCGTACATCCCGATGACCCTCGCTATCGCCACCTGATAGGCAAGCGGGTGCGTATCCCGCTTATCGAGCGCCCGGTACCGGTAATTGCCGATGAGTACGTAGACAAGGAGTTCGGCACGGGCGCCCTTAAAATCACCCCTGCACACGACCCGAACGATTACGAGATCGGTCAGCGCCATCGGCTGCCTATAGTGGACATCCTCACCGACGACGGCAAACTAAATGAGCACTGCAGCTACGCGCCGCTCATCGGTCTCGACCGCTTCGAGGCGCGCCGTCGGATGGAGGAGCTGTTGAAAAAAGGAAACTACCTAGTCAAGGTGGAGGAATATTCCACTAATATCGGGCGCTCGGAGCGCACTAACGCCGTAGTGGAGCCCAAATTATCGCTGCAATGGTTTGTACGCATGAGGGAGCTCGGCGAGCCGGCCCTTAAGGCCGTCCTCGAGGGCGAAGTGCGCTTTTATCCGGACAATTTCCAAAATCTATATCGTGCGTGGATGGAGAACCTCCGCGACTGGTGCATCTCACGCCAACTGTGGTGGGGGCAACGCATTCCCGCCTGGTACCTTAAGACCGAAGCACGCGGCCAAGAGACCCATATCTTCGTAGCCCCTACTGCTCAAGAAGCCCTTGAGCAGGCCCGGCAGGTAACGGCAAACCCTGGACTAACCCTCGACGACCTGCGCCAAGACGAAGATGTGCTCGACACTTGGGCCTCTTCTTGGCTTTGGCCTATTAGCGTCTTCGACGGGTTCCGAAAACCCGACGGAGAAATCCGCTATTACTACCCTACTTCCGTTTTGGTTACCGGATGGGACATCCTCTTTTTCTGGGTTGCCCGCATGATCATGGCCGGCTACGAATTCAAGGGAGAAAAACCCTTTCATGCGGTATATTTCACCGGCATGGTGCGCGACAAGCAGCGCCGCAAAATGTCGAAATCGCTGGGCAACTCGCCGGATGCCATGCAACTGCTGGACACCTACGGCGCAGATGGCGTCCGCTACGGGCTAATGTCGAGTGCTGCCGCCGGCAACGACATTTTGTTTGATGAAAAATTGTGCGAAAACGGCCGCAACTTCTGCAACAAGTTGTGGAACGCGCTGCGCTTGGTAAAAGGGTGGCAGGTGACCGAGAGCGCTGAGGACCCCGCCGCAGCCCGCCGCAATGCCCTGGCTGTGCAATGGATGCGCGCCAAGTTCGCCCAGGTGTTGAGCACCCTTGAGGCCGATTTTGCCGGCTTTCGCCTGAGCGAGGCGCTGCTCACGCTGTACACGTTCATATGGGATGACTTTTGTTCGTGGTATTTGGAGATTATCAAACCGGGTTTTGAAAAACCCTTGGACCGCGCCACCTACGAGGCTACCCTCGACCTGTTTGGCGATATGATGATCGCCCTTCACCCGTTCATGCCCTTCATTACCGAAGAAATCTGGCACCGCCTGCGTGAGCGTACTCCAGGACAAGACTGTATCGTTCAGCGCTATCCTAAACCGACGGCCTACGATGAGGTCCTGGTGAAACAAGTAGAGAGTGCAAAAGGGCTGGTCTCGCGCATCCGCGAGCTGCGCAGCGAGCTGCAAATAAAGCCCAAGGAGGCCCTATCCCTATGGGTACAAGAAAGTCCTTCGGCACGAGCGCTGTTTAGCCGAGAGGGACTAGCAGAGATGGTGAGCAAGCTGGCCGTTTTATCCCACTTGACTTTCTGCCAAGAGGAACCGGCAAATACCCAGTCGTTTTTGTCGGGGACGGAAAAATATTTCATCGAGGTCTACCAACAGGTGGATTACGCCGCCGAGCGGGCCAAGTTGCTAAAGGAGCTGGAGTACCAGCGCGGATTTTTGAAGACCGTTGAGGCCAAGCTGACCAACGAGCGCTTCGTCGCTTCGGCGCCCGCCACTGTGGTAGAAAACGAGCGCAAAAAGCGCGCAGATGCCTTGGCGCGCATTCAGATACTGGAAGAGAGCCTATCCAGACTGCCCACGTAACCATGGAAGACCTTCCTTCTGCGACCCTCGGGTGCCGTCCTGTTGCAGGAAGGGCATCTCTTTGGGTAGGGCTTATGGCCGTAGTGCTGTGTCTACAACCGGCTATAGCTCCGCCGGAGAACCCTCCTGCATGTAGTGGTATTGACTTTTACACCCGAAACCGGTCGTTCAACCTACCCTATCCCTTAGGTAAGTCCTTAGGAGCGCCCGCTTACGGCGCCCATTTTTATCGGGCGCGCCTGGATACGCTGAGTAATTGGTACAGCCCTTCGCGCCGGTATGTAGAAATCATTCGCCAAGACCATCCGGTGCAACCGCTTTACGGGCTGGCCATAGGGTTTGAGTTTCACCACAGCGTGGATTCCTTCCCTTACAAGCCGGCTTATGCCCGGGCGCATTTCAAAGATTTCTCCTGGGGCGGGCTGGAGTTTAGTTCAGCCGACTCGTTTAACTACACCGGTGTCACGAACGAGGTCAGCAACGATTTGACGATTCGCGTAACCGCATTTTACCAAGACACCATTAGAGGCGTCTTTTCTGCTGTGCTGCTGAGCGGAGCGGGGCCTATGCTCCACTTAGACAGCGGCACTTTTTGCGCACCGCTGCGTCGCCTGGCCGATTGAGGCCGTTGCTCAACGCAAGCCGTGCGTGCCTTATTAATTTTGTTCGTTGCAAGGACGAGCCAAAGGCTCACAACACCATGCTTTCTGACCTGTTACTAACGGCTTTTTTGGTTTTCTTAAACGGCTTTTTCGTCGCTGCAGAGTTCGCCATAGTAAAAGTGCGCGCTTCTCAGATCCAGATGCGCGCCGCCAACAGCGCGGTAGCCCGCATAGCGGAAAACGTGATTGGACACCTGGACAGCTATCTCGCCGCTACACAGCTGGGCATTACACTGGCCAGCTTAGGGTTGGGTTGGATCGGAGAGCCCGTTGTGGGAGCCATTATTTTAAACATAATGGGCGGGTTAGGCCTGGAGGCGAATCCCGCCTTTGCGCACCGCATAGCCTTGCCCGTCGCTTTCGCTACCATCACGGTGCTGCACATCGTCTTTGGCGAGCTGGCACCCAAGTCTATGGCCATACGCTATCCTACCCGCACCACGCTGTGGGTGGCCGTTCCTTTGCAGCTTTTCTATTACCTTTTTAGCCCTTTCATCTGGCTGCTCAACGGCCTGGCCAATCTCCTGCTGCGCGCCGTGGGCATTCGATTGGTGGCGCATTCGGAAATTCACTCGGAAGAGGAGCTCAAAATCCTCATCTCCGAAAGTGCCAAGGGTGGGGCCATTCAGCCCTCTGAGCGCGAGCTCATTCAGAACGTATTCGCCTTTGACGAACGCCGGGTAAAACACATCATGACCCCGCGCACACAGGTAGTGGGCATACGCATGAACACCCCTCTTGCCGAGGCCGTATCCTTTGCTCTGCGAGAGGGCTACTCGCGCTATCCGGTCTACGAAGATACCTTAGACCAAATCGCCGGTTTTGTCCACACAAAAGACCTCTTGGTGGCCCAAATAGAACGGACCCATAAGACGCTGCGCGAGCTCATGCGCCCCGTGTTGTATACTCACCCGAACAAGAAGATCGTCCAGTTGCTGCGTCAGTTTCAGCGCGAACGCCTTCAATTGGCGGTGGTAACCAACGAGTTCGGCGTGACGGCCGGCATAGTTACCATGGAGGACATTCTGGAGGAGCTGGTAGGCGAAATCCAAGACGAGTACGACCAGGAGCAGCCTGCCGTGGTTAACACGGGCGAGAATTGCTGGCGCGTACTGGCGCAAACGAATTTAGAGCGCATCAATGAGCAACTCCCGGAACCTTTCCCCTTGGATGACGACTACGATACTCTGGCGGGCTTATTACTCAAAACACTGGACGGCATCCCACAAGAGGGCATGATCGTGCCGGTGAACAACTACGAGATAACCGTTTTAAAAATGTATAAAACCAGTCCGGAGGTGGTAGAGGTGCGGTGGCGGACGGAGGAAGTTGTCCATTAGCGGTGGTTGCTCGTCGGCCGAAAGACACCACTGGGGTGGCTCTCGAATGACAAGCATATCCCTTTTTATCCTAATCGGAGATGAAGAAAGGGCCGGTCTTGCCGGCGCCGGCCCTTTCTTTTAAGCCGCTGCTCATTGCCGACGCCCGGCGCCTTTTTGCTCGGCACCGGAGGTGGGGCGTTCGCCGGCGCGGCGCTGTGGGGTGGGTGCAGGCGACGGAGCATCATCGGGGCGCGGCCGAGTTTGGGACTGCGATTCACCGTCGTCTTCTCTTTCGGGTTTATTGCTCTGATGACTGCGGCGCTTTCCGTGCTTTTTTCGGCCTTTTTTTCTTTCTTTTTCGTACAAATCTTTCTCTCCTCCGCGTCCTCGACCGCTAAAGGCGGCTCCTTGAGACTTTTCCTCAGCGTGCTCTCGAACGCCTGTCGGTTTGCGCCTTTCGGCGCGCTCTTTTTGGCCGTCGGCGGATGGACGGGGGGGCGTTTGAGCGGTGAGGACTGCAGCGGTAAGCAACACGGCTAATCCGGTCAGAAAGCTTTTTATAGTCATAATGAAAACTATTTGGGTGAAGAACACGGCAAAAACGAAATTTTTCCCTCGGCATTACGAGGTGAGCCGGCTTTAACGCTCTTCTTAACACGGCTGTGACCGGTATTCTTTGAATGCACCGATGGGCATCTTTGACCTTCCGAATATAATTTTGGGCACAGGGAATAACTCTTGAACAATCCTCATTATTTTTTGAAAAAATAAATTCGAACGGTTCTGGGAACAGATGGGCCGTTGTACTTTTGCCGCCGATTTTATCGGGGCTACCTCTCCAACGGATATGATGTCTTCTTGTCGTCGGTGGATAATCTTGTTCTTTAGCGCGTTGAGCGCAATAGGGCTGGCTCAAGACGCCCAGGATGCGCATCATCACGGCTCTTCTCCTCAACAGCATGATGCCACCTCCTTGGCCGACTGTGGGCATTCGGTAAATGCGGAGAAATCCTTCGATGCCGGTGAAACGGCTCTTCACCACATCGCCGACGCCAATGCTATCCACATTATAGGCGATGTGTACTTCCATCTGCCCTGCTTTCTGTACGCACCGGCTTACGGTTGGAAAATCACGACCACTGCAGCCTTCGAGGCGCATCACCATGGAAACGGCACCCGCAGCGTGGACGGCTACGTACTGGTGTACGGTAATGTGATGCGCTTGCAAAATCCTAAGTACGCCCGCGGCTCCTTTCCGGTGAGCGATTACACATACCGAGAAATCGAGACTCCGGACGGCAAGAAGAAGACGGTTTATTACGCCATCATCAACGGCGTATGTGAGCCGCTCGACAAGAAGAGCACTTTTGACGGCGGTATTATGGGGGGAGGCATCACGTCTTTTTACGATTTTTCCATTACCCGCAACGTGTTCACCATGTTGCTGACGGTGCTGCTGCTTTTCTTGCTGTTTCGCGCGGCGGCTCGGACGGCCATAGCACGCAAGGGTAAGGCGCCAAAAGGGCTGCAAAATTTTCTAGAGCCGTTTGTCATCTTTATCCGCGACGAGGTGGCCAAGCCGAACATCGGCCCTCGTTACGAGAAGTATATGCCCTATCTCTTGGCCGTTTTCTTCTTTATCCTCGGCCTCAATCTCATCGGTCAAGTGCCGTTTTTCCCCGGTAGCGCCAACGTGACGGGCAACATATCGGTTACCATGGTGCTGGCGGTATTCACCTTTTTCATTTCCACTCTAAGCGCTAACAAACACTTCTGGGAACACACTTTGTGGATGCCGGGTGTGCCACCTGTGCTCAAAATTCTTATTCTCACCCCCGTCGAAGTGCTGGGCTTGTTTCTTCGGCCTTTTACCTTGCTGTTGCGTCTGTTTGCCAACATCGCGGCGGGTCACATTGTCATCATCAGCTTTGTCGGGCTTATTTTTATTTTTGGTAAAGGCGGCGAGAGTTTGAGCGGGTCCATTTCGGGCATTATTGCCTCTGTTCCGCTGACGCTGTTCATGATGGCGTTGGAGCTCCTGGTGGCCTTTTTACAGGCGTTCATTTTCACCATGCTGTCGGCCGTGTACATCGGCACGGCCGTAGAGGAGCCTCACGATCATTAAAAAAGACCTCATTCATTTTTCTAAAACAGTTATAACACATGTCTTACGCAGCAATTGGTGCCGGCATAGCCGTAATCGGAGCAGGTCTCGGCATTGGTCAAATCGGTGGCAAGGCCATGGAGTCCATCGCGCGTCAACCGGAAGCCGTGGGCGATATCCGTGCCAACATGATCCTGACGGCGGCCTTGATCGAAGGCGCTGCCTTGGTGGCCATGGTACTGGCTTTCTTCGTGAAAGCGCCTGCCTAAAAAGACCCTACCGGGTCGGCGCGAAGCGGTTGGCGACGCAATGACCCGGTTTTTTGGGAATACACAACGGCTTTAAGAGGGCTTAAAGCGCATTTACATATCCTCATGCTTTTTTCTTAAACTCATTTTACGCCGTATGCTTTTGCTGGGAGAGTTCTCCGTTATAAGACCGGAGCCCGGTCTGCTGGTGTGGACGGTCATTATCTTCTTAATTTTCTGGTTTTTAATGGCGCGTTTTGCTTTTCGGCCTATTGCTATGGCGCTCAAGCAACGCGAGCAAGACATTCAGGATGCGCTGGACCAAGCCAAGAAGGCGCGCGAAGAGATGGCTGCGCTTCAAGCCGAAAACGAAAAACTACTCGTGCAAGCCCGCGAAGAGCGCGCTCAAATCTTGAAAGAAGCAAAGGAAGCTAAGGAGCAAATCATCGCCGAGGCGAAAGAACGCGCTAATGCCGAATATCGCCGAAAACTGGAGAGCGCTTTGCAAGATATTGAGAACCAGAAAATGGCCGCCCTCATCGAGCTGCGGAATACGGCCGGGCAGATGGCGGTGGAAATTGCCGAAAAAATCTTACAGCGCCAGTTGAGTGATAAAGCCGAGCAAGAAGCTTACGCCCGCCGGCTGGCCGAGAACATGCGCTTGAATTAAAACCGCCGAACCCTCATTATGTCAAATACTCGCATTGCTACGCGATATGCCAAGTCGCTGCTTGACTTAGCGGTCGAACGCGGCGAAGTGGAGGCGGTTCAAGCCGACATGCAATTGCTTGCCCAAGCCGTTCAGAACCGCGACTTGTACCTGCTGCTCAAAAGTCCTATCGTTTCGGCCCAGAAAAAGTTGTCCGTTTTGAGGGCCGTTTTCGATGGCAAGGTCGGCACTCTAACGCTCAATTATCTGCAATTGCTCGTTGGCAAGAAGCGCGAGGCCTTTCTGCCGGAGATTATCCGCGAGTTTATCCACCAATACAATGGGCTGAAAGGGATTACGGAGGTGCAGGTGGTCAGTGCTGCCCCGCTGTCGGAAGAAACGTTGTTAATCATTCGACAGAAAATAGCCGCCAGTGGGCTGGCGACGAAAGACTTAGACATCACGACCCGTGTAGATCCCGCCCTCATCGGTGGCTTCATCGTTACCTTCGACGATAAGCGCTACGACGCCAGCATAGCCAGCCGTTTGGCAGAGCTCAAAGCGGACTTCAGTAAAAATCAGTACGTACGAGAGTTTTAAACTCGGCCTTTTTTTGACCATTCAACTCTTATCTATATGGCAGACATTCGACCGGAAGAAATTTCAGCGATACTCAAACAGCAACTGACGGGCTTCACCTCGGCAGCCGATTTGGAGGAGGTAGGCTCTGTGCTTCAGGTAGGCGATGGTATTGCGCGCGTATACGGCCTCAATCGCGCCCAAGCGGGTGAGCTGGTGGAGTTTGAAACCGGCGTTCGGGCCATCGTGCTCAACCTGGAGGAGGATAACGTGGGGGTCGTGCTCATGGGCCCTTCTACCGGCATTCGCGAGGGCTCTTTGGTGAAACGCACCGGCCAGATCGCCTCTATCGAAGTGGGCGAGGGTTTCTTGGGCCGCGTAGTCAATCCGCTAGGGCAGCCTATCGACGGCAAGGGCCCCATAGGAGGGCAGAAGTACGAAATGCCCTTGGAGCGCAAGGCGCCGGGAGTTATCTATCGCCGTCCGGTGAACGAGCCACTTCAGACGGGTATTAAGGCCATTGATGCTATGATACCCATTGGTCGTGGGCAGCGCGAACTCATCATTGGCGACCGACAGACGGGTAAGTCGGCCATTGCCGTAGACACCATCATCAACCAAAAGGAGTTCTACGAGCGAGGGGAGCCGGTGTACTGCATTTACGTAGCCTGTGGGCAAAAAGCCTCCACGGTGGCGCAAATTGCCCGCACGCTGGAAGAATACGGCGCCATGCCTTATACGGTTATCGTGTCGGCCTCGGCCTCTGATCCTGCGCCCTTACAGTTTTACGCACCCTTTGCCGGTGCCGCCATCGGCGAATATTTTCGCGACACCGGCCGCCCGGCCCTCATCGTGTACGACGACCTATCGAAACAAGCGGTAGCCTATCGCGAAGTATCGCTATTGCTTCGCCGTCCGCCCGGTCGGGAGGCCTACCCCGGCGACGTTTTCTATCTACATAGCCGCCTGCTGGAGCGCGCGGCGAAGATCATCGACGACGACAACGTGGCGCGCCAAATGAACGACTTGCCGCCCAGCCTGGTTAAGGCGGGCTTGGTCAAAGGCGGCGGCTCGCTGACGGCTCTGCCCATCATCGAAACACAGGCGGGCGACGTGTCGGCCTATATTCCTACGAACGTCATCTCTATCACCGACGGGCAAATCTTCCTGGAGTCGAACCTCTTCAATGCCGGCATCCGCCCGGCCATCAACGTGGGCATCTCGGTGAGCCGTGTAGGCGGCAACGCCCAAATCAAGTCGATGAAAAAGGTGGCCGGAACGCTCAAACTCGACCAAGCGCAGTACCGAGAGCTAGAAGCCTTCGCCAAGTTCGGCTCCGACCTCGATGCCGCCACGCAAGCCATCCTGGCCAAAGGAGCGCGCAACGTGGAGATCCTCAAGCAGCCGCAGTACAGCCCTATGCCCGTGGAAAAGCAAATCGCCATTATCTACCTGGGCACCAACAACTTGCTGCGAGACGTCCCGCTGGACAAGGTGCGCGAGTTTGAAGAGATATTCCTCATAGAAATGGAACAGCAGCTTCCCCACGTGTTGGAGGAGTTTCGCCAAGGCAAATTAGAGGAAGCCAGCCTGGAGCAAATGCGCCAACTGGCGGCCAAGCTCACCTCCCAATACAAAAAGTAACGACAAGGTGTTCTGGCGAGCGCTCGGCTCGGGCGCCCGGGGGCATCCCACAATCTTCCACCTATGGCAAGAGGACTCAAAGAGGTTCGCGAGCGGATAAAGTCGATCATTTCTACCCAGCAAATCACCAAGGCCATGAAGATGGTCTCGGCGGCCAAGTTGCGCAAAGCCCAAACCGCCATCGTGCAGCTGAGACCTTATTCGGAGCGCCTCAACCGCATGCTGTCGAACATCCTGGCCAACTTGGAGGGCGATGCTACCACGATGTACGGCCGGGTGCGCGAAGTGAAAAGCGTCTTGGTAGTGGTTGTCACCTCTAACCGCGGGCTGTGCGGTGCGTTCAATTCCAACATCAATAAGGAAGCCCTTGCCCACATTCAGACTAAGTATGCACGTCAGCGACAGGAAGGAAAAGTCAGCGTGCTGTTTATCGGCAAAAAAGGGTATGACTTCTTCCGCCGTCGGTATCGCGACCTGCACTTTATCACCGACCATGTAGACCTGTTTAATCGCCTTGACTACGAGCACACCAGTGCGGTGGCCCGCTCCCTGATGGAGGCTTTTCTGTCGGGTCAATACGACGCCATCGACATCGTTTACGGCCATTTCAAGAATGCCGCCACCCAGTATCCTCTTGCCGAGCAATGGCTACCTGTGCCCAAGATGACGCCGGCGAACGGGAGCAAGAAGCGGGCGGACTACATTTTCGAGCCCGACAAGCAGCGGTTGCTCGAGACTTTGGTTCCGAGTATTCTGCAGCTGCAGTTTCACAAGACTCTGCTGGACACGCATGCCAGTGAGCACGGTGCCCGCATGACGGCTATGGACAAGGCCACCGAAAACGCCGAGGAACTGCTCAAAGAGCTGCGCATTTCATACAATAAGGCCCGCCAAGAAGCCATCACTACGGAACTGACGGAGATCGTCGGCGGCGCATCGGCCTTGGAAAGTACGTAGAAGAGAGCAAACAAACCAACGATCGAATACCTCCCCGAGCCCCGTTGTCCGACGACAACGGGGCTTTTTTACCTGTATGGAGGTGGCCGGTGGCAGCCTACTTTTGTATTCATGAACGATACGCTTTCCTGGCGGGCGCGTTTGGGAGCAGCGTTGGCGACGGTTGCTTTCTTCGGTCTGATTGGGTTGTACACGCGCGAGTACGCCGTTTTTACCAACACGCTGCAAGCGGGCCGTTTGGTCGGAGGAGCCGTCTTAGCCGGCCTGCTCCTGGCCGTGGGCATACTCTACGCCCTGCGCCGACGCCTTACCCCCTGGAGTCGTCATGTGCCGGAGGTATTGCTCATCGCCGTGTTCGTGCCGCTGTTTGCTCCATTGGCGGCCAGCCGCATCAATCGCGCGGGAGGCGAAGTGTCTTACCGCTCCTTCGAGTTTGTCGCCGAAGTACCTTATGTGGCTGCCGCTTACGGATGGCTTCGCTTTCAGCCCATCCAGATTACAGGCTACCGGCTTATCGTGCGACGAGAGGGCCGGACGTACCACTTTCAATACAAGAGCCGGCGGTATTTTCCCCTTACCCAAAGCGGCGAGGTCGTGCTTTTGCCCCTCCGGCGGGGCTACTTAGGTATCGAAGTAATGGAGCTGCGGTAGTCTCTCTCAGAGAGGGCTACCGCCATACGACCACTTTTTGCTGCCCGCAGCGCTCGCCGGCTTTGACGCGGAGGAGATAGAAGCCGCTTTCCAGCGCTTGCAGGTCGAGCCGGAAATCGCCCTCCTCTTCCACCTGGCCCTCATAGCGCAAGCGGCCGCCCATGTCGAACACCTCGATGCGGCTGCGGGCGGGCACCTGGCGCACCCATAATAGACCGCTCGTCGGGTTGGGTTGTACGGATAAAGACAAGGGGCCGACCTCTTCGTGCTGTGCGGAGACCGAGCCGATAACCCGATAGGTGAGGAAAAAGGCCAGAGTACTGTCGATGGCCGGCGCAGCACACTGGCTGTGGTTGGCGTTAGGTTTGACGTCTTGAGCGCGCACCTGAGTAGCGCCGCGCCCGAGCATGGTCTGATAGGCCAGCAGGCTGTTCTGAGGCGGCACCTGGTCGTCGCCGCCGCAATAGTAAATGCGGGTAGGTGCTTTAGGTGCCCAGTCGTAAACGTTGTTGTCGCGCAAGGCAACGTTGAGGGGATGGTTTACCTGGGTGATGACGCCCTGTAAATAGCTATCTCGAAACAGTCGCCGCGGCTTACAGGCCAGCTCGTAGAAGATGAGCTGGGCCACCAGGCGCACCTGCAGTTCCGCCAAAGTGATTTTACCGCTTTGAAAATCAGAAATATTGCCGATGTACTGGTCGCGGAAGACCTCTTGGAAGGAAGTATACAGGTTGCCGTACACGCCTTGATAGCCGATCAGCGTGTTGGGAATGTAGGCCGGATAGAGATACACCTTGTCGGAGAGCACCACGTCGCGCATCACTTCACCCGTGCTGTAGGGACCGGAGAGATGAGCGGCTGCGGTGACGGTAAACTCATGGCTCCACAGGGTTTCAGCATCGCGGTGAAAGGCCATGGCGGCATGACCGCCCTGAGAGTATCCGGTGACGAAGAGCTGTTCATTGGTGTGCACGTCGTGTTGCTGGGCAAAGGCGGCAAATGCCCGCAACATATCGGCGGCTACCCAAGATTCTGAGGCGGCGTGTACATAGGGGTGAAAGCCCTTTGCCACGCCGAGGCCTAAGTAGTCGGGTGCGAGAACTGCAAAGCCGATGCCCGCAAAGAGCAGGGCCCACTCACCTTCACCTCCGCTGAAGACGTTAAAGGAAGGCACATCGGTTTTCGAGGAGGCCGTGCCGTGTTGGTAGAGCAACCGTGGGAAGGTGCGTTCCGGGTCGAAGGGCACGGCAACCAGCCCACTGACGGTATCCGTCTGGCCGGCAGTGTTTCGGGTGGTGTACAGCAGGCGATAGCACTGCACATCGTAGGCGACCAAGGGCTGGTTGAACTGTTTGGCCACCTGTAGGCGCGTGCGGCTACCCAAAAATTCGGCGCCGACCCATACTTGCCCAACCAATCCGGACGCCCCGCTCAGGGCGCAAAACAGGATAAAGGTGCGTAGGTACATTTCTTACCATCGGGTTTCGGTGAAAGAATAGTCTTGCCGGGCGAGGGCACTTCGCGCTCTTCGTGAGCCGATGATTAAAATCTAAAAGAGGGAGCGCCCGCCATAGCTGCACAGGTGCTCCCTTTTTCGCGCTTTTTAACGCAATAAGACGACTTTGTTTTGCCAGATACGGCCTTCGGACAAGAGGCGAACGACGTACAAGCCCTCTTCGAGGGGCGATAGGTCGAGCCAATAGCTATTACCGGAGGGCTTGCGCAGGTCTTGGCGGAGCCGACCGCCGAGGTCGAAGACCTGTATGTGGCCCTCGTCAGGCAGGTTTACCATCCACACGCCGCCGCGGGCAGGGTTAGGGTACAACAAAAGAGGGTCTGCCCTCTCCTCGCCTACGGCTGTTACATAGCCGATGTCGCGATAAGAGAGGAAGAAGATCAGCGTGTTAAGCAGGGCCGGTGATACACAGGCGCCGTGGTCGGCATTAGGGTTGACGTCTACTACCTGCAGGTCTTTGGCTCCGCGGCTCAGCATGGTGTCGCGCGCCACGATGCTGTTCTTGAACGGCACCTGGTCGTCGGCCGTGCAGTAATAGATACGCGTGGGTACCTGGGGCGCCCAGGGGTATACGTTATTGTCCCGCAAAGCCACGTTGACAGGATGCCAATCGTCGGCTTTGACCTCTTGCACCAGGGCAGGTTGCAGCATGCGCACCGGCCGACAGGCGCCCTCGTTGGCCACCAGCAGGTTTATCAGCTGTAGGTTTAACTGAAACAAGTCGATGTTGCCGTTTTGAAACTGGGCCACGACCGAGGCATACGGCTCGCGAAAGACCTCTTGTAAGAAATTGTACAGGTTGCCGTACACGCCCTGGTAAGAGATGAGCGTATTCGGTATGTAAGCCGGATAAAGATATACCTCGTCGGAGAGCACCAAATCGCGCATGACCTCTCCGATGCTGTACGGACCGGACATGTGACTGGCCGCCGTCATCTTAAACTCGTTCTTCCAGAGGCCTTCTACATCGCGCTGGAAGGCCATAGAGGCGTGCCCTCCTTGTGAATAACCCGTTGCGAACAGCTGGTCGTTGACGTACAAGCCGCTGCCGTAGTAAGCGATAAAGTCCGGCAGAGCGCGCAGCATGTCGGCGGCTACCCAGGACTCTGAAGCGGCGTGGACGTACGGGTGGAAGCCCTTGGCCACGCCGAGGCCCAGATAGTCGGGCATGAGGGTGAGAAAACCCATACCGGCAAACAGTAGCCCTATATTGCCCTCTCCACCGGTTAGAATATTGAAAGAGGGCACATCGGTTCGGGATATCGAGGTGCCGTGCTGATAGACCAGGCGCGGAAAGATACGCGTGGAGTCCTGCGGCACGACGATCAGCCCCGATACCGTATCGGGTTGGTTCGCCGTGTTTTTTGTGGTGTAAATTACTCGGTAAAAGCGAGCGCCAAACTGCACTAAGGGATTGTTGAACTGCGCAGCGATCTGAGCGCGTGTGCGGCTGCCCAAAAATTGGGCGGAGACCATCTTTTGCCCGCGCACCGACGGCAGCCACAAGAGCATGAGTAAAGCAGCAATGAACTTGTGCATAGTAGTTATTAATGAAAGTGAGTAAATGCACAAAGGTAACACCAACGGCCCTTTTTCGGGCGGACGGCCGCTCGGGCGATGCTTTGGAGGGCTCAATTTCTTAAAAACTCCGGGCATACAGTCGGTCCGGTGTTTCGGCTCTCCTCGGGCTTAAAAAGGCATGCTGCCCTGAAACTTGCTCACTCTACCGCTCGCGACGCGGGCGAGGTATTGCTGCATGGCAATACTACTCCGGTGTTCGGTCGGAATGAGCCTTATCGTCTCTCAAGGGCGAAGGCGGGGCTCTTTCTTCGAGCAAGACCGCTTTTTTCTCTCTTCTTCCGCCGTCGTCGGTCGAATGGCGTAGTAGTGGTGAGGTACATAAGCTATTAGAAAAGCGGGGAGCAAGCCTATTTTTAGTCGCCAAAAACGTTCGGCAGGTGTGCTCTTGTGTTATGCGCTTTTTTACCCGAACAATAACCCTGCTTGTAGGGCTGGGAAGTGCCGATGTGTCGGCGCAATTCCCGCCTCCGGCCTCCGTAGAGGCCATCGGTTATGATAGCCACATCGAGCTGCGCTGGCAGGCGGTAAACCATGGCCAGTTGACCGGCTATCAGATTTTCCGCTCCACCGATGGCGGCGTCAGCTTTGAAGGGCTGCGCACGGTAGGCGCGGCTATTACCGCCGTAGTGGACTGGGTAGGCGAAGATGGGTCGGGCGCGGCGCGCTGCTATCGCGTGCGCGGTGTGTACAACAACGGCTTGTCGTTGAGCGAGTTATCACCGAGTGTGTGTGCGCAGACGGTGCCTATGAGCGACGAGCAGCTGCTCGACATGGTGCAGCAATACACCTTCCGCTATTTCTGGGAGCACGCCCATCCGGTGAGCGGCATGGCCCGGGAGCGCTTCAACAGCGGGAACGTCGTCACTACCGGTGGTACGGGCTTCGGCATCTTGGCCATCCTGGTAGGCGCCGAGCGCGGATGGGTCACGCGCCAGCAAGCCCTCGACCGGCTCATCCAGATCGTCTCTTTTCTGCAGTTTGCCGAGCGCTTCCACGGGGCCTTTTCCCATTGGATAGATGGAGCCACGGGCAAGGCCATCCCTTTCAGCGCCTTTGACGATGGAGCCGACCTGGTAGAGACGGCCTTTCTCCTGCAGAGTTTGCTGACGGCCCGCCAGTATTTCGACCGAGATACGCCGCAGGAGGCGGGTCTTAGAGCGGCCATCACGAGCCTGTGGCGCGGGGTAGAATGGTCGTGGTTCCGGCGCGGCAACGGGCCGGTGCTCTACTGGCATTGGTCGCCCAACTTCGGCTGGCAGATGAACTTTCCGTTGCGTGGCTTCAACGAGGCCCAGATTGTCTATTTGTTAGCGGCGGCCTCACCTACGTATCCTGTGCCCGGCAGTCTGTACCAAAGCGGATGGGCGGCCTCGCCCACCTATTGCAGCGGGGCGATTCACTTTGGCCATCCGCTCTTCACCGGCCCTCCGGGCGGCGGACCCCTGTTCTTCGCCCACTACTCTTACCTCGCTTTCGATCCGCGCGGCTGGCGCGACGCCTGCTGCAACTATTTCCTTCGCAACCGCTACCACGCCCTTATCCAGTGGGAGTACGCCAAGGTCAACCCGAAAAAACACACCGGCTATAGCGCCGAGTGCTGGGGGCTGACGGCCTGCGATGCGCCCAACGGCTACGGCGCCTTTGACATCCTCAACGACCAAGGGACAATCGCGCCGACGGCCGCCCTGTCGTCCATGCCCTATACTCCCGAGCAAAGCATGGCGGCCCTGCGCTTCTTTTACCGCCAACTGGGCAAGCACCTGTGGGGCATCTACGGCTTTTACGACGCCTTCAACCTCAACCAAAACTGGTTTGCCAACAGTTACCTGGCCATTGACCAAGGCCCTATCGTAGCCATGATCGAAAACTACCGCACCGGCTTGTTGTGGCGGCTTTTCATGAAAAATCCGGAAATCGCCCCTGCCCTCGTCGCCTGCGGCTGGGTGCCCGACACCACCGTGGTTTCGACGTCTCCGACGGTAGGCGAAGGGGGGCTGCATCTCTCCCTCTTTCCTCAGCCGGCGCGCAAAGGCCCGTTGTTGGTGGAGATAACGGCTCCCTACTCGATGCCGTATCGGCTGGTGCTGGGCGACCTTTACGGCCGGTCGCTCTCCACCCTGGCCGAGGGCCATTTGGAGGCGGGGCGAAACCTGCTGCCGCTGTCGTCGGCCCATTGGCCTGCCGGTGGGTACGCGCTGCACTTGCTCGTACCCGGTCATGGGCTGAAGAGCCGGCTGTTTTATGTAATCGACGACTGAGTGCGCCTCTTAGCGCTAAAGAGCCCGACAAAGGCGCCATCCATTGGCATTTCACTACATCCTTTCACCAAAAACAAGGTTCGTATGAAACACTTTCTTCTGTTTACGCTACTCGCCGCCGCTGTGTTTGTGGCACGCGCTCAAGTCGTATACGAAGACTTCGAGAGCGGCACGCCGACCCTCAGCTGGATCGGACTGAACGGCACCTTCAACGGAGCCATCGCTAACCCAGACCCTTCGGGTATTAACACCAGCAGCTACGTCGGCTCGTACACCAACAACCCGAACTTCGACTTTTGCTTTGCCTTGCACACCTTCGCCACTCCGCTGGACATCAGCGAGTTCAACCAATTTAAAATGAAAATATGGTCGCCTACGGCTCCGGCAAAGGCCCTGCTCAAGTTAGAAGGCCCCGGCGGCCCGCCCGTAGAAAAGTTCGTAGACATTACCGTGGCCAACCAGTGGGTTGAGTACACGTTTGACCTTTCTGCCGGCGCTACTTATACGCATTTGAAGACCATCCTGGTTTCGTTTAACTCCTTTGTGTTGGGAGACGATAAGACGTACTACTTCGACGATATTGTGGCCGTGCGCGCCGAGCGCTGCTACGAAACCTTCGAAGGCGGCTCGGATATCAACTGGACGGGCCTAAACGGCACCTTTAACGGAGCTATTGCCAACCCTGACCCTTCTGCGGTCAACGGCACCGCCACAGTAGGTTCTTTCACCAACAACCCGAACTTCGACTTCAACTTCGCCTTCGGCACCATCGGCAGTGGGCCTATAGACCTATCGGTTTACAACCGGTTTTCTCTCGACGTGTGGGTACCCACACCCACCAGTGTGCTTTTCAAACTGGAGGGCACCGGCCAGGCACTGGAAAAGGTGAAATACGTGCCGGTGGCCAACACTTGGCAGCGCCTCACCTTCGACATGTCGGCAGCTGCCGGCTACAACACCATTACCAAAATCCTCATCGTCTTCAACCCGGGCAAGACGGGCGATGACAAGACCTACTATTTCGACAACCTGTGCGCTTACCCGAACCCTTGCGCCGGTGTGGCACCTGACCCGGACATCATCGACGATTTCGAGTGCAACCGCAACGCTGCCTATGCGCTGGGGTGGGACAGTCTTTCGGTGGTGAAGAACCCCTTCCCTACAGGCGACAACAACTCGGCTCGCGTAGGTCGGTGGAACGACCCTGCCGGGCCGGGCACCGAGTGGGCGGCTTTGGTCATCGCCTACCCCGGCCCTATCGACCTGTCGCAGCGCACCGAGTTTTCGGTGCAGGTATGGTCGCCCAAGGCGCACAAGCTGCTGCTTAAGTTGGAGGGCGGCCCCAACCCGCCCAAAGAAGTCTTCGTAGACATCGAACCCAACAAGTGGGTAACGGCCAAGGCCGATTTTGGAGACCAAGCAGGCAAAGGGCATACGCGCTGGGTGCTGTTCTTCAATGCAGGCGTCAACGGCGAGCCGGGAGACGTGTACTATTTCGACAACGTCCGCCTGTCGGCTCCGTCGGAAGCACCGCCGTTGGAAGACTTTGAAAACGGCCTGAGCCTGGGCTGGCAAGCGCTCGACCAGAATACGGCCCTGCACGGCACTTTTACCGGACCTACGCCCAACCCCAATCCCAACAGCGTCAACAACTCTCCTAATGTAGGGTGCTATACGAAAGGCAGCTCGCCCTTTTCCACCCTACAGGCTTTTACGCTAACACCTTTTGACTTAAAGGTCTTTCCGCAATTCAACGTGGATGTGCTCAGCCCCGCCGGCGGCGGCACCGTCACCATGCAGCTGAGCTCGCCCACGCAAGGCAACAAGTCGGCCGAGGCTACCATCACCACACCCGGCCAATGGGAGACGCTTAACTTCGACTTTTCGGCCTTCGACAACATTGTAGACTTCATCGAGATGCGCTTTATTTTCAACGCAGGCAAGGCCGCTCCGGGCGAGACGTGGTGTGTAGACAATGTGCGCCAGTCGAAGGCTACGGTTGACCCCTGCGCCGGTACGGTACCCATTCCGAACATCATAGACGACTTCGAATGCCAGCGCAACTTTGTGCAAATTTTTTACGGAGCATCCGACTTAAAGGTCGTCAACAACCCGCATTTGGCTCCTGAAAACGGCTCGCTCAAAGTAGGGGAGTACAAAGACCCGGCCGGCCCGGGCACCGAGTTTGCCGGCATCGGCTACGAATTTGCCGCTCCGCCCGACTTGTCGGTGTACAATCAGTTGCAACTGCAGGTATGGTCGCCGTTTAACCAGGTACCTTTCCTCTTCAAGCTCGAGGGCGGACCTGCGCCTATTGAAATTTTCGACACCTTGCCTTCGGCCAACCGCTGGCACCGCTTCAACATCGACTTCAGCAAATACGTAGGCACGCAGAACACTAAGCTGGTCATTTTCGTCAACGTACTCAGCCCTACCGGCGGAGGCACCTATTATATTGATAACATCCGCTGGGCGCGCGCCGGCTACAACGGTTGCATTGCCGACTACGAAACGCCTCAGACGAGCATCACCAACTTCCGCTACTTCGCCAACGGCTCTTTGGAGCAAGCCGGCTACCAGTTTGAAGTGGTAGACAACCCTAACCCCTCAGGCATCAATACCAGCAGCAAAGTGGGCAAGTTCGTGAAAGCCGAAGACGCGCTGCCCTTTGCCGGCATGTACGCCGACCTGGAGGCACCACTGGCGTGGAAAGGCGTCAAGCAGGTACGCGCCAAAGTCCTTATGGACCACATCGGCAACTTCGCCGTGAAGGTAGAGGGCGACGCCGTCAACGGCTTTTTCTTGGAAATACCGGTGGCCAACACCAAGATCAACAGCTGGGAGGAGCTGACGTTTGACTTTTCGGCGGTACCTGACAACTCAGAGTTCCGACGCCTGACCATTTTCTTCGATTTGGGCATAAACGCCACCGGTCAGAATGTCACTTCGTATTTTGACGAGATCGTTATCGGCGCCGGAGCTTGCACAAGTGTGTCGGTTTGGCAACCTTTGCCTGTGGAAGCGATGAAGGTATGGCCCAACCCGACGCAACAGTGGCTGCGGGTAGAAAACGGAGATAGGGTGGCGAGGTGGATCATCACCGACTTGACGGGCCGCCGAGTAGCCGAGCTGCTCACATTGGGAGACCTGCGCACCGATATAGATGTGTCGCAATTGCCTGCCGGGATGTATGTACTAACGGGCTTCGGCGCGCAAGGGCAACCGGTAGGGATGGCTAAGTTTATCAAGCACTGACATTTAGCCGCTTTTTTTGTGGACACCGTCCGCCGTTCGGCCTCGAGCCGTGGCTTTAGGACGGCGGCGGTGTCTGTTCTCTCACGCTGAAAAAGAAGGGGTCTTATGCGCCTATCTTTCGTGTGCGCAGGCTTAGTAGGGGCGGTTGCATTGTGTGCTCAGCCGGCCGTTCCGTTCAGCATAGAAGAGCTGCAACGCCGTACGTTCCTCTACTTTTGGGAGCGGGCCGACTCGCTGGGGCAAATTCCCGACCGATGGCCTACAAAAGCGTTTTCCAGCATAGCGGCTACAGGCTTTGGCTTAAGCGCCTACTTGGTAGGCGTTGAGCGCGGCTGGGTGGGCCGCCGGGAGGCTGCTCAGCGGGTATTGCACACCCTGCGAACGTTACTGACGCTGCCGCAGGGGCCGGCCGAAACGGGCATGTCGGGCTATCGGGGCTTCTTCTACCACTTTCTCGACCATGAGCGCGGCCGCCGCTACCGCGATGTGGAGCTGTCTTCTATCGATAGCGGCCTGCTGATGGCCGGTGTGCTGTCGTGCCAGACCTATTTCGACAACAGCGACTCCACGGAAACGGCCATTCGACAGCTGGCAGACACCCTATACCGCCGGGTAGAATGGGACTGGATGTTGAACGCCAACCTTCGCCTGAGCATGGGCTGGCGCCCGGAAAAAGGCTTCATCGGCGCCGAATGGTTCGGCTATACGGAAGCCATGATCCTGTATGTTTTGGCCCTAGGCTCACCTACGCATCCCATTCCGGCAGCTTGTTGGGACGCCTGGTGCTCTACTTACTATTGGGACGAGTTTCAGGGATATCCTCACGTCAACTTCGGGCCGCTCTTCGGACATCAGTACAGCCATATCTGGATCGATTTCCGCGGTATTCAAGACCGCTATATGCGCGAAAAAGGCATAAACTATTTTGAGAATAGCCGCCGCGCTACCTTGGCTAACCGAGCGTACTGCCTTCAAAATCCGCGCAACTTCAAGGGCTATTCGGAGAACGTCTGGGGGCTGACGGCCTGTGACGGGCCCATGGAATGGGCACAGCGCTACGGGCAGCAGGTGTGCGTCCCTAAGACATGGGAGCGCTTTCGGGCCTACCACGCCCGCGGGGCGGCTGCCGACTACAGAGAGGACGACGGTACGTTGGCGCCCACGGCGGCGGGCGGCTCTGTGCCCTTTGCCCCGGAGGTGTGCTTGCCCGCCCTACGCGCGATGTGGGAGACCTACTTCGACAGCTTGGTGGGCGCGTACGGGTTTAAGGATGCGTTCAACCTCAGTTTCACTGCCGACGGTCGCTTTCCCGAAGGATGGTTTGCCGAGGACTACTTGGGCATCGACCAAGGGCCTATTGTGCTGATGATAGAGAATTACCGAAGTGGTTTTTTGTGGGAGTTGATGAAGAAAAACCCCTACATCCGCGCCGGCCTGCGACGGGCAGGCTTTAGCGGGGGCTGGTTGTCGGCATACACCGAGGAACCGCTTTCGGCCGCGCTCCCCGTGCCGCCCAACGAGGAAGTACCCGCCGACCCGAAATGGCTGTTTGAAAAAAGGGTCTTTCGCGAAAGCCCTACCTCTGCCCTACCCTATCGCCTTTTGCGGCCTGTAAACGGTCTGCCCGGCGCGGCACTCGACGGTTGGCGGCGCAACGCTCAAGGGCGCCTCGTCGATACCCGAGGGCGAAGCGTGCGCGTGCCGTTGGTGGTCTTCTTACACGGAGTGGGCGAACGGGGCTACGACAACGAGCGCCAGCTGCTCAACGGCGTCTTGGCTTTTGCCGAAGAGGAGCAGTTTCGACGCTTTCCCTGCTACGTGTTGGCTCCCCAATGCCCGCCCGACGCGCGCTGGTCGGGGGCCGACATCCGCACGGCGGTCACCTGGAGCGAGACACCTACCGAGCCTATGCGCTTGCTCATGCTGCTCATCGAGCATGTGTTGCGCGAGTACCCCGACATAGACCCTCGGCGGGTATATCTGACCGGTCTGTCCATGGGCGGAGCGGGGGTGTTCGACCTACTCATGCGTCGGCCGGAGTGGTTTGCCGCAGCCATCCCCCTGTGCGCCGGAGGAGACCCTGCCCAGGCGCACCGCATCCGAGGAGTGGCACTGTGGGTCTTCCACGGTCGCCTCGACGAAGTGGTACCTCCGTTTCGGTCGCGGCATATCGTAGCGGCGCTGCGCCGCCAAGGCCAACGGGTTCGCTACACCGAGTACGCATCTTTGGCCCACGCCATTTGGCACCAGACGTACTACAATCCGGAGGTGATGCGCTGGCTTTTCGCCCAACGAAAAGGGAAAAACTAACTCGATTCCTCACTACTGCCCTATGTGCTCATGCAACACTTCAACACTTTAGACTGGGCCGTTATCGGCGGCTATTTTTGGGTACTGCTGGCGCTGGCCTTTTGGGTCATCCGGCAACGCCAGCGCGACAGCGCCGACTACTTTTTAGCCGGTCGCAATGTAGGCTGGTTCGTGGTAGGCGCATCCATTTTTGCCTCTAATATCGGCTCGGAACACGTCGTTGGGCTGGCCGGAGCGGGCGCCGGCGGCAAAATCCCTATGCTGATTTACGAGCTGCATGCCTGGATCGTGCTGCTACTGGGCTGGGTCTTTTTGCCCTTCTACCTACGCAGTAGGGTGTTTACCATGCCGGAGTTCTTGGAGCGCCGCTTTAGCCCGCAGGCGCGCTGGTTTCTGACGATTTTTTCCTTGCTGGCCTACGTGCTGACCAAGGTGTCGGTGACGATTTACGCCGGCGGCATCGTCATTTCTACGCTGCTGGGCATCGATTTTTGGTTGGGTGCTCTTACCACCGTCCTGCTCACAGGGATATACACGGTGCTGGGCGGGTTGCGCGCGGTGGTGTACACCGAGGCCCTGCAGACCGTCATCTTGGTAGTAGGAGCCGGTGCGCTTACCCTATTTGGGTTGAACGCGGTAGGAGGGTGGTCGGGCATGCGCTCGGCATTAGAGCCGGGCTATTTGAACATGTGGCGCCCGGCCGACGACCCCGAGTTTCCCTGGCCCTCGCTGGTGGTGGCCAGCACCATTGCCGGTATATGGTACTGGTGTACCGACCAGTACATCGTGCAGCGCGCTTTAGCCGCGCGCAACTTGCAGCAAGGGCGGCGCGGCACCATTTTCGGCGCCCTACTCAAGCTGATGCCGGTGTTTTTGTTCTTATTACCCGGCGTCATCGCCCTGGCGCTCAAGAACCGCGGCGTTTTGCACTGGGAGCGGCCAGACCAGGCCTTTTCTACGCTTATGGTACAGCTGATGCCGCATGGTTTGCGCGGCTTGGTCGCCGCCGGCCTGTTAGCCGCGCTGATGAGCTCACTGGCCTCGGTGTTCAACTCGTGTTCCACCCTATTCACCGTGGACGTGTATGGCAAGCTGCGTCCCCTTGCTCCCGAGCGGCAGTTGGTGCGCGTGGGGCGCATCTCCACGGCAGTAGTGGTTCTGCTGGGCATTGCCTGGATTCCCATTATGCAAAACATTTCAGGTGTGCTGTACGAATACCTCCAGTCGGTGCAGGCGTACATCGCACCACCCATAACGGCAGTATTCCTATTGGGCATTTTCTCGCGGCGCATCAACGCCAAGGGAGCCATGGCTACCCTCATCGCCGGCCTCGTTGTGGCCGTAGTTCGCTTAGTACTCGAAATCAGCCGCCCCTTGCTCGACCCTGACGGAATACCGTACGCCTTTGGCAACCTGAATTTCTTGACGTTTGCCGTATGGTTCTTCCTGTTTTGCGTGGCGGTGTGCGTATCGGTCAGCCTACTCACCCCTCCTCAGCCGGAAGAGCAGGTGCACGGTTTGACCTACGCTACGCTTTCCGACGAGCATCGGGCCGAGCTGCGGGCCAGCTATAACTTCTGGGATATCCTGGCCTCTGCTTTTGTCGTAGCCATTGTGGTGTGGGCAATGGTCACTTTTACAGGCTAAATTTTAGAAAAATGAACACGCTCTTTCTGCCGGCATTGGAACACCTGCAAAACCGCGGAAGGCAAATAGCCGCCGGCATAGCCGTGCTGTGCGTCGGGCTATTGGGTGCCGTATACATAGGTTCTTCGCCGACCGCCGTTGCCCCTCGAGACGCTGCCGAGCGCTTTGTAGACTCGCTGTTGGCGCTGATGACCATAGAGGAAAAGATCGGCCAGATGACACTTTTCACCACCGACTGGGAGGCGACCGGCCCGACCATTCGCGCCGGCTATCGCGAAGACATTCGGCAAGGGCGCTGTGGAGCCCTGTTCAACAGCCACACGGCGACTTTTACCCGAGAGTTGCAGCGCATAGCGGTGGAGGAGTCGCGCCTGCAGATTCCGCTCCTGTTTGGCTACGACGTTATTCACGGCTACAAGACCATCTTCCCTATTCCGCTGGCGGAGGCGGCCAGTTGGGATTTGGAGGCCATAGAGCGCTCGGCGCGCATAGCGGCAACCGAGGCGGCGGCGGCCGGGCTGCACTGGACGTTTGCTCCTATGGTGGACATCAGCCGAGACCCGCGCTGGGGGCGCGTCATGGAGGGCGCCGGAGAGGACACTTGGTGGGCATGCCGTGTGGCCGAGGCGCGCGTGCACGGCTTCCAGGGTGAAGGGTTGGGCCGCCCGGACGCCGTAGTAGCCTGTGTGAAGCACTACGCGGCCTACGGAGCGCCGACGGCCGGGCGCGAGTACGGCACGGTGGACATGAGCGAGCGCTTCTTCCGCGAATACTATCTGCCGCCTTACGCCGCCGCCGTGCGGGCAGGGGCCCAGACGGTCATGACGGCGTTCAACGATTACGACGGGGTGCCCGCCACCGGCAACCGCTACTTGCTGACCGATATTTTGCGAAAAGAGCTGGGCTTTGCCGGTTTTGTCGTCACCGATTACACGGCCATCAATGAAATGGTGCCGCATGGCGTAGCGCATGACGAACAGGAGGCCGGCGAGCTGGCCCTGAACGCCGGCGTGGATATGGACATGCAAGGCGCCGTTTTTCAGCGGTTTTTGAAAAAATCGCTGCAGGAAGGCAAGGTCTCCGCAGCCCAAATAGACACGGCCGTGCGCCGCATTCTGTTGCTGAAATACCGCCTGGGATTGTTTGACGACCCGTACAAGTTTTGCGACCCTGAACGCGAGAAGCGGCTGCTGCTGAATGCCGAGCATCGCGCTGCCGCCCGCGACATGGCCCGCAAGGCCGTTGTTTTGTTGAAAAACGACAGGAACACCCTGCCGTTGTCGCGCACGGCGCGCATAGCGCTCATCGGGCCTTTGGCCGACAACAAGAGCGAGCTGTTGGGCAGCTGGAGTGCCGCCGGAAATGCGGCCGATTGCGTCAGTTTGCTGGAGGGTTTGCGCGCAGCCGGCCGTGGTACAGTGATGCATGCGCGGGGCTGTGACATAGAGGGCACCGACCGCAGCGGTTTTGCGCAGGCTGTTGCGACGGCCAAAAAAGCGGATGTGGTGGTTGTTGCCGTTGGCGAGGCGGCTCACATGAGCGGGGAAGCGGCCTCTCGCACGCGCCTGTCGCTGCCGGGTGTACAAGAGGAATTGATAGAAGCGCTGGTGGCTACCGGCAAGCCGGTCGTCGTAGTGCTCATGAACGGCCGGCCTTTGGCCATTCCCAAAGTCGTGGAGCGCGCTACTGCCTTGGTAGAAGCCTGGTGGTTGGGCACCGAGGCCGGCAATGCCTTGGCCGATGTGCTTTTCGGCCATTACAACCCGAGCGGCAAGTTGCCCATGACCTTCCCGCGTTCGGAGGGGCAGATTCCCATTTTTTACAACGAAAAAAACACCGGACGCCCTTACGACGCCAACAGCAAGTGGACCAGCAAGTACATCGACTCGCCGAACAGCCCGCTGTTCCCTTTCGGCTTCGGCCTTAGCTACACTACCTTTGAATACGGCATCCCAACGGCATCGCCAACCGCCTTCCGCCCGGGCGACACCGTGCGCATTCGGGTAGAAGTGCGCAACACCGGCAGTCGTGCCGGCACCGAAGTGGTGCAGCTTTACGTGCGCGACTTGGTGGGCAGCGTCACACGACCGGTGCGCGAACTAAAGGGCATTCAACGCATCCACCTCTCTGCAGGCGAGCGCCGCACCGTCGAGTTTACTCTTACCGAGGCCGATCTACGCTTCTATCGGCGCGACATGACTTGGGGCTCCGAGCCCGGCGAGTTCGACCTTTTCGTCGGCAGCAGCTCGACCCACGGTCAGACGGTGCGCATAACGCTGCTGCCTTAATCTGCCCTCGTATAGCCGGTAGGGCCATAAAGCGCGGCCCTCGCGGCGGCTGCTGCCAATACTATCTGTTCACCACCAAAATCTATCAGACTATGAAGCCGATATATGCTCTACTGCTGTACTGCTTTACTGCGGCGACCACTCTCGCCCAACAGCGCGTGACGGGCCGGGTGACCGATGCGGAAAACGGTGAGCCGCTCATCGGCGTGACGATCACCGTTAGAGGAAGCACCGTCGGAACGATAAGCGACATCGAAGGGCGCTTCACCTTGGAAGTACCCGACCTCAGCGCCGTTCTGGTGTTCAACTACACCGGCTACCTAGAGCAGGAGGTGCCCTTGCAAGGGCGCGCTGTGGTAGACGTGGCGCTAAGCCCTCAAAGTGAAGTTATCGGAGAAATCGTCGTGGTCGGCTACGGCACCCAGCGAAAGAGCGACCTGACCGGCGCCGTGGGTACCGTCAAGACGCGCGATATAGAGCGCATCCCGACGGCCTCTGTAGACCAAGCCCTACAAGGCAAGATTGCCGGCGTGTACGTCGTGCCGGCCAGCGGCCGCCCTGGCGACGGAGCCGTAGTGCGCATCCGCGGCACCGGCACACTCAACAACGCCAACCCGCTTTACGTGGTAGACGGCATGCTGCTCGAAGACGCCTCGTTCGTGAACCCTCAAGACGTGGAGTCCATCGAAGTACTTAAAGACGCCTCCGCTACGGCCATTTACGGCAACCGAGGCGCCAACGGCGTAATCATCATCACCACTAAACGCGGAAAAGCCGGTGAGCGGGCCGCCATCGCGGCAAACAGCTACTACGGCACACAAGCCCTGACCAAACAAGTGCCCATGGCCAATGCCGCCGAGTTCGCCCAAATGTACAACGAACTGGTCGGCCAGCCTTTCTTTCCCAATCCTGAAGCCTTGGGAGAGGGCACCAACTGGCAAGACGTCACCTATCGGCAAGCGCCCATCGCCAGCGTGCAGCTGAGCGCTAACGGCGGATCGGAAAAATTCACCTACAACGTTTCGGCAAACTACTTCAACCAGTCCGGCATCGTGCGCGAGTCGGAATTTGAGCGGGTTACGCTGCGCCTGAACAACGAGTACCAACTCAACAGGGCCATTCGGCTGGGCAATAACCTCTCTTTTGCCACTGCCAATAGCCAAAACGCCCCCGGAGTGCTGCTCTCTACTTTGTGGATGCCGCCCGTTTATGCAGAGCGCGACTCGACGGGAAAATTCTCAGACCCTACCTTCTTCGGCACGGCCATCGGCAATCCGGCTGCCGATTTATTTTACAAAAACAACAACTTTTCCAAAAACCACCGCCTGGTGGGCACCTTATACGCCGATGTGAAGCTGCTGAAGTATTTTAGTTTCCGCTCTAATTTCGGATTAGACTACGGCCTGGCCAAGAGCCGCTACTACGAGCCGGTGTTCGCCGTGTCGGTGTCGCAGCGCAACGCCAACGATCGCTTGGAACTGGGCTTCAACGAGAACCGCTCGTGGCTATGGGAAAACACCTTGACCTTCGACAGGAGTTGGAAAAACCTGCGCGTAAATGCCTTAGCCGGATACACCGCTCAAGAGACGCGTTTCGAGTACTTCGGTGCCAGCCGCAGCAACTTCCCCTCAGGGGCCGACGAGTTGCTGTACCTGTCGGCCGGCAACGACACCACACAAATGAACTACGGCGGGGCCGGCGAGTGGGCCATGGTCAGCTACTTGGGCCGCGTCAACGTAACCCTCTTTGAGCGCTACCTTCTGACGGCCTCGGTGCGCGCCGACGGCTCCTCGCGCTTCGCACCTCCAAACCGCTGGGGCTATTTCCCCTCCTTCGCCGCAGGTTGGAACATTGCCCAGGAACCCTTCATGGCCCGCCAGCGCCTCTTCGATCGCCTTAAACTGCGCGCTTCTTGGGGCATTGTCGGCAACGACAAGACGCAACTGTACCCGTCCTTCGGCGTCATCCAGGGCAACTTGTACGCCGTCTTCGGTCCTACAGAAGCGCTCAATACGGGAGCTACCTTGACCACGCTGTCTAACCCCAACGTGCGCTGGGAGGAAACCACTCAAACGGATATCGGCCTAGAAGTAGCGCTGCTGCACGGGCGGCTGACGGCAGAGGTGGACCGGTACAATCGCCTTACCTACGACATTCTGTACGAATTACCCGTGCCCGACTACGTCGGCTCGGCAGGCAACCCGGTAGTCAACGTGGCCGACGTGCGCAACCGCGGCTGGGACTTCACGTTGAACTGGCGCGATACGCGCGGCAAGCTGACCTACAACTTTACCGGCATTCTCTCTACGGTGAAAAATGAGGTGGTGGAATTAGACGCCCGCAAGTCGGAAGTGCGGGCGGCCGGTACCGCTCAGGGCGATTTTGCCACGCGCACCGTCGTGGGTCGCTCTATCGGCGAGTTTTACGGTTTCCAGGTAGTAGGCATCTTCCAAAACGCCGAAGACATAGCCAAGTACCCTCGGCTGGGCAACGAGAAACCGGGCGACTTTCGCTACCAGGATACCAACGGAGACGGCAAAATCACCGATGCCGACAAAGTGTTTTTAGGCAGCCCTATCCCTCGCCTGACGTACGGCTTTTCGGCCGGATTGGAATGGGCCGGCTTCGACTTGGCGGTCGATTTCTTCGGCGTACACGGCAATAAAGTGGTCAACGCCTGGGCGATGTCGCGCTTCGGCGTGTACAACTGGCAGCGGCGCTATTACGAAGGGCGCTGGACGGGTGAAGGCACCGGCAATTCCGTACCTCGGGTCACCAACGGCGGGCACAATTACCGCATGTCGAGCTTTTACGTCCAAGATGGCTCCTTTTTGCGCCTGCGCAGCCTCGTCGTCGGCTATACCTTGCCCCGATCGCTAACCCAACGCATCGGTATACAGCGCGCCCGCGTATACTTCAATGGCACCAACCTGTGGACGCGCCAAGCCTACGACGGCTATTCACCCGAATTTCCCGGCAGCAGCGTCTTCACCGCCGGAATAGATTACGGCTCTTACCCCATTGCCAAAACCGTCTCTTTCGGACTAGACGTCGCCTTTTAGCGACGACCTCGCCCCTACTTTTCAACCGCTTTTTTTGTAAAAAAAAAACACTTACACCATGAAACGCAACCACACCTCCTTGCTGATTGTGGGCCTCTTGGCCTACAGTTGGACGATATGGAGCTGCCGAGAGGATTTTCTCGACCGCAAGCCACTGGGGCAACTCACGTACGAAAATTTCTTCCAAAACGCCGAACAGGCCATCCAGGCAACCAATGCCGTCTACAACCAGTTCCGCAGCTGGGACTGCGTCGGACTGCCCTACTTGGCCTGCACCGACATCATCAGCGACGACGCCGACAAGGGGTCTACGCCCAACGATGCTCCCTACATCTTGGAAGTAGACAGCTTCACTTTTGACGCCACCAACATTTGCTTTTCATCCGTTTGGCGCGGCTACTTCCGCGTCATAGCGCGGGCCAATGTGGCCATCAGCGAGATACCGAAAATCGATATGGACCCGGCGCTGCGGGCCCGCTTGATAGGGGAGTGCAAGTTTCTGCGCGCATACGCCTACTGGCTGCTGGTACAGTGGTTTGGCGACTTGCCGCTCATTACCCGACCGCTCACGGGCGACGAGTACTATGCCCAGGAGCGCCAGCCCACATCGGTCATCTACGACCAAATCGAGCGCGACCTGTTGGATGCCGTCGCCGCCCTGCCGGAAAAATCGCAGTATCCACCTGCCGACTTAGGGCGCGCCACCAAAGGCGCCGCCCGCGGGCTATTGGCGAAGTTGTATCTGGTAAAAAAAGACTTTCCCAAGGCCGAGCAGTACGCTTTAGAGGTCATTAACTCCGGGCAATACAGTTTGCTGCCGCGCTATGCAGACAACTTTTTGCCCGTAGGCGAAAACGGCGCCGAGTCGGTTTTTGAAATCGGCTGTGTGGCCCTGCCTGCTCCCATCGCCGGCCCGGGCGCCTCTCCGTACAACATGATTCAGGGGGTACGCGGTGTGCCCAACTTGGGTTGGGGCTTCAACCGGCCTTCCGACGACCTCGTGGCTTCTTACGAGACCGGTGACCCGCGGCGCGAGGCTACGGTCATCTACGTGGGCGAGGTGTTGCCCGACGGCAATACCATCGTGCAGGACAATCCGGAAATCGTCGGCGAGCGCTACAACCAAAAGGCCTGGGTACCGGCACACCCCGGTCTGCAAGACAACGGCCCGGGCAATATCCGCATCCTGCGCTACGCCGACATCTTGCTCGTGGCGGCCGAAGCGCTCAACGAAAACGGCAAGCCCGCTCAGGCCTTGCAATACCTCAACCAGGTGCGCAGACGCGCCCGCGGCACCAACAACTTCATCTTGCCCGACGTCACCACCACCGACCAGGCGCAGTTGCGCGAGCGCATCTACCGCGAGCGCCGAGTCGAGCTCGCCATGGAGCAACACCGCTGGTTCGACCTGCGGCGCTGGGGGCGCGTGGCTACCGTCATGCAGGCGCTCGGCAAACAGTTCTTCGTGCCCGGTAAGCACGAGTTGCTGCCCATACCGCAGAGTGAAATCGACCTCACCGAAGGCCGCCTGCGGCAAAACCCCGGCTATTGAGCCTGTCCTTGTCTCAAGCGACCTGAGCACCGGCACTCGGGTCGCTTTTTTTGTCCGGCGTTTCGCACGAAGATGCCCATGCCGGCCCTTACTTCGCCGCGTGAGTACGGCATTCCTCCTCGGGGTATTGTTCACTGCGACGTTTGTCCAATTGGCGTTGTGGCTGAGGGTCTACGCGCCCTTGGCGCTCTATAGCCCTAATTCGCCCCGCTCAAAGGAGCCGCTACCTGCCCTGTCGGTGATTATCTGTGCGCGCAATGAGGCCGAAAATTTGCAGCGCCGCCTGCCCGCCGTGCTGGCGCAAGATTACCCGGACTACGAGGTCATCGTCGTGGACGACGACTCGGCAGACGACACCCCTGCCCTTCTTCGGCGCCTGGCGGCCGAGTACCCGCGCTTGCGCGCCTTGCGCCTGAGCCCTAAGACCTCGCCCGGCAAAAAGGCCGCTTTGGCCTACGGCATAGCGGCTGCTAAAAACGAATGGCTGGTCTTTACGGATGCCGACTGTACGCCGGCCTCCTCCTATTGGCTTCGAGAGATGGCCCTCCGGATGGAAATGCCTTCTGAAAGCCCGGTCGAGATTGTCCTGGGCTATGGCCCCTACATAGCCACTGCAGGTGCTCTCAACCGCTGGGTGCGCTTCGAGACGGTGTTTACGGCCATGCAGTACGGCGCCTTTGCCCAGTGCGGCCTACCCTACATGGGCGTAGGGCGCAACTTAGCCTGGAAGAAGAGCCTTTTTGCCCGGGCAGGTGGGTTCGCGAGCCATGCCGAGCTGGCCTCCGGCGACGACGACTTGTTCGTCAACGCCGTCGCTACGGCGCACAACACGGCGCTGTGCTTTTCGCCACAGGCGTTCATGTACTCGCCTGCACCCCACTCGTGGGCGGGTTGGTTTCGCCAAAAGCGGCGCCACCTCAGCACAGGCCATCGCTATCGCCGGCGCCATCGGGTAGCCTTAGCAATGGTGGCCGGCACTCAAGTGGGGCACTACGGCCTGCTCATATGGGCTCTACTGAGTGGATTTCTCTGGACAGCCCTGTTGTGCTGGGGCATCCGCCTGGCGGCGGCCTATGGGGTTTTCGCTCGAGTGGCTCGACGCTTGAATGCCGGAGATCTACCTCGGTATTTTCTACTATTCGACGCGCTATTAGCGCTCTACTGGGGCGGATTTGTTCCCTTGGCGTGGTGTCTTTCTGTAGGGCGGAAGACGCCCTGGAAATAGCCTTCCTTTCAGGGTTCGCGTTGGCGCAGCACGCGCGCCGGATTGCCGACGACCACGGTGTAGGGCGCTACATCGCTGCGAACTACGGCTCCGGCGCCTACGACGGCACCCGCTCCTATTCGAATGCGCGGCAGTACGACGGCACCTGTGTAGATATCCGCGTTCTCGCCCACATGCACCAATCCGGCTAACACCGCACCTGGCCCCACGGAGGCGCCGTCTTCCAAGACGCACTCGTGGTCTATGGAGGCGCGCGTGTTGATAAGGCAGTTTCGACCAATATGCGCGTCCACGCACACGGTGGCGTGGGCGTAGATTTGGGAACCCTCTCCCACCGAGGCGTTGTCGGCCACAAAGGCCGTGCGATGCACAGCAGTAATAGGGCGCAGGCCGCGCTGCTTGAGCTGTTCGTGCAACTGGCGGCGCACCGCTCCATACCCCGGGCCGATACTGACCACAAAGTGGGGCGGTGCAACGGCCACTTCGGGCTGCTCTATCCAGCGGAGGAAGTCTTGCCAATTGCCCAGGCAAGGAATGCCGCGGTACGAGCGAGCAATATCGGGATTGTTGTCGAAATAGCCGATGACGCGGTACTGTTCGCGCAGCAACTCGCACAGCACTTTAAAGTTGCCCGTTCCGCCCCAGACGACCAAGTCAGGCAACATAGGCTTGGCAAAAGGCCTCTATGCCCTCCAGCACGTAGTTCACCTCTTCGTCGGTGAGGTCTGCGTGTAGGGGTAAAGTGATGAATCGCTTGTGCTCCTCTTCAATGTACGGGCAGTTGTGCCCCCACGGGGCGAAGAGCGGTTGCAGGCTCAGAGGCGTGTAGTGGCAGCCGGTGGCAATACCGAGGCTTTTGAGGTGGATCATCAGCTCGTCGCGCCGGTCGGCTCGAATGCCGAACATCTGATAGCAGTAGCGCTCCGGCTCGAAGGGCAACAGCGGTTGTACGCCGGGCAATCCGCGAAGCCCGTTCAGGTAGCGGCGGATGATTTGAGAGCGGCGGCGGTTCATGGCCGGCAGCTTCTTCATCTGGGCCAGGCCAACGGCGGCGGCCAGGTCGTTCATGTTGTATTTGTAGCCCAACACGGCGATTTCGTAAAACCAATGCATAGCGTCGCGATTGGCGGTCACGTACGACTGGGCCGTCTTCCAATTGTCCTTGTCGATACCTACCCAACGCATAGCCTTGACCTCGCGAAACAGCTCGGGGTCATTGGTCACCATCATGCCCCCGTCGCCGGTGGTCATGAGTTTTTTTTCTTCAAAAGAAAAGCAGCCGATATCGCCCCAGAGGCCGAGCATTTTGCCTTTGTAGACTGCTCCGGCCGTGTGGGCGCAGTCCTCAACGATCTTTAGGCCGCGCGCCCGAGCCCAAGGCACCAGCTCGTCCATCGGCACAGGATGGCCGGCGTAATGCACCGGCATGACGGCTACGCAATCTGGGTCCCATTTGCGCTCTAAGTCTTCCAAATCTATGCCCAGCGTTACGGGGTCGCTATCGACGAACACCGGTTGCAGGCGGTTGTACAGAGCGGCCGTAGCGGTAGCGGCGAAGGTGAGCGAAGGTACCAACACCTTTTTGCCCTCCGGAAACCGGAAGACCGCTAAGGCCAAGTGCAGCGCGGCCGTGGCCGAGTTAACTGCTACGGCTTGGGCACAGCCGGTAAACTTTTCCCACTCGGCTTCAAATTGGCTGACGTTAGGCCCCAAACCGATCCAGGAGCGCTCAAAGGCCTCTCGAATCATTTGGAGTTCCTCTTCGCCTACGGAAGGCTTGAATAGACGGACATTCATGTTGTGAACGGATTGGGTAAACGTGGAGAAGTTGACTACGGATTAAAAAGGCCGCGCATGCGCTCGACATGATGTTCAACAAATTGGGCCCATGTCCAGTTTTTCCGGTCTTTTTCCGAGAGGAAAGGCTCTACTTCGGGCCAGCGGATGTTGAGCTGGGAGTCGCACCACAGCAACCCGCCCTCGTGGTCGCGCCGATAGGGGCTATCTACCTTGTAGAGCACCTCGCTCTCTTGCGTTAGGGTGCAAAAACCGTGCGCAAAACCCCGCGGGATGAGCACCATGAGGCAGTTGCCCTCCGAAAGCTCGACGCTCTCCCAGCAGCCGAAAGTAGGAGACTCCGGGCGCAGGTCTACGAAAACGTCCAGTACGGCGCCGCGCACACAGCGCACCAGTTTGGTCTCGGCGTAAGGGGGAAACTGAAAGTGCAAGCCGCGCAAGACGCCGCGTCGCTCGCTGCGCGAGTGGTTTTCCTGTACCCACGGGCAGTGCAGGCCCGCTTGCTCGAACAACTCCACGTCATAAGTGCGCATGAAAAAGCCGCGGCTGTCGCGCAAGGGCGACAGCCGTATTTCCCAAACTCCCGGCAGGTGGCGCGGCTTGAATTCCACAGAA
>Ga0209101_1000361_pt1 | contig 37897 bp, 29 predicted proteins | sample ConPoolayeCmetaG_FD_185481 | JGI IMG/M metagenome (GOLD analysis project Ga0209101, IMG submission 185481) | Hot spring microbial mat communities from California, USA to study Microbial Dark Matter (Phase II) - Cone Pool mat layer C metaG... ...
GTGTGGATGGGGCATGATAGGCGCTGGAATGCTCTGCCTCTGGTGTGGTGGATCGCCTATGGCACACTTGTGTCTGCACCCCTTCTGGTTGAGCCGCGCTACTTGTTCCCGCTGATGTTTGCCTACACCATCCTTGCGGCCTATGCAACGGTCCAAGGATGGGATGCTCTGTGGCGGCACGCTGTGGCCCGGCAAGCGCCCCCACAGGAGCACGGCTGATGCGGGTAGTCCATATCAGCAAGGTCGTCGGCATTGCTGGCTCAGAAGGACACCTACTGCGTCTGCTGCCCGGCTTGGCGGGAAAAGGGCTGGAGATACATGCTCTGGTGCTCGAAGAAGCCCATCGATCTGCCTCTGGCTTTGTTGAGGCACTCGGCAGGCATGGCATTGCAGTCGAGCGGATTCCGATCCGGGGGCATTTCGATCCCACCCTGGGTCGGCGGCTGACTGAGCGGCTTCGAGCTATCCGGCCAATCTTGGTGCATACTCATCTGCTTCATGCTGACTTGTATGGCCTTCCCGCTGCCAGGCGTGCCGGGATTCCCCACGCGATCTCTTCGCGGCACAACGATGACCTGTTTCGGCGCAACGCGATCTGGAAGTGGGTTAACCAGCGCATCATGCAGCACGCCAACCGTGTGATCGCTATTTCCCATGCCCTGGCGAAGTTCGTCTGCGAGGTGGAGGGGGTTGATCAGGGCAAGGTCGTGACGATACACTACGGCCTTGAAGCGCCACCTCTCGATCCTGTGGCTCGTTCTACTGCCCGAGCCAAGTTGGGCTATGCAGAGCAGGACATGATCGTGGGGATGTTTGGGCGCCTGATTCGCCAGAAGGGAGTAGATGTTCTCCTCCGCGCGTTCCCATTGGTGCAACAGGCGCATCCTGCCGCACGCCTGCTCATCGTAGGGGATGGGCCACAACGTCTTACCTTGGAGAGGTTGGCTGCGGCGCTGGGTTTAACCGGTACGGTGTGCTTCGCTGGCTGGATCGAGGGGGCACGGCGGTTGATGCCGGCCTGTGATGTCATCGCCGTTCCGTCGCGTTGGGAGGGCTTTGGATTGGTGACGCTTGAGGCTATGAGCTGGGCCTTACCAATCGTCGCCAGCCGGGTCAGTGCCCTGCCGGAGATCGTAGTAGATGGCGAAACCGGCCTGCTGGTTCCACCCGATAAAGTGGAGCCGTTAGCAGATGCGATTACGTGCCTACTGGCGGATAAACCCCGTGCGTTGGCTATGGGCCGAGCGGGATACAGACGGCTGGCGAACTCCTTTTCGGTTGAGAAGATGGTCTGCGCTACACTTGAAGTTTATAAGGGCGTAGTTGGTCAGGAATGAGCTGGTTGGACGATGTGCGGTATTGCGGGAATGCTGGCGCTCAAGGGGCAACGCCCTGATGAAACACTGCTGGCCAAGATGGTCTCCACCCTGACCCATCGGGGACCAGACGACTCAGGCACAGTGGTCGTGGGGCCGTGCGGGTTGGGCAATACGCGCCTGGCGGTCATCGACCTGAGCGAGTCGGGCCATCAGCCTATGTGTGCAAGACATGGCCTGACTCATAGTCCGGCCCTGCCTTGCCGTGAGGCATGGATTGCCTATAACGGCGAGGTTTACAACTTCGCCGAAGTGCGAGCGGCACTGGAGGCTATGCAGCATTCCTTCTTCTCCCAATCCGATACCGAGACATTGCTGCGTGCCTACATCCAATATGGAGCGCCCAATTTTATCAAGCCCTTCCGAGGAATGTTCGCACTGGCGATCTGGGATGCGGATCGCCAGCGGCTTGTCTTGGTGCGGGATCGGTTGGGTGAGAAGCCGCTGTATTATGCGCTGGACGACGAGTGGCTGGTATTTGGCTCCGAGATCAAGGCGCTTCTGAAGCACCCGGCTGTAAAGGTACGTCTGAATGAGGCGGTCATTCCGCACTACCTGGCCTACGGATACGCTCCTTCGCCCGAGACTATGTTTGAGGGAATCCGGCAGCTTATGCCTGGTCAGATGATGATTCTCGATCTAGATGATCCGGCAGCAGCCCCTCATATCACCTTCGAAACCTACTGGGAACCGCCCTACCCTGCCTCTGGCCCCGACCCACGTAGTGAAGAAAGCATAGCCGATGAACTGCTAGTCCATCTGCGCTGGGCGGTGCGAATGCGGATGCTCGCCGATGTCCCATTAGGTGCGTTGCTATCAGGCGGCCTTGACTCTGCAGCCGTTGTGGCGCTGATGTCTCAGGTCAGCGATCAGGCGATCAAGACATTCTCCATTGGGTTTGCCGGTGAGCCTTCATTTGATGAAACCCCTTACGCTCGCCAGGTCGCGGCTCGGTTTGTCACTGATCACCATGAATTCATCGTCGAGCCGAATGTGCTCGACCTGATCGAGGAATTGGTATGGCATCATGACCAGCCTTTCGGGGACTCGTCGGCTATCCCCATGTATCTGGTTAGCAAGCTGGCACGGCAATATGTAACGGTCGTGCTGACTGGTGATGGAGGGGACGAACTCTTTGCAGGCTATGATCGCTTCCGGGCAGGACGCATGGCCCGTGTGCTCGATCAGCTCCCTAAGGTCGCTACTCAAGCCCTCGGGAACGCACTTGACAGGCTACCAAAGCCCACCGGGTACGGGAGCTTCGTGCGACGCGCTGACCGCTTTATACAGACCGCCAATCTACCCCTATGGCAACGCTACTTGAGTTGGGTGCGCTATGTGCCTGCCAAGTGGGTGATAGCGCTCCGGGGAGAGGATAGCGAGGCGGCAATCCAAGCCCATTATCAATCGTACTTCACGGGTCGGGCAGATAATGATCGTGATGATGACATCCTGGCTCAGTTGCTTGATGTGAATCTATGCACGTATCTACCCGACGATCTGTTGGTGAAAGTTGATCGGGCTAGCATGGCCGTTTCGTTGGAAGCCCGAGCGCCGTTCCTAGACCATGTCATGGTGCAGTTTGCCGCCGGCATTCCAACCCCGCTCAAATTGCGGCGCGGCACACCGAAGTACATCCTCAAGAAGGCGTTGCGGGGACTTCTGCCAGACTCGATCATCGACCGCAAGAAACATGGGTTTGGCGTACCGGTCGGGGCGTGGCTGCGCAGGGATTTGGCCAGCTATGCTCACGGCGTGCTCTTGAGCGATCGGGCGGCTCGGCGTGGTTTCTTCCATCTGGAGGCCATCCGCCAGATGCTACACGCACACATCAGTGGGCAGTCTGATCTGGGCCAGGCTCTGTGGACGTTGCTTACCTTTGAATTATGGATGCGGCGCTACTTTGACTGATAAGACACAAAGGGTTCGGAGAGTGACACATTATCTGGTAACGGGAGGGGCCGGGTTTATTGGCTCAAACTTGGTGGCTGCGCTGCTGGAGCGGGGTCACACTGTTCGAGTGTTGGACGACTTTTCTACCGGTAGGCGGGAGAACCTGGCTCCATTCATGAGCCGGATTGACTTGATCGAGGGCGATCTCACCCGCCTGAGTGATGTAGTAAGGGCAATGCAGGACGTCGAAGTCGTTCTGCATCACGGGGCAATCCCGTCAGTTCCGCGTTCGGTTGAGGACCCACTGGGGGTGAATGAGGCGAACGTCACGGCCACGTTACATGTCCTGGTCGCGGCGCGCGATGCCCGTGTGCGTCGAGTCGTCTATGCTTCATCGTCTTCGATCTACGGCGATCAGAACCCCGAGGTCGCCAAACTGGAAACCATGGCTCCCAGGCCGATCTCCCCCTATGGTGTTGCCAAGATGGCCGCCGAGAAGTACTGCCAGGTGTTTTACGAGGTCTATGGGTTGGAGACGGTGGCTCTGCGCTATTTTAATGTGTTCGGCCCCCGGCAGGACCCCCAGAGTATGTATGCAGCAGTGATCCCGAAGTTCATTACCGCCATGCTGGCTGGGGAGCGCCCAGTGATTTATGGCGACGGCGAGCAAACCCGTGACTTCACCTATGTGGGCAACGTTGTTGCCGGGAACTTGCTGGCCGCCGAGGCGCCGGCAGGGCGAGTTGCGGGGGAAATCTTCAATCTGGCCGCTGGCGGACAGACTTCCCTTAACGAGCTGATCAAGGTTCTTCAAGAGGTGATCGGCTGTGGCATCGAACCGCAATACGAGGCCGCCAGGCCAGGGGACATCAGACATTCACGGGCGGATATCACCAAGGCGGTGCAACAGATGGGTTACCGCCCTGCATTTTCCTTTCTTGAGGGGATACGCCTGACTGTAGACTGGTATCGGGCGCAGGCATGACGGGAGTGCCTAACCTTTCCTCGGCGGGAGCCGCTCCCATCCGAGTGATGCGCATCATTGCTCGGCTAAATGTAGGTGGCCCAGCGATCCATGTCTCGATATTGACTAGAGGACTACGGGATGCAGATTTCTGGACGACCCTTGTCACCGGGGTGATCAGCGAGCAGGAAGGCGATATGAGCTATCTGGCAAGGGAAATGGGAATCGAACCCCTTGTTATACCCTCTCTGCAGCGCGAAATTTCCCCCCTGGCCGATCTCCGTACGCTGATCGCCTTGATCCGGCTGATGCGGCAGGAGCGCCCACACATTGTACACACGCATACGGCTAAAGCTGGGTTGATCGGGCGGCTAGCCGCCTATCTGTGCCGTGTGCCGGTGATCGTGCATACCTTTCATGGACATATCTTTCGGGGTTACTTCGGTCAGGCCCAAACGCAACTTTTCCTGTGGCTGGAGCGCGCTGCAGCGCTGGTATCTGACGTCATCCTCACGATCAGTGATGGCCTGCGTGACGACCTGATCGGATACCGGATCGCGCCACCCGACCGCATCCGCGTGCTGCCCCTGGGGCTTGATCTAGATTCTCTAACCCATCTGGATGGGCTACGCGGGATGCTGCGGCGGGAGTGGAGCATCTCGACAGATACTCCGCTGGTGGGTATTATTGGGCGGCTGGTCCCGATCAAGAATCACGAATTATTCCTGCAAACAGCCTCGCTTGTCCTCCAGAGAATGCCCCAGACACGTTTCGTAATTGTTGGAGGGGGCGAGCGCCGGGCGGAGTTGGAGGGGCTGACTGCCCAGATGGGGCTGGCGGATGTCGTGTACTTCACAGGTTGGCGGCAGGATTTGCAGGTTATCTATGCCGATCTGGATGTGCTGGTGCTTACCTCGACCAACGAGGGTACCCCTGTCTCGATCATTGAGGCAATGGCAGCGGGCGTGCCTGTAGTTGCTACAGCAGTGGGCGGAGTGCCAGATGTGCTGCGCGGCGGTGAACTGGGAGAAATGACCCCCCCTGGCGATCCTCATGCGCTCGCTGAAGCTATCCTCCGGACACTCCAGCAGAGGAGTGTACAGCGGCTCCAGGATGCGCAGATGTGGGCACTTGAGCAGTATGGAGTGGAGCGGCTAGTTACTAGCATCCGCACTCTATACCGGGAACTGTTGGCTCAAAAAGCCTCGAGGAGCAAGCCGCCTGAACCGGTTTGAACATCTGGACGGCCCTTATGAGCAAGTTTATCCCCATCATTCTGGCTTCTGGCTTGATCTCATTCGTTGCTACCCCCCTGATCCGTAAGCTAGCGCAGTCTATTAACTTCGTTGATAGCCCCAGCGGACGTAAACTGCATATGACGCCAATCCCAATGCTGGGTGGAGTAGCCATCTATGCTGGCCTGGTGACTGCGATGGCGATCAGCGGGACGCGCCAATATCAGGAAATGATGGGGGTGCTGAGTGGGGCGACGGTCGTGACAGCCTTTGGCCTGTGGGATGACCGCTACGGGATGCGCCCCCTTGTAAAGTTGTTGGGGCAGATGATCGCAGCGGGCGTCCTGATCGCCTCTGGCGTTCATGTCACCCTGTTCAGCTCCCAGGCTTTGAATCTGGCCCTGACATTGTTCTGGGTGGTAGGGATCAGCAACGCGATCAACTTCCTGGATAATATGGATGGTCTAGCAGCAGGGATCACGACTGTTGCTAGTGGTTTTTTCTTTACACTGGCTATCGTGGAGGGCCTTGGCTTGGTTGCCAGTCTGGCAGCAGCGACTCTGGGGGCGTGCGTCGGATTCCTGTACTACAACTTCAGCCCGGCAAGCTTGTTCATGGGCGATGCCGGGAGTTTGCTGCTTGGCTTTGTGCTGGCTGTCCTCGGCATCAAGCTCGAATTCACAGGGCGCCCTTTGAATGTGACCTGGATGATCCCTATTGTGATCTTGGCGCTGCCGATCTTTGATACGACTCTGGTTGTCCTCTCGCGCTTGCGGCGTGGAAAGCCAATTTACCAGGGTGGCAAAGATCATGTCTCCCATCGGCTGATCGCGGTCTTCGGTATGACTCCTTCGCGGGCTGTCTTGACCCTGTATCTGGCTGCATCGACCCTGGGACTGTTGGCACTCATGTTGCGGGATGCAACCCCGCTTCAGGCTAAGCTCATACTCGGCAGCTTGGCGGCCCTGTTCATCGTGGCGTTGATCTGGCTGGAGTGGCGCTTCAGGGGCACGCTCGCCGAAGACACCGACTTCCCCCATACACCCGTATGATTCGCATCCATATTCAGGAAGAGCAGATCCACCGTTGGGCATTGACGGTGGCGCTGGGCGCTTTCCTTTACTTTGCCTATCTTCTAACCTACTCGGGCATTTTCCGCTCGGACGATGAGCAGTACATCGTTGACACAACCGATAGCTTCACGGTGCGCTCTGGCCCCGACCGATTGCTGTTGAACGAAACGGTCTACCTGCGCGGCCTCCAGACGACTGATGTAGAGCCTGCCCAACCTGTGTTGGCAATGCCGCTATACTGGTTGGCGTATCACATTCCCTGGATAGGGAATGTCCACACCATCTACCTCTTCAATCCCATCATTACGACTCTCACTGCCGCTTTGCTCTTCCACTTTGCACTTGACCTCGGATATCGTGAGCGGACGGCCCTGATCGCGGCTCTCCTGTTTGGTCTGACCACTATCGTGTGGCCATATACCAAGACGTTCTTCCGTGAACCGCTGACGATGCTCAGTCTGCTGGCTGCGGCCTTCTGCACTCATCGCTGGCGAGAGGCGTTCTCCGCTCACCAACCGGATCGCTGGATATGGTTGGGGTGTGGCATCGGGGTGATCCTGTTGGCCCTACTCAGCAAAGAGGCAGCCCTGATCGTGCTGCCTTTTCTCTTCTTCCTCGGCTTCCCAAACTGGGATACCCTCGCGCAGCGGCGACGGGAAGCGGTGATCATTGGGCTTATAACTGGCGTACTGGCGCTGATATTTGGGATGGCGATTGCCTACTATCGAGATCAGCTTGAGGCAGTGACCCTTCGCTACGAGATTCCACTGCGGATCCAGGGGTTGCTGGTGGGGTTGCCTAGTGCATGGTACGCTGCCCTCGGATACCTGGTCAGTCCCGGCAAAGGGATATGGTGGTATTCCCCCGTGTTGGTTCTGGCATTGGGAGGCCCATTTGTCGTTGGACGCAACCGATGGCGCGAGACCTGGTTGCCATTGGGGCTGACCCTGCTATTTGCGGTGAGCTACGCAGCGATCAAAGGGGAACTGTGGCATGGTGGGGCGGGCTGGGGAGCACGCTATATGCTACCCCTGACCCCATTTCTGATGTTGGCTTCCCTACCTCTGCTGAGGGAGATTCTTGACAATCGGGCATGGCCACCTAGACTGCTTCTAGCCCTGCTGGCTGTTGCAGGTATGGTGATCCAGCTTGGCGGGGTGTACGTGTACCTCCACGACTACTATACTCATCAGCAGAGTAATACGGGTCTGACTCCTTGGAACGACAATATCATCTGGAGCATCCAGTGGTCCCAGGCAATTGGCAGTCTGCTCTTCATGCCTGAAGCGACCCCCGATCTGTTCTGGCTCTACCCGCAGCGCGATCTGCTTGCGATTGGTGCCATCCTGGCTGGGATGGCAATCAGTGGCGCAGGGATGATCTGGCTGTACCGATCTAAAGTGTTACCAGCTAGGCACTTTATCATCGCGGTTCCTGCCATCATCTTGCTGACTGCAGGAATCACCCTGTTCGCCCTGGCGCGAGCCTATGATGATCCGCGCTTTGAAGGGCATAACACGGACTTGCATGAACTGCGAGCCTACCTCGAAGAGCATGCCGACTCCGATGATGTGATCTTCCTCGCCACACCGCGTTACACGCCGTACTTCATGAACTACTACAAAGAACCGGCGATCTGGTATAGCTTGCCGCTATCACCAGGGGAACGCTACAATGAGGATGAGCCGCCAGAAGTTGTATCTGACAGTGTAACGGACCTGATCCACCCGATCTCTGTGGGGATGTTTGCACGTGTAGAGGGCAATTCGGGATCGATCTGGCTGGTTGTCGATCATGGACCATCTCTGCCCTGGGCAACACGCCCGGCGGAGAGATATCTGGCAGAGACCCGTTACACAGTACGTGCTGTTGACTTCACGCCGCTGATCCGGCTGACAGAGTTCCTCCCGCTGACTGCTCCGACCATTTCAGATGTGCCTTCGCAGCGGGTCGAAGCGCGGTTTGGCGAGGCGATGGAACTGGTCGGGTACGATCTCGTTGTTCACCCCGGAGAGAGCTCGTTGGGCCATATTCAGCCGGGGGACATGCTGGGGGTTTCGTTGTTGTGGCGGTCGCTTGAACAGACACCTATAGATTATACGGTCGCGGTCTATCTGATTGATATCAGAGGCCAGATTGCCCTGCAGCAGGATCGATCCCCCGTAGGTGGCTTTGCGCCTACCAGCCAATGGGAACCTGGTGAGCTTATCCGGGATAATTTCGGCTTTGTGCTACCTGAGACGCTGCTGCCAGGAGAGTACGAGCTGTGGGTGACCGTCTATAGTTGGCCTGAGCTGGAGAGACTGGCAGTGACCGGGATTGATGGCACATCCTGGGGGGATCATTTGATACTGGGTAGTATTCTTGTCCACTGAGCTTCAGCGGGAGGGTGACACTCCCCTTAACTCAAAGGCATTATCCGCAACAGGCCGCCCGCTGACCATAAGGGGCAATCGCTGAGCCGTTACCGGATCGTAGAGCCCCACCCACACCCGGTAGTCTCTTGCCTCGGAGAGGGCATCTATATCGAGAGGATGTGTGTCCTCGATCACCTCGCCCGGCTCCCAGAGCCAGGTTGGGTAGAGGCCGCCGCGCGGTTGGCTGTCGGCCTGGGTTGCAATCCGGCCTGCCTCATCAATCACATGGACAAATATGGAGAAGTTCCCGCCAACTGACCCCGAGGCCTGCCAGTAAAGGGTGATCTGAGGTTCCGGACTTGCCTGGTAGGTGTAAGCCAGGAGAGATATTGTCTCTCCGAAGCGAATATCCGCGCTGGGGATTAGAGCGTCTTCGGGAAAACAGGCCATCGAAGGGGTCTTCAGCCAACCCACAAAAGTAGGCGCACTCGCACCTGCAGCGTCGGTGGTAGGAAGTGCTTCCAGAGTGTTGGGATCATACACAGTAACCACCATCTGGTAGAGTTGTGCAAGAGCAAGGTTGTCTGTGATGCCTACCCGTACCTGATCGCAGAAACAATCGCCTTCCCGCCATGCAGACGATGGGTAGCGCCCCAGCCCATGATATGAGTCGCGTGCACCGATCATTGATCCATCTGGGGCGACGATGTGCAGCGCGAAGGCATAATCCTTGTCTGGAGTTGATAGGGTTTCCCAACATAGCGTAACGACCTTATCTTGCCCGGCCTGCAAATTGCGATCACCCACTTGGTAGCCCACCAGCCGCACGACTTGGCCGTAGTTCCAATCTAACCGCTCGGTCAGGGGAGGGAGCTGTGCCACGCGGGGGGGAAGATAGTTCGGCAGCAGAACAAGGGGGGGGGATCAGAAAAGCGTAGGTTGCCAGAAAGATCGCTGTGCCCTGACCTATGAGGCGACCATGGCGCGGCCAGGCATGGTACAATCCTCCACCCAGCAACACGCCAAAAGCAGTGATACTGGGGAAAAGATGCCGCCCCCAGGCGAAACTGAACGTCTGCTGGAGCCGCACATACATGCCGATGGTCAGAAGGCCAGAGGTGAGCACCAACAGTAGGAGCCGTCGGTTAAGGATGCCGTGACTTGAAGTGTCTTGCTTTGTCAGCAAGTAACGCATCAAGCCGAGGAGTGCTGTTGTTGAGATTAGGGCAACCCCGACATAGAATACGCCGTCGGACGGATGTCACCGCTGTAGCCCAGGTCAGCCCAGAAAGAGAGAAGGCTTCTCGGCGCATCCGGTAACAGTGCCCAGATGGGACGCAGTTCGGGGTACATCCAGGGGTAGTGATCATAGGCGCTGCTGCGTAGAGGGTCGGCATACAACCACCAGTTCTGGGCATACCACCAGCCTCCCACGACCAGAGTAACACCAAATAGGGTAAGGGCTCGCGTTAACCATGCCCCTAGCGGGGTGCTGCTCTTGTCCGGCCACCAGGCCAGTACCAGACCTACCGCAGCCAGCAGAGGCGCAATTAATGCGCTACTTTTGCCGAGGATCGCCAACCCAACAAACAGGCCCGCCCACGCATACTCTCCAAGCCCAATAGGGCGGCGGCGCACGATCCGGGCCAGACGCCACAGCGCCAACCCCACAAATGCTGCTGCGCTGGTATCGTTTTCCGTAACGGCACTGGCCTGAATGACTGGGGATTGAAAGCCACCATACTGGCTGCCAGCAGCGGGAGCCATGTAACGTTGCCCATGATCTCTCGGGCTAAGAGGTAAGCTGCCAGTACAGCTAATGCCCCATACAAGGTTGCCACCAGCCTCGCCAGCCGCACCCCACGCCCCACCCCTTGAAACCACTCCTCCGAATCATCCAGATTGTGTAGGAAGAGATTTTTGTTATCCCGGTAATCGACAGGTTGCCCACCAAACCAACGGTTGAGCTTTATTCCCCCATCCCAGTCTGGAATGCCGGGCACGATTCGCAACAGCGCTGCTGCGGTTAAGTAGTACAGCGGGGCTTGGGAGGACTCATACTCGGCCAGTGTATAAGGGGCCTGGGTTGGATCGGGGAATCCTTCACCGCGTCGGAGCTGCTCGATGTAACCATAATGGAATGGCTCATCGGATCCTTCCATGATCGGGAAGGAGAGGTTATAAAACAGGCACGCTGCCACATAGAGAATCAATAGCGTCAGCCAGCCTGTTTTTATCCAGCTCGCTTCTCTGGGTTGACAGGTTGCAGGGTCCGGCAATAAGGACCGCCTTCAGCCACCTGATAAGTGCGTCGTCTGCCTACTCTGCAAAGCGATAGCCAATGCCGCGCTCGGTGAGGATGATGCGTGGATCGTCTGGATCATCCTCAAGTTTGCTGCGCAGACGATGGATGTGCACCCTGAGGGCGTTGCGGTCCTTGACCTTCGGGTCAAGTTTCCAGACTCGGTCGATCAGTGTGTCCGCGTCCACTACCTTGCCACGATGAGAGAGCAGGGCACCCAATAGAGCGTTTTCGGTGGGTGTCAACTTGCGCGTCTCACCGCGAACGGTGACCACCCGGTTGACCTGGTCGATGGCTAGCCAGTCGAAGATCTGAATTTCCGGGCCTTTTGCATAACTGAAGTCATTGATCCTGGAGAGGATCCGCCTAACCCGCATGACGATCTCTTCAGGTGCAATAGTGCGTCGGACGAAGTCATCGGAATGATGAAGGGCTTCGATTGCCCTTTCCCAGGAGTCGTCATCGGAGGAGATGGTAATGATCGGCAGGCCAGCTGCGTCATACATCTCCTGACACAGCTTCAAACCCTCTGCGTCGGGTAGGCGGAGGTCCACGACCATAAGGTGCGGCACACCGTGGTCGCGGATATGCTGGCGCGCGCTGGAGGCGTCGCTGACGTGGAAGACAGTGAACTCCGCTGCCTCTAGCCGCTCGGTGAGACGCTGGATGTCCATGTCCTGGTTGTTAGAGACGACGAGTACACGCCTTGGATTAATAGCCATAGTTTCTCCTAAATGGGGACCTTAGGCACCACAGTGTGGTCATTTATAAGTCCAAAACGAGCTATTGACAAGAGCTGTTTCTTTGCACCTGATTCTATCGTGAACCTCATAGCCGATTCAACAGACATTACAAGCCCTGGTTTTCCCGTAGGTATGAACGACCGCCGCTGGCGGTCATTCAACTTTGTGGCGTGGTATGATTCTCTATGGCGTGCTAAACTGCCGGGCAGCCAGTATATAACTGGATGGTCTTACAATTATATAACAAATTTGCTGATTTCAGGTTGATCCATCTTGGCTACTACTCGGCGAATCATCCAGCGACGGCGCATGCGGCGCGAACAACTGCGCAGCGGCATCCATCTCGCGTTCCGATGGGCTATTGGGATCGCATTGGGGCTGGTCGGCTTCAATCTGTTGACCCTTCTGTTAGGGGTAGGGTCAGTGGTCAGTGCCTACGCATACTATGCCGAGCAGCTCCCTGAGCCGGAAGCGATCACGGCGGTAGAGCAGGATTTTGAAAACGTTAAGCTGTACGACCGATCAGGGTCGATCCTGCTGTACGAAGTGATTGACCCGTTCGGCGGGGATCGCACCTGGGTTGAACTCCAAGACATCCCGGAAGCCCTACGCGAGGCAACGATAGCCATCGAAGATGCCACTTTCTATGAGAACCCAGGCTATAACCTCGAGGGTATTTTGCGTGCTTTGGTGAATAACCTTACTGGCGGGGCAGTCCAGGGTGGCTCGTCGATCACACAGCAACTTGTTAAGAACGTGTTGATCGATCCCTCTGAAAGAACAAGCCTGAGTTTCGACCGCAAAATCCGGGAATTGATCCTGGCTATCCAGATCAGCCGCCGCTACAGCAAAGATCAGATTCTTGAGTGGTATTTGAACTCAAATTACTACGGGAATCTGGCCTATGGGGTGGAGGCTGCCAGCCAGGTGTACTTTGGCAAACCGGTTAGCGAGCTGACGCTGGCTGAAGCCGCCATGCTGGCTGCGATCCCCCAATCCCCTGCCCTGAACCCTATTGATAACTACGATCTGGCAAGAGAGCGCCAGCGGCTGGTACTCGATCTGATGGTTGAGCAGGGGTACCTCTCATCAGAAGAGGCCGAGATTGCTTACCAGGCCGCCTTGGAGATCCGCCCCCCGGAAGAGCGCTTTGATCTCTTGGCGCCTCACTTTTCCATTGCGGCCCGCCGACAGTTGGAGGAGATTTTAGGGCCAGAATTGCTGCATCGGGGAGGGCTAACTGTTTACACGACACTCGACTACCCTCTTTACCTCCAGATCGAGTGCGTCGCCCGAACGCACGTGGCTCGGCTCTCTGGGCAGCCTCCGACAACTGTGATCCCTGCCGCGGACGGTTCGCCTTGCGAGGCAGCGGAGTATTTGCCGCCGCTCTCCCCTGAAGATCAGAACGTTGATCACCATGTCAGCAATGCAGCGGTGGTTATCATGAACCCCGCGACCGGGGAAGTGCTGGCGATGATGGGAAGCCTGGATTACCATGACACCCGCATTGACGGCAACTTTAATGTGGCACTGGCAGAACGCCAGCCTGGCTCGGCCATTAAACCATTTACGTACCTGACCGCCTTCCAGCAGGGCTATACCCCTGCTACAATGACGCTTGATGTCAGGACGGCATTCGACGTACAGAGCAACCAGCCATATGTCCCCGAAAACTTCGACCGCCAGTTTCATGGGCCACAGAGCATCCGCAGTGCCTTAGCGAACTCCTATAACATTCCTGCTGTACAGGTCCTCGAGTGGGTAGGTGTGGATAATGTTATCCGCACGGCGCACGCGATGGGGATTAACACGCTGGATCGGGGGCTGGATCACTATGGGCTTTCGCTTACCCTAGGCGGGGGTGAGGTCACACTCTACGATATGACCTACGCCTATGGAGTGCTTGCCAATTTGGGGGAGATGCGGGGTCGGCCCACGCCCGAAGAGTCGCGGCGGCCCGGCTTTCGGGCGCTTGACCCCACCCTCATTCTGCGCGTTGAGGATCGGAACGGTACTATTCTCTGGCAGTATGGGGAGGGAAACACCTTTGGCAGCCGATCTGTTGTCGAGCCGTCGCTAGCGTATCTGCTCAACGACATTCTCTCTGATAATGTGGCACGGCGTCCAAGTGTTGGCACGAACACTGTTCTGCAATTAAGCCGCCAGGCAGCGGTCAAGACAGGCACCACCAACGACTTCCGAGATAACTGGACCATCGGTTACACCCCACAGATCGTTGCTGGTGTCTGGGTTGGCAATACCGATAATACCCCGATGGTAGAGATGCCTGCCATCACCGGCTCAGCGCCGATCTGGCACGCGGCTATGGAGTATGCCCACCGCAACCTGCCCACCCAGACCTGGTCAAGGCCCGATGACATTGTTGAAATGACGGTGTGCCAGACCAGCGGCCTGCTGCCTACTGCCTATTGCCCGACCCGACAGGAGATCTTCCGGCGGGGTACAGAGCCAACCACCTATGACACGATCTACCAGCCGTTCCTGATCAACCGCGAGACGGGCCTGCTAGCGACCATATACACGCCGCCGGAGTTGGTAGAGGAGCGGGTTTTCCAGATTCTGCCGCCTGAGGCCGCAGACTGGGTTCGGGAGGCGAATATTCCTCAGCCACCGCAAGAGTACGATACCATCCGTGCGCCAACCACCCTCGGCCCGGTAGCGATTGCCGAACCGATGCCGTTTGCCTATGTGCGCGGCGCGGTGAGGATTCGCGGCAACGCGACCGATCCCAACTTCCAGCTTTATCGGCTATATTACGGGCCAGGGCTGAATCCGACCGAATGGACACAGATCGGGCCAGATCATTTCGAGTCGCGGTACAACAGCGAGCTGGGCATCTGGGATGCGCGCGCGCTGGACGGGTTGTACAGCCTGCGGCTGACGGTCGTCCGCGGTGACAATACCCTCCAGGAGGCGATTATTCAGGTTACGGTGGACAACACGCCACCCTCCATCCAGATGATCAGCCCGGACGATGGGCAGGCGTTCTCCATGTCGGACGAGTTCGTGACCATCCAACCGCTGGTGGCAGACAATATCTCAATGGACCGAGTTGAGTTTTACCTGGATGATGAGCTGATCGCCATCAGTACGGTTGCACCGTTCAACGAGCGCTGGATCATTGATCAGCCGGGAACTCACTTTATCCAGCTTCGAGCATATGATACAGCCGGGAACACAACTGTCAGCCAGCGGGTGATGATCACGGTTACACCGTAAGGCTTCTCGTCCCCTTCTGTTCTATTGGCGTGATGGTGGCCCCCACCCACCACCGCCCGGTGTGTGAATGCATAGCACGTCCCCAGGTCGCGCATCAAAGGTCGCTTTGCCTGGCAACTCACATGGCGGCGAGCCATCACCCGGCCTCAGCAGATTAAAGCCAAGTGCCCCCGGCTGTCCTCCCGCTAGGCCGTAGGGCGGGAACCTGCGCCTCTCGGAGAGGATAGTCACCCGCATGGGGGCTAGAAACTCAATCTCGCGCTCTAGCCCATCACCACCTCGATGCATTCCCGCCCCTCCTGAGCCGCGACGCACGGCATAACGCTGTAGGCGGATCGGCAGCGCCAGCTCCAATGCTTCAATGGGAGTGTTGAGGGTGTTGCTCATGTGACAGTGAATACCGTTTGCACCGCTGCCCTCCGCGCTGGCTCCCGCGCCGCCACCCATCGTCTCATAGTATGCGAAGGGCGATCCTGAGCGCGGATCAATACCGCCGAAGGTGAGGTTGTTCATTGTGCCCTGGCTGGCTGCTGGGATGCGCTCCGGGAGGGCTTGGGCAAGCGCGCCATACAGTACATCCACAATACGCATGGAAGTTTCGACGTTGCCGCCGGCAACGGCGTGAGGAGGTCCTGGATCAAGTACGCTTTTCGGAGGGATAATCACACTCACTGGCTCGGTGACACCGGCATTGATCGGCAAGCTTTCGCCGACGAGACAATGTACCACATAGCTGACTGCTGAATGGACAATGGCGCTGACAGCGTTTACTGAGCCAGTCACAGCCGGGGCGGAGCCGGTGAAGTCAACTATCATCTCACCGCTGCTGAGTGTGATTGTGACCCGGATCGGGATCGGGTCAGAGGTAATACCGTCGCTATCCAGTACGTCCTCGAAGCGGTATGTACCTTCCGGCAGTATGGCCAGCGCTGCGCGCGTCAGACGGGCGGTATAGGCAATCAAAGCAGCCGCTTGTTGGTTCACTTCCTCGATCCCATAGCGGGCGACGATCTCCAGGAGGCGGCGTGCGCCGATATCGTGGGATGCCTGCTGTGCCGCCAAGTCGCCTCGCCGCTCGGTCGGAGTCCGTGAGTTTCGGACGATCAGATCGAGCGCAGCCCGATTAACCTGTCCTGCTTCGACCAGTTTGATCGGCGGGATGATGATGCCCTCTTGATAAAGCTCAGTAGAGAGGGGCATTGAACCGGGCGACATGCCCCCCACGTCCGCGTGGTGCGCGCGCGAAGCGACGAAAAACGAGGGGGCTGTGTCCTGATCAGCTACAAAGATCGGTGAGACAAGCGTGATGTCTGGGAGATGTGTACCGCCGAGATAGGGATCGTTCAGGGCAACAACATCACCAGGCGCGAATGGAGCGCCGTAAGCCAACGCTGTGGCCACCGAAGCGGGCATTGCGCCAAGGTGGACAGGGATGTGAGCAGCCTGGGCTAATAGTTTCCCATCACGCAGGAACAAGGCACAGGAGTAATCGCGTCGTTCCTTGATATTCGGCGAGTAGCCCGTACGACCCAGAGTCACCCCCATCTCTTCGGCGACGGAAGCAAATAGGTGCTTGAATATCTCGAGCTGAATGGGATCGAACTCGTTCGAGGTAGCGCTCAAGGTTGGGACACTTTAGGGTTGCCCGGCGGCAACTTCAAACGCTTCGCTGGCGATGGAGGCCAGCAGATCAACATTGTGGCGCACACGCCTGCGCTCCGCGAGGATGATCCCCTCGATAGCCTGGATAGTCCAGTGCAGGCGACCTTCTTCGTTGAACACAATATAGTCGAACTCGCCTGCGGCAGCGATCTGCTCACGGGCTGTTTGCATACGCTGGGCGAGGTTCTTAGAGTCCATATTTTCGTCACGGCGCTCGCGGATACGTTCCAGCAGGATCAGGGGCGGGGCTGTCACGAAGATGGTGACGCAGTCGGGGATGCGCTCACGGAGGCGACGCATCCCGTCGATGTCCACTTCAGCGATAAGGATGTGCTTGCCAGCGGGCATGTCCTGGTAGACATCGGCAGGCATGCTGTATAGGTGGCCGGTGTCATATACGTCATGGCCGTCGGTAGAAGCATTGGCCTCCATGAGCCTGCCTTCCAGCGCCAGTCGGTGGAACTCCTCACGAGTCACGAAGTGATATTGCTCGCCTTCCACCTCATCGTCACGGCGGGGGCGCGTCGTGTAAGTGATGAGTCGGCATGCCTCACGTGGATGGTTTGCCAGTAGCTCCTTGATAATGGTATTCTTACCTACGCCAGAAGGCCCCGCAATGATGAATAGCAGACGGGGAAGGGAGCCTGTGGTCTGGAGGATCAGGCGCTCAACGTCTGTCAAGTGATTCATTGTTTTGAGTACGGCCTCTCTCATCAGTGGGTGGATGCATTATACCACCAGCTCCAATCAGCCGATAGCAACTAGAGGAGAAAAATATCCCTTCCATGAAAGTTATCATTCCGATGGCAGGCTACGGAACCCGGATGCGGCCTCACACCTATAGCCGCCCTAAACCGTTGGTGACCGTGGCGGGCCAGCCGATGATCAAGCATCTGATCGATTCCCTCCAGACGCTTGACATTGGCGAGTACATTTTTATTGTTGGTTACCTGGGTGACCAGCTTGAGAGATATATCCGTGAAACCTACAGCTTCAAAGCGACATTTGTCCAGCAGAAGGAGCTGACAGGCCAATCCCCGGCGATCTATCTGGCGCGCGAACATCTGGAAGGCCCAACAGTCCTCCTGTTTGCCGATACTCTGTTCGAGGCCGACCTGAGCATCATCAACACAACGGACGCGGATGCGGTTGCCTTTGTTAAAGAGGTGGACGACCCGCGTCGGTTTGGCGTCGTGGAGGTGAACCCGCAGGGGTACGTGACTCGCTTCATTGAGAAGCCAAGCTCATCGGACAATAAACAGGCAATTATCGGCCTGTACTGGGTCCGGGATGTGGCGTGGGTGTTACGAGCCATCGAGACCCAGCTCAGGCAACAACGACAGACGAAGGGCGAGTTTTATATCGCCGATGCCTTCCAGATCATGGTTGAGCAAGGGGCAAAGTTTATCACCCAGCCTGTCCGAGTGTGGCTGGACACTGGCAAACCAGAGACAGTGCTTGAGACCAACCGCTACCTCCTGGAGCACGGATTCGATAACAGCGCTCATATGGCTCAGCCGGGCGTGACGATTGTTCCGCCAGTGAATATCCACCCCACTGCCGTATTGAGACACACGGTTGTGGGGCCGCATGTCACTATCGCCGCCGACTGCGAAATCCGCTATAGTATTATCACCAACTCCGTAGTTGAGCGGGGCGCTTCCATCACTCATGCCATCCTCGAACAATGCCTGATTGGAGAAAGAGCGCGCGTCGAGGGGCATCCTTACAACCTCAATATTGGCGACGAATCCACTGTTCATTTCGGTTGAATTCTTCTTAAACTCCACAGCAGGGAGCCAGTCCAATGTCAAACTTTATCTCACAGCGGGTCCAGGGCATCCCCCCTTCGGGCATTCGCAAGTTCTTTGACATTGCCGCTACGATGGAAGATGTGATCTCGCTTGGCATCGGCGAGCCAGATTTTGTTACCCCAGCGCCATTGCTTGAAGCAGGGATTCGCTCGCTTCAGGAGGGCCATACCCACTATACGTCGAACTCAGGCATTCTGGAGCTACGCCAGAGTTTGAGCCGGCATCTGGAGAAGCTGTACGGTGTCCTATACGATCCGGAAAGCGAACTGCTAATCACAGTAGGCGTCTCCGAAGCGCTGTACTTGGCTCTAAATGCCATCCTCGATCCCGATGATGAGGTGATTGTGCCGGAGCCGTGCTTTGTCTCGTATACACCGGAGGTGACACTGGCCGGAGGCAAACCGGTTACTATTGCTACCCACGTCGAGCACAATTTCCAGGTAACCGGTGCGGCGGTGGAAGCGGCAGTCACGGAGAAGACCAAGGCGATTTTGATTGGGTATCCCAACAACCCAACTGGGGCGGTGATGAGTCGTGAGCGGCTCTTAGAGATCGCTAACGTTGCTCAGAAGTACGACTTAGTCGTGATCTCGGACGAGATATATGATCAGCTAGTATATGGCGTCCAGCACATTTGCTTCGCCAGCCTGCCGGGAATGCGCGAGCGCACGATCACGCTAGGTGGATTTTCAAAGGACTATGCTATGACCGGCTGGCGTATCGGGTACGCTGCTGCCCCAGCAGAGGTGTTGGGCGCGATGCGCAAGATCCATCAGTATACGATCATGTCTGCTCCCACCACGGCCCAGATCGCGGCCCTCACCGCGCTCGAGGAGGGCGCTCCTTATGTCGAAGAGATGCGTAACGAGTATAATCGCCGCCGCCGGCTGATCGTGGGGGGCTTGAATGAGCTTGGACTTAAGACATTCGAGCCGTTTGGCGCCTTCTATGCCTTCCCCTCGATTGCGGCTTCCGGCCTGGACGAGAACCTCTTCGCGGAGCGTCTGCTTCAGGAGGAGCGGGTAGCTGTTGTGCCAGGCAGTGCTTTCGGGCCAAGTGGGGCGGGCTTTGTGCGCTGCTCATACGCGACTGCCTATGAGGACATCGAGGAGGCACTGAGGCGGATCGAGCGCTTTATGCGGCGGTATGGATAATTCCTGAGTGGCAGTCACGCCGATCCCGCCGGGTATGATTATGATACCCGGCGTTTGTTTGAGAAGGAGGTTTATCGTGTTCTTCCAAAGCGCCTTCCTGGGCGCGCTGATGATCTTCCTGATACGGGTGTTGAGCATTGCTGTCTCTACTGTGCGGCTGCTGATCATGGGGCGGACCAACAACCTGCTGGTGGCCGTTCTAGCCTTTATCGAGTCGCTGATGTTTGCGCTGACCTTTGGACAGGTAGCGGCCAACATTGGCAACCTCTGGAATCTCGGCGCGTACAGCCTTGGGTTTGCCGGAGGCACTTGGGTTGGGATGTTGATTGAGGAACGCTTTGTGAAAAGCTACGCGACTATCACCATCGTTTCAATGGGAAAGTCACTGCCTATTGTCGAGACCATCCGAGAAGCAGGGTTTGGCGCAACCCGCACCTCGGGCGAGGGAACCCGTGGCACCGTTGGGCTGGTACGAATAGTGGTTAACCGGCGAGATGTGGATCGCATCATCAGCCTAGCGCAAGAAATTGATCCAAAGGCATTCGTCACCGTCGAAGGGACTCGCCAGGTCTCACGTGGTTTCCTGGGCTACGGGAGAAGTTGATAGAGGAAACAGCAGGGCAATCAACTGTATAATTCCCTCAACTCATGAACAGGTACGGGAACGAGAATCTGTCCCTCGGTTGGATCACCAATAGCGCTCACATTGTGCGGCTCCCGGTCCAGTGCGAAGGCAGCATAAGCCGCCGCCAGCGCGTCAAGTTCGTCGTCGGTGTACAGGCCCCGTAGAACCAATTCTCCTGTCAAAATGCGATGGCGTGTCATTTCCTCAAGTGCATCCATCGCATCGGGCACATCGACGCCTTCTTCAAGCAGGATCAATTGGCGCTGTAGGCGTCCTTCCAGCGTATTCTTGCGATAGGGGCGCTTTTTGATCAGCATGGTAAAAACGGCGTGTGGGTAGGTTTCGAACATGCGCCGCGCCCCAGCCTGCGGATAGGCGACGAAGCCGATCTCACGGAGTCGGTCGTACAGACGCCAGCTTTCTTTCATCCACGTGGCTGCTGTTGAGCGATCAACAGGAGTCTTGTAGATGGGGATGCCGCGCCGTCGCAGTTCATACTCACAGATCCGGAAGCCTGAGTAACTAGAGCCGGGTTTCAGGCCGAGCCGACTTCTGTAGGCGGGATCGGAGAGCAGACCGTGGCTGTGGCTTATCGGCGCATCCACCCCACACACTGCACGGGGGTGTTCGCTGACCAGCCGGAGAATCTCATCCGCAGCCCCACTTTCCAGGCGTAGCCTCCTCAGATCGGCGTCGAGAATAGCCAACGTCATCGGGCGTGCCCCGGCAGTTGAGTCAATGCCAATATAGACGGGAGCGTCACTCATGGGTAAGCCCTCCGATGTCAATTACGCACAACATGCTTAAACATCTTCATTGTAGCAGCAGGTCGCTCGACGAATCCAAGAGGGGATAGAGCGGCGTGAGCCACATCGTGATGTCCACTGCTGGCTAGGCGGATGTCAGCATGAAGGGGCCTGGGTCCGATGTCACTAAGGGCGAGGCGGAGAGCTTGTTGCAGCTCCGGAGATCCCCACCATGACGGCTCTGCTGCTAGATACAACACAGGGTGTGTCACTGAGCCGTGTCGATGCAAATACGCTACCTCCCGATCCTGGACGGCAACTGTCCAGTGCTTCCCCATCGGCGTGCGGTAGGCTTCGTAGCAGAGGAAGCGACTCTGTAGCTCTCCAATCGCCTGATCGCCAGCAACCAGGTCAAGGGTCGCAAAGTGGTGGTAAGCTCGCTTAATAGCCGAGCCGAGGAGAGGGCGAAGCGATACAGCGCAAGAAGGTTGTTGAGAACCCCATGAGCTTCCCTCCGTGCACAACATGCGCCAGTGGCCCCGGCGGAAGCCCTGTGATTCGTATCGATGAACAGCATCTTCATTGCCCACTGACACGGTCAACCCCAACCACTCGCGGTTCAATTCGCGTGCTTGGGCTTCAGCAAAGCGTATTAAGGCAGTGCCTACCCCCCGACCCCGCCACTCTGGGATCACAGCCAACGTCTCAATATACAGCACCTGCTTCCAACCCCGCATATAGAGCCAGCCTACCAGGCCCGCCCCATCCAATACACCATAGCCGGACGTTGCCCAGTGGTAGTAGAGCGGGATCGCCGTCGCGACGGCAACGGTTCGCAGCATGGGCGATCTACCGAGCCACTGCTGAAGTGTCGTGTCTCGTTCCAATAGTGCATCCAGGACCGTTCCTGTTGTGCGGTAGACTTGCAGGAAGGTTAGGGGCACAATGGTGTAATCAATAGGTTGGTTGTCTTCTGGAGGCACGGCAAGCAGTCCATAGTGACGGGCGTCGGGCTCGAAGGTCGAGTATACCACAGTTGTAATGCGAGATGGGATGTGAAGGCGCACATGCTCAGAGGTGGTGTCTAAGGTCATGAGTACGCGGATCGCATAACCTGAGTAGGCAATGCGGACGGTGCTGCTGATACAGTTGGTAATGGGGATGGGATGTGAAGGCGCACATGCTCAGAGGTGGTGTCTAAGGTCATGAGTACGCGGATCGCATAACCTGAGTAGGCAATGCGGACGGTGCTGCTGATACAGTTGGTAATGGTTCCGCGTATGGGCTGTCCAGCACTGACCTCATGGGCTTTGATCCAGTTGATGGCAGTTTGCCGACGTATCCCAGATTGGCGATCACCCCGCCGAATAAGGGTTCGTATTTGTGGGCGGGGAAGGTATGCTATAATGCGTTCAAGCCCGTTCAAGCACTTATGGAGAGGCCCCGTGACCCGATGTATCGTGGTCGCCAATCAGAAAGGCGGAGTCGGCAAGACGACCACCGTTGCCAACCTGGGCGCAGCGCTGGCTGCGATGGGTGGGCGAGTGCTGCTGGTCGATCTTGACCCACAGGCCGCGCTTACGGCAACCTATGGGATCAACCCCTATAACCTGCCCCGTAGCATGTACTCGGTGTTGATGCATGAAGGAGCATCACTAGCGCGGATTCTGCGTCCGGCGGGTGAATCCAGCATGGCTATTGCTCCCGCCAGTGTGGATTTGGCTGCCGCTGAAGTGCAGCTTGTTAACGCACCAGGCCGGGCACAACGGTTACGCAATGCCATTGAACGTAATCGCATCCCGTTTGACTATATCCTGATCGATACTCCTCCCAGTCTTGGCTTGCTCACCCTCAATGGGCTGGTTGGTGCTGATGAGGTGCTCATCCCGGTTCAGACGCACTATCTTGCTATGCGCGGTGTCCGGTCTCTGATGGAAGTGGTGTGGCGCGTTAAACGTCGCCTTAACCCACGCCTCCGTTTGTTAGGTTTGCTACCAACGATGTATCAGCCTGGTAGCCAGCACTCGGCTGAGGTGGTCGCAGAAATGCGCAAGGTCTTCAAGACCAAAGTGTTCGATATTGTTGTGAAGAATGATGTGAGGTTCGCAGAAGCGCCTGTCGCCTACAAGACGCTGGTTGAATATGATCCGCAGCACGAAGGTGCGATTGCGTATCAGAGACTTGCGGAGGTGATTGCTAATCATGAGTAACACCGATTACCAGGATGATAGTGAGCGGGACGAGGGAAAGGAATCAGCATCGCTAGAGGGTAGGGGCTGGGACATTCTGGCGGGAGGTAGGGAGACCCCCTTCCGGCTTGGCGGGGACGATCCGTTTGATCTGAAAAGCCCCTCCAATCCAAATCCCTATACCGATGATGATGAGGCAAATTGGATTCTGACAGGCGGCGCCCAGCCCGGCGCGCTCCCTGCCGAAGATGCACCGCGTGACCTCAGCCCAGAGGAGTTGGGTGTCATGCCTCCTGCAGGAGCCTACCCCGCGGCGGAACCGGTCACCGCGCCGCCACACCTTTTCCCTGGTGCTGAGGCGGAAGCCCCTGCCCTTTCTTCCGCTCCCGGCGGGTCAACTGCGGTTGGTGGGTTAAGCTACGGTGTGACTGTTACCCCCATTGGCCCGGAGGGAGAACCCCCGGTTATGCCACCTCCGACAGATTTGCCGCCCGTGCCAACTGTCCCACAGGCGCACCCACGCTCGAAAACCGTGATCGAGGCCCCATCAGGGATCAGCCCTGGTGTGAGCGTCACACCGGTGGGGATGGAGGCAGAGGCGGCGATTCCTGTTCAGCCTCCTGCCCCATCTGAAGCGATTCCTACGGAACCGGAATCCGACCTGGCTGGCGGTGGGCCAATTGAACTTCCTGGCCCCATGATGCCAGCGACCCTGGCTCCCTCCGTCCCTGCCACGCCGCCGTGGGAAGTTCCTCAGCAACCCCAGGGCCTGATGCCTGCTGACTTTGTCCGCGATCCCTTCCTATCACCCCCCCGGTTGGCCGAACGGCTCGAAGAGGAGCTAGAGCCGGAGGCGAGTCTGGCTACCATGCTGATCACGACCGATCGGGTCAACGCGCTGTGGGCGGAAATCAACGAGACCTATAACCTTGTCATCTCCGATGTGCGCGGGCATTTCGAGACTACGGAGCAAGCGATTCAGGATTTGAAACGCGCCCGTGAACTTCTCCTGGCAGGCCCTCGTTACTATGATAACGCCGAGCAACTGGTCATCGAGGTCAAGGCCCGCCTACGCCTGGAGGAAAAGGTTCGGCAATGGTCTCGTTCGCGCGGAACCTGGCTGGCGATGTACTTGATTGTGTGGCTGCTCTTGCTTTCGGCTGGTTCGTTGCTCACGAACACAGTGGGGGAGGTAACCAAGCCGTTCATCCCTGAGTGGCTCGCTGCTACATGGCTGCCTGGCCTCTTTGGGGGCCTGGGGGGAGTGCTGGGGGCGCTGTGGATTCTGGTTAAGCATATTGCTGTTAAGCGCGACTTCGATCCGATCCATACTCCCTGGTATGTGACTAATCCCTTTATGGGCGTAGGGATGGGTGTGGTGACCTATTTTGTTGTGCTTGTGGGGGGAAATACCTTCCTCAATATGGCCGACATCAACGCAGACATTGGTACATTCCTCCAGGCACAGCCATACCTGTACCTGTTCTGCATCATCATTGGCTTCAACCAGAACGTGCTGTGGGCGTTGCTTGATCGCTTCCTGGATACAATCTTCCCGCAGCCGAAGGAGGACGAGACCGCCATTACTGAAATGCCGCGCTCCGAAGGCTCCACTCCAGCAGGGCCGCAGGGATAAGCGGGCGGGCTGACTTCGATCCACACTGGATAGGGCTAATGAGGCGACGCTCCTTGTGGAGAGCCTTCCTTGCAGCGCTTGGCGTTGCAACGATTTCCGCTTCCTCGGTGCTGGCTGCACAACTTGGTCAGGAAGCGACTCCTACCCCGACAGAGACCAGCACGCCCTTTGGACCAACACCAACGCCTACTGAGACATTGCTGCCGCCCCCTCAAGGTGGGGGTCGCGTCGCAGTGGAAGTTCTGGTGGTTCGGGTTGGCCCCGATCAGAGCTGGCCGGCATTGGGTGGCCTACAGTATGGCCAGGTCGTCTATCCTGTTGCTCGGAGTGTTAATGGTAACTGGGTTGCTATCGAGTGGGACGGTGATGTGGGCTGGATTCTGGCGAGCCTTGTGCAGTGGCACCCGGGCTTTGATGTGTTATCTCTGCCGATATTCCTGCCGCCGTTCACTGCGACACCGCTCAACACACCCGTAGAGGCAGTTAGTACGAGCATTCCTTCCACTGCCATCCCGCCGACAGCCAGCTTCACGCCCCCTGCCTCATCCACCCCGCCCTCCACACTGGCAATGGCTTCTGCATCCCCAAGCCCAACACAGGCAAGCGCTACAGCAGCGGCTGTGCTTCTTCCTGCCACGCCACAGGCTGATGCAGCAGGCCCCCTAATCCCCCCCAGCAGTCCGCTTGTGCTGACCGCGTGGGCTTCGCAGATGCTCCCCTGGTTAGGGGCGACGATCCCGATTGCCCTGTTGGGACTCTACGGATGGCGCTTCCTGGCAGGTGAGCGGGAGTTGAAGCGTTATTCAAAGGGCTATTCAGTGGTAATCTGTCCTGCCTGTCAGGTTGGACATCTGCATCTAGAGGAGTCGGTGCGTCGTACGCTTGGTATCGCGCGGGTTGCGCGTAGTGTGCGCTGTGATGCGTGCCATTCTATGCTGCGGCAGCTCCGTCCTGGACTCTGGCGCTACATGATCGATCCACATGTGAACCCTGCTTTAGCCAGAAGTTTCAATAGTCACCAATTAAACGATGTCCAGGTCTCTGACTTGGCGAGTCATATGGCGGACTACCCCCCCATCTTGTCAGAGTTACAGGTTGAGAGTGCTCCCATTCTGACCGATGAAGAAATCCTCGCCGAACTTGAGGCGAGGATTGCAGCAGAAGCGCCTTTGTTAGCCGAGGGGTCAGAACAGGAAGGTGACTCTCTGCCTCCCCCATCTCCGTCGGTAGATGAAGTCTGATCGATCCACAAGGCAAAGGCTGCACCGCCCTATTTGTGTGGAAACAGCCAGCCTCTCACCCTTCGGGCACGCGCTCGATCTTAGCACCTAGAGTACGGAGTTTGCCTTCTACATCTTCGTAGCCTCGGTCTATTTGAGCCACGTTGCGGATCGCTGTCGTGCCCTCGGCGCACAGGGCAGCTAGAAGGAGAGCCATTCCTGCCCGGATATCAGGGCTGGTGATACGTTCCAGCTCTCCGCGTAGCCTCACTGGCCCTTGAATTAGACAGCGATGAGGGTCGCATAGGACGACCTGCGCCCCCATGTATACCAGCTTATCGACAAAATAGAATCGGCTATCGTACATCCACTCGTGAAATAGCACAGTGCCTTCTGCCTGCGTGGCTACCACGAGGGCGATGCTCATAAGGTCGCTGGGAAAGGCAGGCCAGGGCTGTGCCTTGATCTCCGGGATGCGCCCGCCCAGGTCGGGGACGATCTTCAAGGGCTGATATTCTGGCACGATAATAGCTGCCCCCTCAACCTCCCAGTGAACTCCCAGACGGTTAAACGCCTGTGCCATTACCCTCAGATGCTCTGGTGAGGCATTCTCGATACGCACCCGGCCATGAGTGACAGCAGCGGCTCCAATGAAACTTCCCACCTCTAGATAGTCCGCACCTATCTCAAATTCGCCACCTTCCAGGCGATCCACACCGTGAATAGTCAGGAGATTGGAGCCAATACCCTCGATCTGCGCACCGAGCTTGTTCAAAAAGTGGCATAGGTCTTGGACATGAGGCTCTGAAGCAGCATTGCGGATCACGGTTGTGCCTTTGGCGAGCACTGCAGCCATGATGGCATTTTCCGTTGCCGTTACGCTGGCTTCATCTAAGAGCATATCTGCGCCCCGCAGGCCCTCCGTGGTGAACACTAGGTTGCTATTGATCTCGAACTTCGCCCCCAGAGCTGTCAGTGCCAGAATATGGGTATCCACGCGCCTCCGACCAATCACATCTCCTCCCGGGGGAGGCAGCTCAAGGCGCCCAATGCGAGCGAGTAATGGGCCAGCCAGCACAATACTGGCCCGAATCTGTGAGGCCAGCGCACGGTCGACGATGTGGGTTGTAATCTCGCTAGCATGGACTCGCCAGCTACCTGGTTCCACTTTTTCAATTTCGACACCCAACCCACGTAGAATGTCGATCATCGTACGCACATCGGCGATGTCGGGCACATTGTGGAGGGTAACAGGCTTGTCAGTAAGGAGGCAGGCAGGTAGCAGCTTCAGTGCAGCATTCTTGTTTCCACTGGCGCGGATAGTACCGTTGAGAGGAACGCCACCCTGTATAATAAAACGTTCCATGAGGTCTTCTCTTGTGCAATAGCTGGGCGATTCGCTCTAGGTGGAAATCTGAACAGTCACCGGATCACCCACCTGAATGGACATCACATGACTGGCATCTCCTTGGTTGATCGCGATCTCAAGTTCGCCCTCGCTGCCGATCAGCGCTACTCGTTGTCCTGGTGCAACCTGGCTATATGTGGTGTGGATTCGACCCAAGGTGTGCCAGCCGCAGGTGACACGCACCGTGCGAGAGTCGAATCGGATCGGCGTGGTTTGTTGAGGGGTAGGATAGATGGGGTGAAGCTCGATCATGTGATCGTCCACCCAGCGCAGGCGGCGGATATTGGTCAGGACGTTGCCGAATCGGTCAATCCGCACTACTTCGCCTCGAATAGCGTGCTCAGCTATCTCCAGCCGCGGCAGCTCAAGCAGCGTGAGCTTGGCTAACGGGGAGCCGAGGGCCTCAAATGGGGTGTCACTCGCCAGCCGCGCGGCGCATGGGCTGAAGATGTCGCGCCCATGAAAGGTGTGGCTGGGATTGGGCAGCCAGTATTCAGGTCTATCCAGCCGGATAGCTCGGAAGGATGGTGCAGCAAGCAGGGCATAGGTTAGCACGCCATTGTCGGGCGCAACAAAACGCCCTTGTGGTGTTTCCAACGCAATGGGATCGCGTGCGCTGCCAACGCCCGGATCGACTACCACCAGGTGGACAGCGGAGGGCGGAAAGTAGGGATATACTTCCGCAAGAATCGAGGCAGCCTGGTGAATATCCTGAGCTTTGACTTGGTGGCTGATGTCAACCAGCCGTGCCTCAGGAGCGATGCCAAGCATGACGCCTTTCATTGTGGCGACGTAGCCGTCCTGCTCGCCAAAATCAGTTAGCAAAGTGATGATCGCGGTGTGACTGGGCATAGCAGGCATTGTACCGTGAGGAGATAAGGGGAGCAAAATCATGCCTCGTGCTTGGACGAATACGCCGGTGAGAGTTCTGTTCCGTATGTATCCTGGGCGGGGATGGTTCAAGGCCAACTGACTTTGCTGCGCCTGCCCTTCGTTATCCTTCTCGCCGGGGTATTCCTTGCTGCTTGCACACCCTTGCCGCCTTCTTCGTCAGGCAGTGGGGGGCCAGATGCCAATGCCAGGTTACTGGATGCACCCTCCCTACTCCCTACCATTCTCCCATTACCGACAGGAACACAGATGGAGACGCCATTTCCAACGCTGGTTCTCCCTACCTTGACCCCCTATCCCACCGATCAACGCTTCTCTATTGGGCAGTCTCTAGAGGGACGGCAACTTTGGGCATGGCAATTCGGCGATGGCCCCTACACGATTGTGCTGGTTGGGGGGATTCATGGTGGCTTTGAAGGAAACACAGTTGTCCTCGCCGAAGAGTTGGTTGATTACTTTCGACGCCATCCTGATGATGTGCTGCCCCCAGTACGGTTGGTTATCATTCCAGCCGCCAACCCGGATGGGTTGGCCCGGGGTGCTGGTATTGAAGGTCGGTTTAACGCGCGAGGAGTTGACTTGAATCGCAACTGGGGATGTGAGTGGTCGGACTCCGCGGTGCTAAGAGACCTTGAAGTAAACCCAGGCCCTCGCCCCTTCTCAGAGCCGGAGTCGCTTGCGTTGCGGTTCTTCTTTATCGCTGAGCAGCCAAGCGCGGTGATCTTCTATCATAGCGCAGCGGGCGGAGTCTTCCTCGGTCAGTGCGGGGACGAGCCACCTGCCCGTTGGTTAGGAGAGCTGCTGGAAAACGCGACGGGCTATCCTCATCTGACATTCGATTACTATGAGGTGAGCGGTGATGCTAGCAATTGGCTGGCTGAACGGGGAATACCGGCAGCAATCATTGAGACCTATACCAAGCAAGAGACCGACTTTGAGATCAACCTGGCCGGGGTCATAGCATTGCAGTGCCATTTCGCGCTGGAAGGGCAGGAGGAGTTCGAAGCCTTCCAGGGAGCGGATGCTGCCGTTCTCCGTCTGTGCCAGTGACAGCGAACCCAAGATGGCAGAATAGCCCATCCTACGATACTATGAATTCCTACCTCCATCCCAATATGCGTATACGGCTCATGTCTGGCCGCGACCGTCGTCTTGAGTTCTCCCTTTTCGTGCTGATTCTGTTGGTCGGAGCTATTCTGCGCCTCGTCGCGTTGGGGAGTGTTCCCCCCGGCTTGACCCACGACGAGGCCGATCATGGCATTGATGCGGTCGGTGTCCTTGAAGGGCATCGCCCCCTCTACTTCACAGTTGGGTACGGGCGGGAGCCCCTCTTCGATTACGCTACTGCGCTGGTGATGCTGGTTGTGGGGCGCAATAGCCTGGCGGGCCGCTTGACCGCCGCACTGTTTGGAATCACATTACTGGTGCTTGTGTATGTTTGGACGCGGCTCGCCACGCAGAACCGGTGGTTGGCCCTTGCTACGATGGCTGGACTGGCGCTGAGCTTCTGGGGGGTTTCAACCAGCCGGCAGGCGCTCCGTTCGGTAACGCTGCCCGTCCTCTACATGGTAGCTGCGCTCGCCATGCGACGTGGGATTGTGATTGAAGAGGATATCGAAGAAGGCCCCCTGGCACCGGGTTACCGCCCGCAGGCTCAGATCAGCCGCATGGGTTGGTTCGTCGTTGCAGGTGCGTTCCTGGGGCTGTCCATCTATACCTATCTGGCTGCTCGCCTGATGTGGCTGGTGTTTCCGACCTTTTTTGTGTTCCTGTCCGTGACACAGCCGGGGGTAATTCGTAAGGCGTGGCCTGGACTACTGGTTATGCTACTGGTGGCCGCAGCAGTGTCGGCTCCATTGGCTATCTATCTGATCCAACACCCACAGGTAGAGGTGCGTGTTAGACAACTTTCTGGCCCGATCGCTGCCTTGCTGGCCGGCGACATGCAACCGATGCAACAAAATATCCGTGCCGGCCTGGGCATGATCACCGTTCGGGGAGATGATCTCTGGCTATACAATATCCCCGGCAAACCTCTATTAGGTCCTGTGATGGGTCTTTTCTTCTATCTTGGCGTGAGCATTGCCTTGATGAGCGTGCTATACCCATACCGCCCTGCGCAGCGGGGCCATCGCTCATTCGACGAGGCGTTCCGGGTCTCCAGTGCCAACGCCTTTATGTTGCTGACATTGATCTTTGGCATGATACCAGCACTGTTGACAGGGGTTGGGGCCAGTATGACGCGGGTGATAGGCGCTCAGCCCGCCCTTTACTACTTCCCGGCGCTGGCGGTGGTTTGGTTGGCAGATTGGGCGCAGCGCCAGGTCGGTGAGCAAGGCGCAACCGCACTGTGGACGGCGTATGGGGGGCTGCTGACCATGGTAGGCGCTTTGACGATCCATTCTTACTTTGGCATATGGGCTAATGCTCGTGATGTACGTGTTGCTTATCATACCACCCTGGTTGAGACACTCCACTATCTAGATCAGCGGCCTGAGATTGGCCCTGACCTTGCGCTGAGCACTATCACGCCGGGACGCTTTCATGATCCCGCCATCGCGGCTCTGGTGCTACAACGCAACGATCTTCGCCTCCGTTGGTTCGACGGGCGCTCCGCTCTGGTGTTGATCGATCCGCCGCCTGCCTACTATCTCTTCCCCGAAATAGCCCCGCTGGCAGCCCCGCTAGAGGCATGGTTGCCTGGTGTGCCCATAGATCGACTGGAGCTTCGTCCGAACGATTTCAACCGCCAGGTGACCATTGTCCGGCAGACTACCTCACTTCCGGAATATGGCCCTCCACAGGTTATCGCTGGGGGCCTGTTAGCGCTGGTTAACTACTCAATTGAACCGCTTGTTGCGCGCCCTGGGGGAACCATCCAGGTGCTGACTATGTGGCGTATTCTGGATCGCTCGGATGCCGACCTTGTTCTCTTCACACATGCGCTTGACGGAGCGGGTCAATTAGTGACACAGCAGGACTCGCTGGATGTGCCGTCGTGGGGATGGGTCCCCGGTGACCACTTCATCCAGTTACACAGGCTGCTGATTCCACCAGATTTGGCTTCCTGCATCCTGCGCGTGGTGGTAGGGGTATATCAGCTTCCCGATGTGACGCGGCTGCCCCTCCTATTCCCGGGCGGCGCCGCTGGTGGTGACAATCTCGCCATCGGTACGATTGAGGTATGCCCGTGATAGATGGCTGGCCCCCAACCCTGTCGCGCCGGGCTGAAGTGACTTTAGTCGGCGCGATTGTCTTAGTGGGTTTCCTGTTGCGGGTTATCGCGCCCTGGTACGCACCGCACGGATGGAGGGACGATGAGCTTTCAAGCGCCCTGGTTGTGACGGGCCATGTTCTTGAGGGGGACTTCCGTATCTATTACCCGGATGCTTCCGGGCACGAGGGCCTATACGAGTACGCCCAGGCTGCCACCATGTTGATCTTTGGCCCCAGTGTATGGGGTATCCGGGGGCCTTCGATCCTGTTTGGCACGGTCGCCGTTCTGCTCACCTATCTGTTAGCCCGTAACTTATCTGGCTGGCCCACCGCGACTGTTGCGGCATCGTTGCTGGCAGTTTCATTTTGGTCTCTGATGTACTCCCGGACAGGGCAGCGCCACATCAGCGCCACTGTGACGATGTTGCTGAGCTTCTACTTTCTCTGGCAAGCGGTGCGGCGGGCGGAGGAGGGCAGGAGCCGCGCGCTGGGCTGGTTTGCCCTGGCGGGTCTGGCGATGGGGCTGGGTTTCTATACCTACTTCGCTGCCCGTGGAGTGCCCTTGATTGTAGGCGCATGGGGTCTCTACCTGTTGGTGTGGAGGCGTGACTGGTGGCAAGCTATATGGCATGGCTTGGCTGTCACGCTCGTGATTGCTCTTGCACTTGGCATTCCGCTCGCCCTCACGCTATGGCAGCAACCTGAGGCCGAAGCTCGCATCAGTGAGGTGGCACGCCCTATTCACGATGCCACCCAGGGCGATTTTTCGACGCTGGGCCGATATGCGCTCACAACCCTCAGCATGTTTACCCACGACGGTGATGAGGAGTGGCTTTACAACATTCCGCACAGGCCCGTCTTTGGCGCTCTGGGCGGCGTTCTCCTGTGGGGCGGTGTGGGGATGGCCCTGGTGCAGTCATTGGGGTGGCTGCGCGATCCACGTATGGCCTTCTCTCTAGTGTGGCTCCTTGCCGGGATTGCCCCTGGTGCGCTCAGTGTGCCTGCTGCCAGCCTGGGTCATACTATTCTCGCCCAGCCGGTGGCAATGATTTTCCCCGCACTTGCTATTAATGGTGCAGGTTATTGGCTGACTACACACGCCGGAGCGAGTGGGCGAATCTATCCTCCGAGGTGGCTGAGCCTGGGGGCTGCAACTGTCCTGGCTTCTGCCATTACCCTTTTAGGTTGGGAGACCCTGCGGGGCATCCGCGATTACTTCTTTGTGTGGCCTGCCGATCCATTTACCCGTGTGTTGCATCATTCCGATCTGCATGAGGCTGCGCGCTGGCTGAATATGCAATCAGGCAATCGCAATGTTGCTATTGGCAGTTTTCTGGTTGAGCGGTGGGATCAGCAAGTGATGAAACTGGATCTGGTGGGGGATGGATGGCGCGTGCGGTCGTTCGATCCACGGATAACCTATCTTCAGATCCCTGGAGGCGGGGTTGCTGTATCTCCAGAATATTTAGCGCACGGTTGGGGGATGTCTTACCTGGGTGAGATTATTCGCACTAACCGTCCCTACGTTGCCCGCGCAATTGAGGACCCGGGCGACACAGCCGATCAGGTCCTCGCACGGTTTGACAATGGCCTGGTGTTAAGCAACGTAAGAACCGTTGAACTGGATAGTGCGCTCGTCATCATATCGGTCTGGCGTGCCGAGCGGTCGCTCGATCTGCCCCCCTTTCCCCTGCTCAGCAAACCACCTGCCCCAGGTGAGGACGACACACCTCGGTTGTCAATCTTCTTTCAACTATTGAACTCATCTGGTCAGCGCATCGCGGGCGCAGATGGCCTCGGTGTTGATCCGTATACCTTGTATCCTGGCGATGTGTTTGTTCAACGGCTCGATATCCAGCTTACAGGTATTCCTCCAGGACGCTATGCGCTAGTCGTAGGTCTGTACAACCCGGCAAATGGCAGGCGTCATCTTGACACGCTTACTCAGCAGGATCACGTTGCGCTTCGGGCCATCCAGATTCCCCCCGTACCACAACCCTGATTCTCTTGCCCCTCTCTAGAACTTCATCGTGCCTGTAGCCTGGGTGAATGACAGCTTTCCCTGGGCCGACTATAATCATCGCAGGCGGAACCCAAGCGGAATAGACTCCCATGCCTCTCATTACAGGTACCGATCTTGCCCGGTCGTATGGGCCGAATGACATCTTTGAAGGGATATCCGTCAGCGTGCCACACGGTGCTCGAATTGCGCTTGTGGGGCCAAACGGATCGGGCAAAACATCCCTTCTCCGAATTCTCGCTAAGCTTGATGAGCCAACCCGGGGCACGGTCACTCATGCGCGGGGCCTGCGCGTTGGTTTTTTGCCCCAGGAAGCGCAGTTGTTGCACTTCAGTGGGCGTACTTTGTGGGATGAGATGCTCTTAGCGTTTAAGGAGGTGATCCGCCAGGAGGTTAAACTGGCCGATCTGGCAGAGAAGTTGGCTGCAAACCCAAGCGATGCAGGGCTTCTCCGCTTGTATGGCGAGGCGCAAGCCCGTCTGGAATCAATGGGTGGGTATGATTACACTGCCCGCGTCGGACAGGTACTCTCCGGGTTGGGCTTTGACGGGGCAGATTTCCAGCGCCCATTGGCTCAACTTTCGGGTGGTCAGAAGACCCGCGCCCTGCTGGCACGCTTGCTGCTGGAAGAATCCGATCTATTGATCCTTGATGAGCCGACCAATCACCTTGACATACAGGCCATCGAATGGCTGGAGGCCTGGCTGAAAGGCTTCAGAGGGGGAGTGCTGGTTGTCTCGCATGACCGCTACTTTATGGATAGCGTCGTTGACCATATCTGGGAGCTGGTCTTCGGGCGGCTAGAAGAGTATCGTGGCAACTACAGCCAGTACGTCCAACAGCGTGAGGCGCGCCATGCGTTTCTGTTGGGGGAATTTGAGCGCCAGCAGGAGTTCATAGCCCGGGAAGAAGAGTACATCCGGCGCAATATCGCTGGCCAAAATTCTCGGCAGGCACAGGGGCGGCGCAAGCGCCTCGAACGCTTTCTTCATGACGAGGCCCTGGTGCGCCCCCGGGAACAACGCACCATTCGGCTGAATCTCAAAGCTCGCCATCGTTCGGGCGATAAGGTCCTGGCGACGAAAAATCTGGTTGTTGGCTACCGCGATGACCAAGCTCCTCTCTTTGCCGTGCCTGATATCACGCTGTATCGCGGCGAGTGCGCTGCCCTGATTGGCCCCAATGGTGTGGGCAAGACCTCGTTTCTCAAGACCATCCTGGGACAGCTTGCTCCCCTTGAGGGTGAGGCAAGGTTGGGTGCAAGCGTTGAAATCGGCTACTTGGCCCAGGCGCACGAGGGGCTGCGTCAGGAAAACACCGTTCTGGAGGAGATCCTCAGCGTTCACGATATGTCCATCGCCGAAGCTAGGAATTATCTGGCCACGTTTCTCTTCATCGGCGATGATGTGTATAAGCCGGTCTCAATTCTGAGCGGTGGTGAACGAGGCCGGGTTGCACTGGCAAAACTGGCGCTGGGTGGCGCCAACCTGCTGCTGCTTGACGAGCCGACCAATCACCTGGATATTCCCTCGCAGGAAATTCTTGAGGCAGTGCTTGCGGACTTCGGTGGAACCATTCTGTTGGTTTCCCATGACCGTTACCTGATACGAAATCTGGGAACTCAAATCTGGGCGCTGCACGTTCCCCGCAGGGCAGGGGAGGGGCAGACCGAGATGGTCGTCTACGAGGGTTCCTACGATGAATATGTTGCCTGGCGCGAGGGGAGAACAGTCGCGGTGCCAACGACCAGGCCCAAAGAGGAAGCGGGGGGAAAAGCACCCCGCCGAACTCCAAACAGTTCAAAGCCCGCCTCCAAGCCTCAGTTGAGTGCTTTTGAGCGTAGAAGGAGACTCGCTCAAATAGAGGAGCAGATTCACCGTCTCGAAGTCGAGATGGTGAATCTGACGGGTGCGCTTGAGGAGGCGAGTTCCAATGGAAACGTTGCCGAAGTTGCTCGACTTGGTGAGGCATACTCACGCACAGAGGCGCAGCTTAATGGGCTGATGGGGGAATGGGAGACACTCTTGGTCGAGTCTTGAAGCAAGGAGTTCGGATTTGGAACTCGACCTCATCCGTCTGAGCAAAACCATCTCACGCGCGTTGCGTCACACGCCCTGGCTCTTTGAGTTAGAGTTGGATAGTGAGGGCTGGGTTTCTGTCGAGATGTTGCTGTCAGCTCTCCGGCAGCGGCGCATCGAGTGGCAGAGCCTTGCTGGGAGCGACCTCGCCGATCTGATTGCACAGTCCACCAAGCAACGTTTTGAGATGCGCGATGGCCGTATTAGAGCGCTCTATGGGCATTCATTACCCAACAAGCTGCTCAAGCTACCTGCATCTCCGCCGGATATTCTATATCACGGCACGATCAGGTCAGCATTGGCAAGCATTCTGAAACACGGCCTGAAGCCAATGGGACGGCAATACGTTCACCTCTCAACCGATGTTGAGACAGCACAGCAAGTAGCGCGGCGCAAAGGCTCCGCAACGATCATCCTGCGTATCGACGCTGTGGCGGCTCACCAGCACGGCATCGCCTTTTATAAGGGGAATGCAATGGTCTGGTTGGCCGATCAAGTCCCCCCAACGTTCATCCAGGCGCTGCCTTCCGAAAGCCAATTGCCGAAGTAGCACAATGCCTAAGCGCGTCTTTGCAGGTGGCGTCGGTATCCTCATCCTCGTGCTCGCAAGTTGCGCGAGACAAAATCCGGGATATAGCCAGGCAGGCTCCTCGCGCGGCCATTCGGTGGCATCAGCAACTCCCTCAAGCGCTACTCCCACGCCCTTACACTTGCCGACGAGGGCCACACTGACGAGCCATCCCGTACCCGATGAGGGACCTGAATCCCCGCCTCCCACAGCCACGATAACGTTACCCCCCACATTATGGGAGCGGCTGGCCCCAGGGGTCGAACAAAGCCTAATACCATATAGTCGCCCAGAGGAAGAAGAGGCCATCGTCTATCTCTATGCTCTACGTCTTGAGCCATCAAAGGTCACATTTCAGGTTCACTATGATCGTGAACGGCCCAGCTATATAGACGAATGGCTCATCAAGACGGGGGCGAATATGGTCCTTAACGCGGGTTTTTTCTCAGGCAACAATACTCCTGTGGGGCGGATCGTGGCTGGCGGCGATTTGTTTGGCTTCCCGCTGAACTATGGTGCACGGACCATCGGCGTTGCAGGGCTATTTACCGTGTTGGATGGAGAAGTAGAGCTATACGCTATTGGCAGGTCATCGTACAGCCCACGAGGGATGCGATTCGACGAGACCGTTGAATCTTATCCGGTTCTGGTACTGCCAGGGAGACAGCCAGTATATCCAACAGAGACAGGCGAACGCGCAAGGCGGACAGTGATCGGTTTGGATGACCAGAGGCGCGTGATCGTGCTGATCAGTGACCTGCCGGTGTTTTCGCTTCATGAATTAGCTGAGTGGCTGGCAGCTTCCGATCTCAATCTCGACTCGGCGCTGAACCTTGATGGAGGGCGCTCAAGTGGTCTGGCAGTCAACCTGCCGGGGGAGGATAGGGTGATTCCTTCCTATGTGCCCCTTCCAATCGTGATCGGCATCTATATGCGTGGGGATTAGGTGGTGCTCCATTGTTAGTTGGTTAGATGTAGCCATGTGCTACATCGGAGAGAAACGCCCCTGCCTCACCAAGCTGCTCGCGTAATGTGTTGCGGGCGTGAAAGAGCCGCGACTTGACCGTTCCCACGGGGCATTCCAGAATGTCAGCGATTTCTTTTAACCCCATGCCATTCAAATAATGCATGACAACGACAACCCGTTGACTGAAGGGCAGCGCGTCAATGGCTTGCTGGATCTTCTCCCCCAGCTCGGTACGCTCGGCAGTATATTCAGGGGCGTACTTGGCAGGGCTAATCAGGTGGTCTATGAATATCTCAAGCGGGGAAAAGGGGCGCCGGTTTCTTTTCGACCAAGTATAGCTCAGATTGACCGTCACGCGGTATAGCCATGGTGCAAGGGGGAGGTCGCCATCAATGCGATAAGCATAATGGTGCATGCGCAGGAAGCATTCCTGGAGGATGTCCTCGGCGGCATCGGTGTCGTGGGTAATGGCAAGAGCAGTGCGGTATATCTGGAGACGATAGCGATCGTAGAGCTC
>Ga0209101_1000363_pt1 | contig 37814 bp, 29 predicted proteins | sample ConPoolayeCmetaG_FD_185481 | JGI IMG/M metagenome (GOLD analysis project Ga0209101, IMG submission 185481) | Hot spring microbial mat communities from California, USA to study Microbial Dark Matter (Phase II) - Cone Pool mat layer C metaG... ...
CGTTATTACTGGGAAGCCTGTCTATTCATTTACATGATTGCAGCGATCGTTCGCAATGCCGGCAGGAGCAGTATCCTGAAACTCAATATTATCGACAAATTGCTGTTGGGGTTCTTGATCGTCTGGATCGTTTCCACGATCCTTAACGCCGTATCACCGATTGACAGTGTTCAGGTATTGCGGAATTATATCAGATATATCCCGATATTTTATATCGTTTATGCCTCCCGCAAGCGAGATATGCTTATCGCTAAAGCGACGAAAATATTAATAATCATGTGCACTCTGCAGGCGATCATCTGCATAGGACAGGCGATCGACAATGAATACCTGACAGAGATATTCCGCCCGCGCGAGGTTGTGGTAGGCGGCAAACTGATTAGGGGAGAGGATATCCAGGCGGGATCGTATCATACCAGATTTACGGGCTCGTTTTCGCGAAAAAATGATCTCGGCAATTATCTTTCGTTCGGTTTGTGTTTGATTGTTGCTCTTTATACACAAGGGCATCGCTTTACCGGCCGTCTGGTATCGCTCATAGCAATTGTTGCAGCGCTGATTTTGACTTCTTCACGCATATCCTGGCTTGCCGCATATGCCGGCATCGGAGCGATCCTCATTTGCGTCCGTCATAAGTATCGCCTTGCCTATTTCTCCGTACCTGCGCTGCTTCTGGTCATCCTGATTGTTGCCGCCCCGGCCATCAATCCCGGGGGAATTGGTGAAGATTTCGGCATTGCAAACAGGCTGTTTGTAGTGTTTTCATCCGATTATTACGAAACCATGCGCGATGCCGGCCGGCTTTATGCCCTTTTTTATGTTGCCCCGGCAGTTTTGCGAACGAACACGTTTCTTGGATTGGGGCCGGGCACGTTCATGCCTATATCCGTTGAAATGCAGAGCGAAAGAGCACTCGCCAAAGCCCCTCAATTGGGACTTGACGAACTTCCAGCTACGTTCGTCCATGATATGGGTTATGTTGCAATTCTGACACAGGTCGGCCTACTTGGATTGATCATCTTGATCGCTGTTTTCCTGAAAATCGGCCTCATCGCATCGGGCTCCATGAAATTGAAGAAATCATCGTTTCACCGGGCGATTCTCCTTGCCGCCGTCGGCATATTGGTCGCCTTGGCGGTTCAGAATCTCGCCTGTTCCAACCTCATGTATCGCAATCAGGCCTTAATTATATGGTTGTTCTGCGGAATGGCCTTGAGCCTATCGGATAAAGGAAACTCATGAGAATCGCTATCGCCAATAAATATTACTATCCGAGAGGCGGTGATTGTCAATACACGCTGCGACTGAAACAGCTTCTCGAAAACAACGGGCACGAGGTTGCGCCTTTCTCGATGCATCATCCGGACAATATTTTTTCGGAATATGAAAGATATTTCGTCGAGCACATCGATTTCCGCGAAGAACTGCGGAAAATGAATCCTGCTGCCGTCGTGCGGGTCTTGACACGCTCGGTCATCAATCGAAACGCCGTCAAGCTGTTCAGCCGGCTGATCGATGATTTCAAGCCGGATATCGTCCATCTACAGAATATTCACCATCAGTTGACTCCGGCGATTATCGGCCCGGCAGTTCAAAATTCGATCCCCGTCGTCTGGACTCTACATGATTACAATCTGCTTTGCCCTGACCATACTTTTTTGCATAACGATCGCATATGCCTGAAATGCTCCACAGGCAAATATTATTACGCGGTCGCAAATCGGTGCAAGAAAGGATCGTTGGGGGCAAGCCTTCTTGCCGCGCTTGAGTGCGCAGTTTATAATCCCTGGAAACTATCGAAATACGTTGACAAATTCATTTGCCCGAGTTCGTTCATGGCCCGGCTCATGATCGAAAGCAAAATCCCGCCGGATCGAATCGCCCATGTGCCTCTATTTCTGCCAGATTCAGATTATACGGTATCCAATGGCGATTACTTTTTGTATGCCGGTCGTCTTTCGACCGAAAAGGGAATACAGACTCTTCTGGAGGCGTTACGCAGGTTACGGCATATCAAATTCGTCGTGATTGGAGACGGTCCGAACAAAAATGACCTTGATTCGTTTATTGAAACCAATCAACTCGAAAATGTAGAGTCGATCGGTTATCAGCCGCCGGAAACCGTAAAGAAATATATGGCTGGCTGCTTAGCTTTGATTCTGCCTTCGATTTGTTTCGAGAATCTGCCGTATTCGATTATCGAGGCCATGGCCTGCGCCAAACCGGTGATTGCCTCAAATATGGGCGGCATACCGGAAATGGTCGAACATGGAGTGAATGGCTTACTATTCGAACCCGGCAATGCGGATTCACTTACAGACTGTATCAATCGATTGGCCTCCGATCGGGATCTGGCAATCGATATGGGGTCAAAAGGAGTTGATAAGTTCCGGCAATATTACTCAGCTGAAAATCATTATCGAAACATTATAAAGATTTATCTGGAAGCGCTCGATAACAGTAATGTTGTCTCATACGCAAATCCGAAAAAAGGGGAGAGCTGGGCAATAACACAGCTTGGGTAATTTACAGCCATGAATGCCTGCATCATATCAACGTTCCGCTGTAACGCCAGATGTCATATGTGCAATATTTGGAAATATCCCTCGCGTGCGGAGGAGGAAATTGATCTTGACACGATTTCAAAATTGCCGGATGGACTGGGCAGAATAAACGTCAGCGGCGGAGAGCCGATGCTGCGCGACGATATCGAAGAATTGATCAAGATCGTTTATCGTAAGTGCAGAAAAGTGGAAATCAGCACAAACGGTTATTATACGGAAAGATTGGTTCGGATCGCCGAAAAGTTCCCTCGTGTCATGATAAGGATCAGCCTCGAAGGATTGCCGGCGCTCAACGACCGGCTTCGCGGGACACGGCACGGATTCGATCATGCCCTGAGGAGCATGCTTGAATTGAAAAAAACCAAGGTCAAAGACTTGGGATTTTCAATCGTAATCTGTGATAAAAACGTCGAGGATCTATTAAGCCTCTATGAATTGGCTGCCGGTCTTGGAGTCGAGTATGCCCAATCGACCATGCACAACTCCTGGTACTTTCACAAATCCGATAACGCGATCGAAAAAAGGGAAATGGTTCTCGATGAATTGAATAAATTTATCGCTGTCTTGCTTACATCGCGGCGGAGCGGTTTTCGCATGCGAGTCAAGGATTGGCTGAGAGCCTATTTCAACGCCCGTATCTACAATTATATCAAATATTGGCAGAGTCGGCAGGGCATATGCACAGCCGGCACGGATCTGTTTTTCGTCGATCCGGCCGCCAATATTCTGCCGTGCAACGGCAGCGATGAAAAATGGATTATGGGAAATCTGAAAGAAGATTCATTTGAACATATTTGGAACAGTTCGAGGGCAGCCGCGATCAGAAATACGGTCAGCCGATGCAAAAAGGATTGTGCTTTCGTCGGCACAGCTCGCTTCAATATGCTGCGCAATCCCCACAAAACATTGGGGTGGATTTTGGCGAATAAAATCCGGCTTTATTTGAAAAAACCTATAGTGGTTGAATCAAATATGCCGGAGGATTTTCGCCGAACCATGATATCGGCTGCCGATAATGATCCAGCCGGAGAGATTTCATTTGAAACCGTCGATTGCAACGGACCCGAACCAAAGCGTCCAGAGTATTCTCGCTGATTCTCCCCCGGGTCCCGGAACGGAAACGACCGACGAACAACCGGTCAACTTGATAACGATCAGACGATCGGGGGAAATAAATCGAAAAAGTCCCCTTAAAATCGCCATGATCGGCCAGAAAGGAATTCCGGCAATCTATGGCGGCGTCGAGCGCCATGTTGAAAACCTCAGCGCCGAACTTGTCAGGCTCGGCCATGAAGTCACCGTTTACTGCCGCCCGTATTACTGCCGCAATATGAGCGATTTCTCGAACTTGGAACATCCCACGGGCTGTCGTTATCGCGGTGTAAAACTGGTTATGCTGCCTTCCATCAGAACCAAGCATCTGGACGCCATCAGCCATTCGATTCTGGCGTCGCTGGCAGCCGGCCTGTCCGATTTTGATATAGTTCATTTTCATGGGATAGGTCCTTCGCTTGTCAATATTCTTCCGAAACTGACAGGCAAAAAAGTCGTATCGACCATCCATGCGCTCGATTACCGGCAGAAGAAATGGGGCAAGGTAGCCCGCTTGTTCCTTAAGCTCGGTTTCCGGCTCGCCTCGAAAAGATCTGACCGAGCAATCTGCGTTTCGAACACCTTTCTTGAAAACATCAAAAGTAAAGAAAGGGCGATTTATATTCCTAATGGCGTCGATGAACCGTCGGCTTGGGGAATTCGGGAAAAATCGTGGCTGAGGGAAAACGGTCTTGATCCCGGACGATATCTGCTTTTCGTGGGCAGGTTGATAGAGGATAAAAGATGTCATCTGCTCTGCCGGGCTATCGAACAAATCGAGGGTTACAAGCTGGCGATAGCCGGTCAGGCTTGTTTTACCGACGACTATGCCGTTCGTTTAAAAAATACGGCCGGCCCCAAATCGGTATTTCTTGGAAATGTAACCGGCTCGAAACTATCCGCCCTGTATTCCAACAGCGCCCTTTTCGTTCTACCTTCGATCGTCGAGGGAGCGTCAATAGCCGTTCTCGAGGCCATGAGCCACGGTGTCCCGGTTCTCGTATCGGACATTCCGGAAAACATTCAGCTTGTAAGGCCATCCGAAAATCGAAAATTGGGGCTGCTGTTCCGTTCTTCTGACGATTCGCATCTGTTACAGATGATAAATTATGCCATAAGCCGCAGGGAAAAGCTGATCGGCATGGCTCGAAATGCGAAAATACATGTAAGTGAAAACTATAGCTGGCCGGAGATCGCCAGAAAAACTCAAGATGTTTACTACGAAGTCCTGAATCGCCCCCGAAACGATTGAATCAAGTCAACTCTTTTCTGATATCCGCTGCCGCCGAAACCACCCGGCGAAGCTTTTCCTTGGCCTCTTCGATCGTTCTTGTCTTCAACCCGCAATCAGGATCGATCCATATCTGCTCGGCGGGGATATATTCGAGCGCCTTTCTTATCCGTGACTTGATCAATTCGACATCCTCAATCACATGACTGTGGACATCGACGACGCCAAACGAAATGTCTTTGGTAAACGGGTATTTGTTGAACAGATCAAGCATATCTAGATCCGAATTGGACATTTCCAGGTCAAGATTATCTACCGGCAGATCGAGCATATGCGGATAGATCTTTTCAAAGGCTCCATAGCATATATGGGTAATGAAATATGCATGCAAACCATCGACTACCGCATGCATAGTCTCTATCGCCGTGTCGATTTCATCAGGCCGAACGGATATAGCCGGCTCATCGATTTGAATAATTTTGCAACCGGCATCGATAAGCGCTTCCACTTCTTTCCGGATAGAATTGGCCAATGCCAGCGCCGCGGTTTTTCTGTCTGGATAATACTCATTGAAAGACCAATCCATTATCGTGTATGGACCGGTTAACATCCCTTTCACCGGCCGGCGCGTTTTTGCCTGGGCATATCTCCACCAATTCACCGTCAACGGCCCGGGCCATGCGATTTCACCGGTTATAATCGGTTTGTTATAATATCGATTGCCGTAGGATCTTACCAAACCGCCATTGCTGAACCCCGAGAGCAATTCCGCGAAATAAGCGACCATATCTCCGCGGTACATCTCGCCGTCGACACTGACGTCGATCCCGATTTCGTCTTGGAAGTCTATCCAGAAATCAGTTGCCTGCTTTTCCAACTCAACCAGTTTCGAACGATCTATTTTGCCGCCTTTGAAATCGGTCCGCGCTCCCATTAACCATTCGGGTTTTGGGAAAGATCCGACGCTGCTGGTCGGCAACAGCGGCAGATTGATTTCGAGCGACTTCAATTTGTCACGCACCGGCACCTCCCTTAAGAACAGCCGAAAGGTCGGCGCACAATTTCAGTTTATCGAAAGCTCTGTCGCGGGGCAAAAACTCGAGCCCGCAGGAAGGCATAACATATAATTTATCGGATTTGAGGTTTCGCATCAGTCTTTCGACCCGGCCGGCAAGCTCATGAAGATTCTCCATCTGGGTATTCCGACAATCGACAATGCCGATGCCAAGATCAAAGTCAAATCCACGCAACATTTCCTCCAAGCCTGGAGAGTAGGTGAAATCGAAAGCAAAACCGTCGACCGGAAGCGAATTCAGTTTATCGACCAGCGGAACGGAGTTTCCAAAATAAAACGCCAGAATTATCTCCGGACAATCGAACTTATTCATTATCACCCGGTAAGCCTCGGCAAGAAAGTCGAATCCGCCGAAATCATTCAGCAAACATGGCTCATCGATTTGAACCAGTTTCGCCCCGGCCGTTTTCAGCCTCTGAAGTTCCTCCCCGTAGATTAATGCAAGCGATTCAAGAGCAGCTTCAAAATCCAAGCTGAGCTTCGCCAACCTCAACAGCGAAAATGGTCCCATCATCGTTTGGCTGGCCTTGTCTCCGGATACCGTTCGAACAAATTCAAAATCTTCGATAAATAGCGCTCCTCTGGATCGGGGCATATGCACCAATTCGGGTTGACGATAATAAAAGTTCGTATCGAAAAATCGCAGCAAACCGCCCGATTCGAATCCATCGATTCTCGATGCGACATGCGATACCGGATCATAGGCGCGGATAAGTCCGTCGGTCACGAAGTCAACTCCTGACCTGATCTGCTCATCAATCGCCGATTTTACGGTTTCATCGAGAACCGAGTTGAATTCCGTTTGGCTGATTTTCCCCGAATCAAGCCGATGATAGGCTCGTCTTAAACGCTGCTGTTCCGGCGAATCGCCTATGCGAGGGTATGTCGAATGGTTTTTAGAATATATCCTCATGTTCCACTAATTCATTATCGGCCGTTTTTTGCAAGGAGTAATAAATGAAGCTTCAGCCTTATGTATAGGTCACCAATTGCCCGAGATTTTAGGTCATTGTCTTTTCAAACGATTCCGGCTGTCAGATTGTCTTTCCAACAGGCATTCCGAAATCGGAAACCGATTCCATCGCTTCCTCTGTCAGTATTCTGGATATAACTATTCGCTGGATTTCGGATGTTCCCTCGCCGATCTCGCAAAGTTTCGCATCGCGATACATTCTTTCCACCGGATAATCTTCTGAATACCCCGCCGCACCAAGTATGCCGATTGCACTATACGTTACGAAATTGGCGACTTCCGACGCATACAATTTGGCCATCGCCGACTCTTTGGAAAAACGCACGCCCGGCTGATCTTTCAATACGGCCGCATGATACACCAGATGTCTGGCGGCCTGTATCTGCGTCGCCATATCAGCCAGCTTGAATGCTACAGCTTGGAAGCCGGCGATCGCCTGGCCGAATTGCCTGCGCCGCGTGGCATATTTGATAGCCACGTCATACGCCCCTTGAGCGATTCCCAGAGCCATGGCGGCTATCGATACCCGCCCGCCGTCAAGCGTTATCATGAATTGTTTGAATCCCTGACCTTCCTCACCCAGTCGGTCAGATTCGGGGACAAACATATCTTCGAAGTGTAATACTCGAGTATCCGAGCCTCTTACTCCTAGCTTATTTTCCTTCTTGCCCACTATGAATCCCGGGGTTCCTTGTTTTAGAATAAATGAGGTTATTCCTTTGACTCCGGATTCGCGCGAGGTACGGGCAGTAAATACCATCGTTGAACAAACGCCGCCGTTGGTGATCCAGCATTTCGAACCATTCACCCGGTAACCGCCCTCGACTTTGGAGGCGAACGTGCGCGTTCCACCGGCATCCGATCCGGCACCCGGTTCGCTCAATCCGAACGCCGCCAATTTGCCGCCCCGTGTAATCTCAGGCAAATATTCCTGCTTTTGTTTCTCGGTGCCGAAACGATAGATCGGATACGCGCCAAGCGAGTTGTGGGCGGCGACGATTATTCCCGTTGAAGCGCATACTCGCGACAGTTCTTCCACCGCTATAATATATGTGAGCGAATCGGTGAAAGTGCCGCCGTACTTTTTATCCACCTGCATCCCGAGTAAACCCATCTCACAAAGCCTGTCAATCAAACTCTGCGGATAGATTTGTTGGGCGTCTAACTCCGCCGCACGGGGCGATATTTCGCTTTCGGCGAATTCCCGGATCCGATTCCTGAATTCCTCGTGCTCTTTTCTTAACCACATACTCGTTTCAATCTCTTTCCTTGAAATTGGCCGTTGCTTCGTTTCAACTTCTGCCGAAATCCGCCGCCAAGTTTCGGAAAATAACCATTCTCTGCGCCTCGGATGTTCCTTCGTATATTTCTGTAACCCGTGCGTCGCGGAAATACCGCTCCACTGCGTATTCCTTCACGTAACCGTAGCCGCCGTGAATCTGCAACGCCTGATTGGCCACCCAATTGGCGGTTTCGGAGGCGAACAGTTTGGCCATCGAAGCCTCCTTTGAAACCCGACGCTTGTCTTTCAGAACCGCAGCCCGGTAGACCAATAAGCGGGCAGCATCGATTTTCATCGCCATATCGGCCAGTTTGAACTGAATCGCCTGAAAATTCGCCAGCGGCTGACCGAATTGCTGCCGCTCATGAGCATAACGAAAGGCCTCTTCATAGGCGGCTTGGGCGATTCCCACCGCCTGCGCCGCCACGGCGATTCGGCCATTATCGAGCAGGCTCAAAGCAATCTTGAATCCCTTGTTGAGCTCGCCTATCAGATTCGTCTTGGGGACCCGGCAATCGATAAACGATAATTCTCTCGTATCGGAAGGCTTCAACCCCATCTTTTTTTCGTTCTTTCCGATATTCAGCCCGGGAGTTCCTTTTTCCACCAAGAGGCAAGAGATACCTTTCGTGCCGGCCGTCTTATCGGTTCGCACGAATACGACGAAAAGGTCGGCAAATCCGGCGGAGGTCACCCACGATTTCGTGCCATTCAATACATAATATTCGCCTTGATCAACGGCCATGCATTGCAGAGACCCGGCATCGGTACCTGCACCGGGCTCGGAAAGGCTATAGGAACCGAGGATTTTGCCCGCGGCCATTCCCGGAAGATACTTCTGCTTGAGCTGATCATTGCCGTAATCGTAAATCGCCCGGCAGCATAACGAATTATGCACGGAAAGACCGATCATCACCGCCGCCGAGCCGCGAGCCAGTTCCTCCATGGCGCAGACATAAGAGAGGGTATCCAAACCCAACCCGCCGTACTTTTCGGGCAAGAGCATGCCGTAATACCCAAGCTCAGCCAGCTCCTTGAAAATCTCGTCTGGTATTTTTTCTTCTTCATCCATTTTTTCGGCGATCGGCCGCAGTTTTTTTTCGGCAAACTCGCGCGCCGCCTCGGCCATTAACTTCTGATCTTCACCAAGTTCGAAATCCATACACGTCACCTCTGACTTGAACTATTTCGTGTAAACATAAAACCCGCGGCCGCTCTTGCGACCAAGATAGCCCGCTTGCACCATTTTCCTTAGCAGCGGACAAACCCGATATTTGGGATCCAGAAAACCTTCGTGCAGCACCTCCAAAATGGCCACACAAACGTCCAGGCCGATAAAATCGGCCAACGTCAGCGGACCCATCGGATGATTCATGCCCAGCTTCATCACCATGTCGATATTCTCGGCGCTCGCCACCCCCTCCATCAAACAATAGGCCGCTTCATTGATCATCGGCATAAGCAGCCTGTTGGCGATGAATCCGGGATAATCGTTCACCTCGACGGGGGTTTTCTCGAGCTTAAGGCAGATTTCCTTAACCACCCGGCAGGTCTCGTCAGAGGTGGCCAATCCTCTGATAATCTCAACCAATTTCATCATCGGAACCGGGTTCATGAAATGCATCCCTATCACGCGATCGGGCCTGCCGGTTGCGGCCGCCAGAGCGGTAATCGGTAGTGACGACGTATTGCTCGCTATTATCGTTTGCGGGGGGCAAATTCGGTCGATCTTTTCAAGCAGGTCATTCTTTGCCGACCGATCTTCATAAATCGCTTCAACGATCAATTCTCTATCCGCGGTTTCACCGAGATCGGTCGTGGGCTTGATTCTACCCAGAATTTCCGGAATTTTCTCTGAAGCGATGACCCCCTTTTTGGCTTGTCTTTCGAGGTTTCCCCTTATGGTCGCCAGCGCGCGATCGAGATATTCTTTTTTAATGTCGACCAGCAAAACATCGTATCCATACTGCGCAAAAACATGGGCGATTCCGTTTCCCATCGTCCCACCGCCGATCACCCCTATTCTATTCACTACTCCATCCTCCAATGATTGCAAGAGTTTCCGAATTCAGGCACATGCCCGTATCCCATACGTGAAATTTTTCACGGAGTTATTCTAATAAAACGCGGAATTTAAGTAAACACTTTTCTGTCATCAGCCTATTAAAGTCGGATTCAACACCCCCGATGCTCCGTTCTTCACTCGATTTATCGGCATTTATCGACATTGATGCTTCCATCCGACGGAAGATTGGGAGATCGAAGGCGTTTCTGGTTCAAGATGATTGGAAACGACGGATGGAAATCTTTAGGCCGGTCGGTTTTGTAGCCGAACCGGAAGCGCATTTTGCCTGATCAAAAAAAGTACACATTTCAAAAATTGAACACCCGTGCACCTTTTCTTTGCGGCACCGGCTTTCGCCTCAAGCGAAAACGCACGAGTTACTCATTGATCGACAACAGGCTGCGTCGATGTTGAGATTCGAAACGATCGGGCACGGCTTTTTCTATGTTGTTTGCCGGAAGGAGACAACATGCACGCGCACGCCTTAATCTCTGATTTATTCAAGTATAACACGGCCTATCTGACGAAAAAACTGGCCGTCATAGACAGGGCAAAGCTTTTCGTCAGGCCGAATCATACCATGAATCCGATAATCTGGATTTTTGGCCATATCGTTTTTTGCAGATCGGAGATGCTCGAGTCGATAGGAATTGGTTCGCAGTCGCCCGATCTGGCGGATTTCTTCGCCTCCGGCACGTTTCCACTCAACGATCCTGCGGAGTATCCTCATTTCGATGACCTCGTGGCTCATTACGGCACGTTTGGTGAAAAGCTTTGCGAGGCGCTGACCAAAGGCGGCGAAGAACTGTTGAACCGGCGGTGCTGGGGAAAATACGATACGGTAGGGAAGACGATCGTTGCAGGTTACATTCACGAATCGAATCATATCGGCCAGATAAGCAATACTTTGATATTCGCGGAAAAAACGGCTACCGGTCAATCGCGTATGAATTTATCCACGCGCCGCAAGAATAGCACGGGCAAAATACTGCTCGATGGATTGAAATCCGTGTTGACGGTAAAATAGAAAGGAGAAGTAATGCTTCCGGCGCTGATTATATTAATCAACGTGGCGTTGACGATTTTGCTGATTCGCAGCGTATTTGAGAGTTGATTCCGCGTTTCATTGACTTTTCCGGCTCATCGATACGAAAGGTAGATGCCGCACTTGCAGCATGGTGCGATCGGCTCATCAGATTTCCGAACGAACATTTTCCGCGCCTTGATGAACGATTCTGAATTCCAAGCTTCCGGAAATCTATCGCGGCCAAGATCGGAAAAGTCATCACCGACGTCGTAAACGAAACAACAGGGGGAGATTGTCATATCCCAGTTCACGACAGGGGATTTCCACAGATGAAAACAGCGTCGCCCCCTTTGACCGACCGGTATATCAAGGCCGATGCCGCTTTCATTTAACCGATGATCCTCTATCCATTGTCTCGCCATTTCAATATCGGAGCCGTATCCCAAAGGCAGGAGCATATCGACGACCCTGTATGAATCAATTTTCATTTTGAGGCAAAGATTTGCCAGATATTTCACCTCTTCCGCATTCCTGCGATGCTTCACGAATATCAATTCTATGACGGGTCGGCACCGCCCGCTTTTACTTTTCGCCTCGACCAGTTTCGCCAAGTTATCGATCACAGTTTCGAAGCATCCACCCTTGCGATACAGGGAATAGGTGCCCTCCTGAATTCCATCGAATGAAACGAGCAACCTATCTAAACCGCTCGAAACCAACTCATCTGCCTTTACGGAATCGATGGTGACATTTAGATTGCTGCTGGCCGAAACGACCAATCCTGCGGCTTTGGCGACCGCGCAATATCGAGCGAAATCGGGCAATCTCAACGGTTCGCCCCAATTATACAGATGCACGGCAAGAACTCTGTTTTTGAGCTGGCTTATCAAATCCGAAAAGGACCGGAGGCTCATTATTCCCTTTCGCCGATTGGCCAGCTTCATGCCGGTCGGGCACACCGGGCATTGTAAATTGCAAGTGTTGGTCAGATCGATTATTACCTGCGGAGGAAATGAGCGCAACCGGCTCCTGCCTGAACGATATTCCCAAGTATTCAGCAAAAAATTCAAAAGTTTGGCCGGCGTAAACGTCTCGAGAAACGATATGAAATAAATCGATCTCGCTCGAAAACGTGATAACTGCATCCGTCAGTCAGTTCTTAAAATGAGCCGAAAATCAAAACGCCCCGACGGTATGAGCGTCGGGGCGATCACCATCCGTTCGATACTTATTTCAACAATTGCCCCGAAATGACCAGCCTCTGGATTTCAGAGGTTCCCTCGTAGATTTCGGTTACCCGTTGATCGCGATACAGTTTTTCGATAATGGAAAATTCACCGATATATCCGTAACCGCCGTGAATCTGCATAGCCCGATCGACGCAGAAATTGGCCGTTTCCGTGGCATACAGTTTGGCCTGGGCGCATTCAAGCGAAAATTTTTCGCCTCGATCCTGCATCTGAGCCGCCTTATAAGCAAGTAATCTTGCCGCCTCCAGACGACATGACATGTCGGCCAGCATCCATTGGATCGCCTGGAATTTGGCGATTGGGGAACCGAAACAGATTCTTTTCTTGGCGTAGGCTATCGATTCATCGAGGGCACGCTGGGCGATCCCGACTCCCTGAGCGGCAACGCCTATTCGGGCTCCATCTAGCGTATTCATGGCGATTCTGAATCCCTTGCCCGGCTCACCCAAAAGATTTTCCTTGGGGACCTTGAGATTATCGAACCAGACCTGACCGGTAGTGGCGGCTCTCATCCCCATTTTTTTCTTGAGCGTTTTCACTTTGATTCCGGGAACAAGCTGGCCGTTCTGGCGCGCCTCGACGATTATCGCCGATACCTTATGCGCCGCTTTGACCGCTTGATCGTCCGATTCGTTTTCCTTGATCCTCAGGAAAAGAACGAAAAGATCAGCGACATCTCCGTGCATAATGAATATTTTTTCACCATTGATCACATAGTGATCGCCCTGCAGTACAGCGGTCGTCTGCTGGTTGGCCGCATCGGAACCGGCCTGTGGTTCCGTAAGCATGAAAGCCGGAATCAGCTCGCCCGAGGCACATTTGGGGACATATTTTTTCTTTTGTTGCTCGCTTCCGAAGTAAATAATCGGGTAAGTTGCAAGTTCTCCCACCGCACAGAGCAGGCAAATCGCCGGGTCGTGGTAGCATAGTTCTTCTATCAATGTGATATATTCGAGGTTTGATCTGCCCTGTCCTCCCAATTCTTTGGGCATATTGAATCCGATAAATCCGGCTTTGCCCAGTTGCTTGTAAATCTCATATGCGAATCTGTCTGGATCATCCCTATGATCGAGCTCCTTGCTCACCGGTTCAATATGCTTCTTGGCAAACTCCGCCGCCAATTGACGCACTTCCTCCTGACGAGGATCGATGTTATACCTGTTCATTCTCGCTCCTTGGAATTATAGTAATTTCTCTTCTTTCTCTTTTAGCGCGGATTTCAAATATTTTATGATATCCTCAGTGCTCGCCCCCGGCGTAAATATTTCACCGAAACCGATCTTTTTCAGCTTTTCGGCGTCCGATTCAGCAATAATTCCTCCGCCGAATAGAAGAATATCGCCGGCTCCCTCTTTTTTCAACCCCTCCAGCACGGCAGGGAAAAGAGTCATGTGCGCCCCCGACAATACTGACAGCCCGACGGCGTCGACGTCTTCCTGAATAGCGGCAGCCACTATCTGCTCAGGCGTCTGGCGCAATCCGGTGTAGATCACCTCAAAGCCTGCGTCACGCAATGCCGCCGCCACGACCTTGATCCCGCGATCATGGCCGTCAAGTCCCGGTTTCGCCAGAAGTATTCTCCATTTTTTTGCCATTTGCAGCCTCTTTGGATCACTTCAATTTTAAGCCGTATCGCATTCAGCGAATACCTATTTCCCGAAACAAACCAATTATAATTAAAATAACCAGCCATTGCAACAATGATTAGCTTTTGTCCATGACCGTCAGGAAGTTGCGGCCGACGGTATATTGGCAATTAAACCAGCCGATAAGTAATGATGGTGGTTATTAATCTATCGGAGAGCGAAACCTGATGAGTGCCGACGGCAGCATCGTTTTATTTCAGGTCGATACCTTTGCGAATCAGCCCTTCACCGGCAATCCGGCCGCCGTTTGCCTGATCGAACGACCGCTGGATGAATCCCTGATGCAAAGCATCGCAATGGAACTGAATGTTTCGGAAACGGCGTTCATAAGACCGCTGTCCGTGCCTTCCATCCATAAGTGCCGCAGATTCAGGGCGCATTGGTTTACCCCGGAAAAGAAACTGGATGCAGGAGGTCATTCGGCCATAGCCTGCGCCTGCGTATTGAGATCGATTTACGGCTCCCTAAGCGCCGGCATAATTCTCGAAGGCGCAAAGGGAAGGTGTGCCGTCCAAATCGGCTTGAACTGCTATCGAGTATTTTACCCTGCGGCGGATCCTCGACCATTTCGTATGCCGGAGATATTTTTCAACGCCCTCAGACTCGATAGAGATCGGTTGGCCGACCATTTCAAGGAAGCTTGCGTCTGCGAAAAAACTCGGATGCTATTGCTTCGCTTCGGCTCCGTTGAGGCTATCCGGAAAATTCAGCCGGATTTCGGGGATTTGCGTCATGTTCAGGAGGCTTTCGGCTTGGAATCGTTGATCGTCACCGCCTGCGATGGCTGTTCTTATGATTTTGTTTCCCGGACATTCGCCCCCATACTGGGGATTCCGGAGGATCCGGTATCGGCTTTGTCACACAGAATTCTTGTCCCCTACTGGGGCGCCTTACTCAATAAAAGCCGCTTTTTGGCTTACCAAGCGTCTCGCCGCGGTGGAGAATTGACTCTGGAGCTTAGAAAGGGAACAGCAACCAAGCCCGACAAGGTGGCGGTTTCCGGTAATGCAATAATCACCCTTGAGGCAACCATCAATCTCGATTTATATAAAGAATATGCCTGACGGCAGTTTTTAAGACCCGGAATTTACCAGTAGTCGTGTCGCCAAAATCAACGTCTACTGGAATATAGCGGAAACTCTTCACATAACGCTTTAACTTCCGCCTTGACCTCGTTGATGATCTCCGAATTGTCGAGATTGTTGATGACTCTGGCAATGAATTCAGCAATGCGGCCCATTTCCTTTATCCCCATTCCTCTGGTGGTTACGGCGGGTGTCCCGATTCTTATCCCGGAAGTAATGAATGGTTTCTGCGGATCGAACGGAACCGCATTCTTGTTCACCGTTATATTGGCTTTTTCCAGTCCGGCTTCGACATCCTTGCCGGTCAACCCCTTTTCGATAAAGCTGATCAGCATGAGATGGTTGTCCGTCCCGCCGCTTACCAGATGAAAGCCATATTTTACCAGCGCTTCGGACAACTCTTTCGCGTTTTCCACTATACGCCGCTGGTATTGCTTGAATTCAGGCTGCAGCGCCTCTTTGAAAGCCACCGCCTTGGCGGCGATCACATGCATCAGCGGACCGCCCTGAATACCCGGCATGACTTCACGATCAAGGTCTTTGGCGAATTCTTTTTTACACATGATCAAACCGCCGCGCGGCCCTCTCAGAGTCTTATGAGTGGTGCTGGTAACGAATTCGGCGTAGGGGATAGGGGAGGGGTGAAGCCCGGCGGCGACCAATCCGGCGATATGGGCGATATCAACCATCAAGTAGGCGCCTGCCGCATCGGCCGCCTTACGAAATTTCTCGAAATCGATAATCCGCGGGTAAGCGGAGGCGCCGGCAACGATCATTTTCGGCTTTGCGGTGCGGGCGATTTCAATCAGCTCGTCATAGTCGATCATCTCGGTTTCTTTGCTGACATTGTATTGAATTACCTTATACAGCTTTCCGGAGAAATTCACTGGATGACCATGTGTCAAGTGGCCGCCATGCGATAGATTCATACCGAGAATCGTATCGCCGGGTTTCAGCACGGTCATGTAAACACCCATATTCGCCTGCGACCCCGAATGCGGCTGAACATTGGCGTGCTCGCAACCGAAAAGGGCTTTGCAGCGCTCTTGGGCGAGTATCTCGGCTTCATCGACGTAAGTACATCCGCCGTAATAGCGCTTTTTGGGATAACCTTCCGCATACTTGTTCGTCATCACCGAACCGAGCGCCTCGAGCACCGCCTCACTCACAAAATTCTCCGAGGCGATCAATTCCAGCCCTTCATGTTGACGACGAGCTTCGTTCTTCAGGGCATCGTAGATTTCCGGATCGAATGATTGCAACTGGGACATGATCACCTGCCTTGCTCAAAATCTCTGATTTTCCCGATCCGCCTCTCGTGTCGATCGCCGTCGAATCGGGTTTCGAGGAATTTCTCGAGAATAGCGGGAATCGCATCTTCGGGAGTGAACATAGCCGACATCACTAGAACATTGGCATCGTTATGCGCCCTTGCCAAACGGGCCATCTCCGGATTCAGAACGAGCGCGGCCCTTATTCCTTTGACTTTGTTGGCGGCAATTGCCATGCCGTTTCCCGTACCGCAGACCAAGACCGCAAATTCGGAACTTCCGCTGGCCACGGCACGGGCCGCCCTGATACCGAAATCCGGATAATCCGAACTGATATCGGCCGAATCGGCGCCGACATCATCGATTTCGATATTTCTGGCCTTCAGAAATCTCTTGATTTTTTCCTTATAAACGAATCCCCGATGGTCTGCGGCCAGCGAAATTTTCATTTTACTATCGTCAGCCAGTTATATTTATCCGTATAGCCGTCGGCGAAAATCCCGAAAAACGCCTGTTGTAGCTTTTCGGTTATCGGCCCACGTTTGCCCTCGCCGATAACAATGCCGTCTATCGAGGAAATTGGAGTTATCTCCGCCGCCGAACCGGTGAAAAATACTTCATCGGCTATATAGAGCGCTTCCCGTGGTATATTTTCCTCGATTACTTTCAGCCCCATATCCGTGGCCAGCCTGATTACCGTATTGCGCGTGATACCCGGCAAAATGGAACAGCCGAAAGGCGGCGTAATCAACGCGCCGTCCCTCACGATAAAGATGTTTTCGCCTGATCCCTCGGAGACGTGACCGAATATGTCCAGAGCAATTCCCTCTACATAGCCATGGTTTTTGGCTTCAAGACGTATCAATTGCGAATTCATGTAATTGGCGGACGCTTTGGCCATATCGGGCATGGTGCCGGGCGCGTTTCGACGCCACGAGCTGACACAAACCGCCACTCCTTTTTCGAGAGCTTCCGGGCCGAGATATTTACCCCACGGCCAGGCGGCTATCGCCACATCAATCGGAACACCCGTTGGATCCACGCCCAAATGATCGTAGCCGCGATACACCACCGGCCTGATATAACACTCTTCGAGCTTGTTGATCTTAACCAAATCAATATGGGCCTGCCAGATGACCTCCTTGGAAAAAGGAATATCCATGCGATAAATCTTGCATGAGTTATACAGCCTATCGATATGTTCTTTCAGTCTGAAAATGGCGGGGCCGCGTTTGGTCTTGTAGCAACGTTCCCCCTCAAACAGGGCGGACCCGTAGTGAACCACATGCGATAACACGTGAATTTTGGCGTCATCCCATTTGACGAATTTGCCGTTCATCCATATCATTTCGGTCTTATTGAATGCCATCGCTCCTCCCTGACACTTAAATTGCGTTCAACCGCGCAAATATAATAGCAGAAATAGAAGATTCGCAACCAAAATGAGGAATTGCCCCGAGCCGAAGAAAAGAGACAGATTGCCGATATATCTTGAATTTGCAAAACATTACATGATATTATAAAAACATGTACCGAACGATGAAATCGTTATTCTGCTCGGGGGATGCCCTTGAGTTTCGTAAATTCCGTATCGCAATCGCCTGCTTCGTCTTAATTGTATTATTGGTTGGTTGCGGCCCGAAACCGTCTGATCCCACTCTTTCCGCCGCCCATTATCGAACCGGCAAGGTCCGCATGGAAAAGGGAGATTACGCGGGAGCCTTAAAGGCGTTCAGAAAAGCGCTCAAAAACAATCCCGATCATGCTCCTTCATTGAAATCGGCCGGCGTCTGTTTCATGAATATCGGGCAGTCGGATAGCGCAATCGTTTATTTCGAGGGCGCCATAGTAAACAACCCCCGCGATAATGAACCATACGTGAAAATCGGCGACATCTACTACGAGCGTTTCAATTTCCACGAGGCTATGACTTATTATGACAGAGCGCTTGAAATCGGGTCGATCCCCGCGAAAGCTTACGAACGTCTCGGCGATATTTATTATCGATGGCGGGAATACGGCCGAGCCCGCGAATATTATAATAAAGCGGTGGCAGCCGATTCCACGGCGGGCGGGGCCGGTTATATGCTCGGCCTGACTATGCTCATGCAAGGAGACACTCTTGCCGCGCTGTATCGATTCGAGGATGCGTTTACCAAAGGCGGGGTAACTGCGGCTGCATATTCGATAGGGCTTATCTACTTCAACCGGAGAGATCATTTCGAATCAATAAAGTGGCTTCAGAGATATTTGGAACGTGAGGCGGAAGGCAGTTTGGCGGATAAAGCCAGAAGATTATTGAATGAAATAAAGGAAGTCCGGCCGCCGAACCCCGATGGTGATTCAAAACGGGATTCTGGTAGCTTCCCTCCAAACTCCCCTTGACATGGCGAAAAACCGATTGCATCTTCCCCCAAGGCGATAAAAATGAAACATGTGGGTATGAAGCAAATCGCAACGACAGCAGGCCATTATCGAAAACGATCATGGTGAATGCCGTTATATCGATGACGTTTTTTGACAAATATGATAATCTCGTTAACTGATTCGCAGGAATATTCGTCGGGGAGGATTTGATATGCCGGAACAGGCCGTTATATTATCCGCTTGCCGCACCGCTATAGGCACGTTTTTGGGAGGTTTATCAGCCATGAGTGCGCCTCAGCTTGGGGCTGTCGTCATAAAAGAAGCGATAAGGCGCGCTGATATTGATGTCAACGATATCGACGAGGTGATTATGGGGCAGGTGGTTCAGGCCGGTTCCGGACAAGCGCCTGCCAGACAGGCGGCCATTCACGGAGGAGTGCCCGCCAGAGTCCCTGCAGTCACCGTCAACAAGGTTTGCGGATCCGGGTTGAAGGCCGTCATGATGGCGGCTCAGGCGATCAAAGCCGGCGACGGCAGGCTTTTCATCGCCGGAGGGATGGAGTCGATGTCAAATTGCCCGTACATTTTGCCGGGCGCCAGAACGGGCTTTAAATTCGGCGACAGGAAAATCGTAGATTTGATGATTTATGACGGTCTCTGGGACAGTTTCAATGACTACCACATGGGAAATGCCGCCGAATTTACGGCAAAAAAATCGAACATCAGTCGTGATGAGCAGGATGAATACGCTTTAAGTTCCCAGCTGAAAGCGGCCAAAGCCATCGCCGACGGCAAATTCAAAGAAGAGATAACGCCGGTGTTGGTTCCCCAGCCAAAAGGCGAACCGGTACCGTTCGTCACCGATCAGGGCCCGCGGGCCGATACGACGATCGAAAAACTTGCCAAGCTCAAACCGGCATTCATGAAAGACGGAACCGTTACGGCCGGAAATGCCCCGGGATTGAATGACGGCGCCTCGGCTCTGGTGGTATGCTCCGAATCGTATGCCCGTGAGAATAACAAGCGTGTTCTGGCGAAAATAACAGGCTATTCTTCCTGCTCGCTCGAACCCAACATGTTGTTCTATGCCCCGATCGAGGCGGTCAGGAATCTCAATAACAAGCTGGGCGTCGATTTGAATTACTGGGACCTTATAGAGGTGAATGAAGCATTCGCGGCTCAGGTTCTTGCCGATGGCAAAGAGCTTGGCTGGGACTGGTCAAAGGTCAATGTTCATGGCGGTTCCATAGCGCTTGGTCATCCTATCGGTGCATCAGGAGCCAGAATCTTAACCACTTTGATCTATGCTCTTAAAGACAGGGGATTAAGAAAAGGGTTGGCCACACTTTGCCTCGGCGGCGGCGGAGCGGTTGCCCTGTCGCTTGAACTTGTTTGATGTTATATATATGATTTTCGACGGTCTCGACGAACGGCGCCATTTTCTCAGCTGATTCGCTTGAATGGAACCAGTGTGCCGACCCATTCAGGCATAATAAGCGTAACGATCAATTGTTGGCAGTCTTCGTTGGTGCACCTGCACTTGCGCACCTGCACTATCGGTTTTTTGTGCTTTTCCAATGGCTCAAGGTAAGCAATAAAAGGGGCGTCGCCGGGGAATTGTTCCGCGTGCAAGAACCTTGTCGGCCGGCCGCAATGCGGGCAGATTCCATCGTAACCCGGCTGGGGAACTTTGGCGTTAAGCTTCTCCACGATAGCTTGTTTCATTTCTCATCCTCCTTAACTGCTTCACAATAAATCGGCAAAATTCGATTTTTCTTAAGCCGAAGGAAAATCTCTCAGCCGATCCGTCGAGGAACCCGATAGATATCGATATGCACTTTTGATTACTGCGAGGTTTCGAATGTGTCAGAATATAGATTCCGCGGATGGGAAAGTGTTCCGTCTTAAATCAGCCAGCCGGGGAGGGGATTCGAACCCACGACCTGCTGATTACGAATCAGCTGCTCTACCAGCTGAGCTACCCCGGCATCACTTTCAACGATAATCGGCGAATCGAACGCCTTTTTCAAGGAACTAATGATTATCATCGGCACGGAACCTGTCAAGTGTTTTCGGGAAAGATTTCTTTTCGGAGATTTTCGCCGGAATGTGCGGCTGTCAAAATTGCAAACAATGGCGGCCGCAAATTGATTATGTTCTCATTCCTTTTTTAAGCTCTTCGATAGTCTTGCCGACTCGGACCAGATAATACAATACCACCGGCAGAAATGCTATCGACAGCCCCATTATGATCCAGAATTGCGATTTTTCCACTTGCTGTTTTTTGGCTCCTTCGATAATCATAAACTGAATGAAAAAGAAAAGCAGATTCACCAGAAGGGCTATAACCAGCATCATCTTAGAGAGAATGGCGTGAATCGGTTTCTTTTTTTCGGCGGGCCAGGTCTTTATCTGTTCCTTTTGCGGAAAATTGTAAATTTCAGGAAATTTCGTAAGCACGAGCATGCCGATTACTATTATTGTTCCGAGCAGCGGCAGGAAAAAATAAGTATAATACGTTTTATCACTCCAGTTATCGGGCATGCCGTCCCAAGTAAAATGCACCGGGATCCGCTGGGGGAGATTTCCATAAGCATAAATCGAAACCAACCAGGTCGCCGCAAGCAAAGCGATATTTAGCCACAACCATGTTTTCCTGTTATCTTCCATAAACGATCTTTATCCGCACTCGGCCAATTAGACTAAAATTCGGTCTTTCCCGAAAAATTGAATTTCTTTATATATATCGACGGCGCGCTGCAACATCCAATATCGCCCCACCAATTTTTGACCAACTGGGTTTCCTTTGAAACACCAGCCACCCGGGAAAACGCCGCGCTGATAGACTCGGTAAACCTCAAATTTTTGACCGCACCGACGATCCGACCGTTTTTTATTCTGAACGTGCCATCTCGGGTCATGCCGGTCATTAAGGCTTTCGGCGTATTCAGGTAGCCGTTGATGTAGAAAAACCTGGTCACCAGAAGACCATCTTTCACGCTGGAAATGAGCGCCTCCTTTGTCTTTTTCCCGGGCTTGATAAATATATTTCCGGGAAGGGGTCCGCTGCCCCAGGCCGCCGGAAGGGCATGTCCTGTCGAGCGTACTTTGTATCTGGCGGCATAAAGCGAATCGTAAACCGGCCCCATGGCGACCCCGTTCTTTACGAAATAAACCTTTTTCTTCGGCACGCCTTCGAAATCGAACGGCATGGAGGCTCCCGCCTTGTCGTTGCCATCATCGAAAATACTTATCTCCGGCGACATGACCTTTTTGCCGGTCTTCCCTGAAAGAAAGCTCGTCATTTCATGAAAAGGCTTGGCGCCCAAACCTATTAAAGCCAACCAGTCAATTATTGAGGCAACAGCCACCGGTTCCAAAATAACGTCATACTTGCCCGGCTCTATTTCCCCCGGATTCCTGCCGTTCAAACATTTTTTCACGGCGGTCTCTTCGATCGCCGCAAACGGCAGTTTTAGAATGTTTCGCGACATCCCTTCCGCATAACCGCTGGAGGTATCCGACATGGCGATCAAATTCATCCAAGCGAACGTCATGGGCTGGTAACAGTTTACGCCGTTCGAATTCAATACCGCCAGTTCGGAACTCGAAGTATTAAAGGCTCCAGCGATTTCAATTCCATGACTTGCCGCCCGCCGGCCGATGTCACGGACTACTTCCGCCCTCTGTTTGGCGGTATAGGCCGCCGTCGGCTCGAAATAGGTCGTTACATTCTTGAATTTCGCCGGCTTCGGCATCCCCTCGAAATATCGATTACGCACCGATTTTTTGGCGATGGCTATAGCGTTTTTGAGCGCCGTTCCGAGAGCGTCTTTGGCAAGCGAATTAGTCGAAGCGATCCCGATTTTCCCGTCGAGCGCCACTCTGAATGTAACCACGGTATCGTACTCGGACATGTTCTGATGAATGCATGATTTGGCAAACCGCGTCGTATCGCTGCGGTATCCGGTGAAAACGGCCTCAGTTTCGTCGGCCTCGGATTTGGCTATCACCGACCTCAAGAGCGTCAATATCCTGCCTTTGCCGATCATTTTTTCGCTCCCACTTTCACATTCCTGAATCTTGCCGGCGATGCACCGTGGGCGACGTGCGCCACCTGCATCGGTTCACCTTTGCCGCAAGAAGGCAGACCCCAGACGTGCCAGGATTTCCTATTGCATATCGCGTCGCATGAGTTCCAGAATTCAGGGGTGATTCCCGTGTATAAAGGATTCTTGAATATTTTGCCTTTTCGGCCTTTTCTTATTTCCCAAGCTATTTCCTGTCCGAATTGAAAATTCAGCCGCCTATCGTCTATGGACCAACTCGAATTGGTTTCAACCAGAATGCCGTCATCTGTGTCGGCTATTAGGCTTTCATAATCCCATTCGCCGGGTTCGAGATTTATATTGGTCATCCGGATAAGCGGAATGCGATTCCACCCGTCGGCGCGCATGCATCCGTTCGGCCGGGCTTTTATCACCGGCGCCGTTTCTCTTGAACTGAGGTATCCGCTCAATATCCCCTCGGTGATAATCGGCGATCGACACGATTTCACGCCCTCGTCGTCAAAACCGAAAGTCCCCAAGGCGCCTTCGATAGTGGCATCGGCCACGATATTGACTATCGGCGACCCATAGCGAAAGTTGCCCAGCTTATCCAAAGTCATGAATGATCCGCCGGCAAGAGAGATCTCAGTCCCGAGGACTCGATCCAACTCGGCGGGATGACCGCATGATTCGTGCACCTGCAAGGCCATCTGCGATCCGTCGATTATCAGAGTCGTCGTTTTGGCAGGGCATTCTGGGGCTGTCAGCAGTGCTTCAGCCTCAGCGGCCACGCGTTCGGCGTTCTCGAGAAGCTTTAGGCCGCGGATGAATTCATATCCAGCGCAGGCATAGTCGCCGCCGTGGGAATTCGGATAGGATCTTTTTTGAACCTCCGATCCCGCTATTGCGGTTGCGCTGTAGCCGCCACCCGATTCGAATATTTCCTGTTCGATAAACGTCCCCTCGGTGGAACAAAATATCTTCTGCACGTTGTGAAAAGCCATCTCGGCCTCGGCGATTTTTATCGATTTATTTGCGCGCAAGGCTTTTGTAATCGAAAGCATCAGCTCGATTTTTTCGTCATAAGTAATACTGAAAGGATTCTCTTTTATTATAGTTTTGTAAGTTTCTCGATAAATCGGCACTTCCGCCAGTTTGATTTCATTTTTCCGGGCCAGACAGGAGGCTTGGCTAATTTTTATTGCCCGATTGGCGGTCTTTTCGAGTTCCTCATCGGATAAATCGCTGGTGGCGGCGAATCCCCAGCAACCGTCGACAAGAACCCGGATACCCACGCCGGCGTCCTCATTCCGGGAAATCGCCTCAACCTCCTGATCCCTGACTTGAATAGACTCGCTTTTATGTTTCACCCAGCGTATATCGCCGTAGGCCACTCGTTTCGATTTCAGATGATCAAGCAATGCTCTTAGCTTATCCCGCAAATGGCGCCTCCTTTTTGAGTATTGAAACTAAGGGTGTCGATTCTCGGCATTAATCAAATCAATATAATCGCCGCATCAAGAGAATCAAGCAAAGAACAAAGCGGGCATCGTCGAAAAACCATCCAGCCCTGAAAACAACGCCTTTTTTGCCGCCATTTCCGCCGCCTTTCGGCAACAATCCGGCACGTCAAGACCGGCCAAATATGAGATCAAAAATGCGGCGGCGAAAGTATCGCCGCAACCAGTCGGATCAACCGGCGTTTCGACTCGGGGAACTTCGATCAGCGCACTTGCGGTGCGTTTCCCCTCTTTCCAGCAGGCCGCCACGGCGCGATCGCCTCGGGTGATAATTATCGCATCGGGGCCGCAGCCGAGCAACTTTGACGCCGCCTTCAGTATCGAATCGTCGGAATCATCAATATCCCGGAAAATCGTTTTCAGTTCGTAATTATTCATCTGTAGAATATCGGCCCTCGACACATACATCCTCCATCGGGGATGGCGCCGGAAAAAACGCTCATTGTTTGAATTCATTCCCAGTGCAAGGCTGTGAAAATCGATGAAGATCGGCACATTGAATCTATTTTTGATCTTATCGATCTCCCGCGGCGGGAACTCATCGCCGCCTATGTAATTGATGAGCACCGCATCAAGCCTGAATGACGGTTTTATCAGACCCGCAGATAGAGGCCGCATTCGGTTATGATTGATTTCCGTCCGATAGCCATCACTTTCATATCGTAGTTCATGGACCTCATCGAAAGCATCGATTTGTTTTATGGCAGACGTATCTATCCTTGCATCTTCAGATAAAGATCCCAGATCGGAAAACTTTATATCTCTGCCGATACGGCATATCGGAAGAACCTTCGAACCATCCGGCGCCAATGCGGCCAAAGCGGCAATACTGTAAGCGATACCGCCCGGGCTTTCGATCACCCGTCCGTCAGGTCTGTGGATAATATCCCGCACCAGATGGCCGATTACGGCTATATTCACATCAGAATTCCGCCAAATCAGCGTTCTTGTTTTAGTCGAAGCGGTGCCTCAATATCCGGCATCCCCGATCGATGAGACTCCGGCCCAAGAAAAAGCCAAGTTGCCATAATTAAGTCGGTTTTTCAATAAAAAAAGAGCGCCTGTATGTAAGGCGCTCTTCGCACAATCGCATGTTGACTATTTCTTTTCCGGTGACTTACCGATATCGATCCTTTCTTTTTCCCGGTCTATAATCGTCGGCAAAATTACCGGATCCGGCCGATCGTTTCCAAGCAAAACCGGCGGCGGGAAAAAGTGACAATAAGTCAAAGTGGCCGCTCCTTTGAAATAGGCCACCAACCGGGTGATATCGGAGCCCCTGAATTCGCAGTTGCCGTTCACATCACCGGATACATACAGATAACCGCCGGTCGAGTCCATATAACAACTGTCGGGCGGCTGCGGACCGATCCCCTTGAAAAATCTCACACCAAAAGTGACGTCGCCGCCGATACGATTGCCGTCACCGTTTATATCGCCCGGCACGTATTCGCAGCTCGGCCCCGCTCCTGTCGTCATCAACATGGTTACATGGACCGAATCGTCATAGGGAAGACTGATCCCGACAAGTGAAGTGTCCCGATAACCTGTTTTGCTGAATGTTTCACGATAGGTGCCCCACGGTCTTGAGATCACAAAATATCGTCCTTGTGCATTAGTGGTATCCGTTTCCACAAGGATGTTGTTCCAATTATACGTCCGCACTATGACTCCGGCGATCGGGGTGGTGTTGTTAGTTTCTTTGACAATCCCCGAAATATGCCCGGTTCGCCGCCCCATCAGCATTACGACATCGGTCGTGTCGCTCGGCGGCAGGTAGATGCCGCTCAGGGTCGTATCGCGATATCCCGTTTTACTGAATGTTTGTCGGTAAGTCCCCATGTTCCTGCCGAAGCTGTAGCGACCCAAGGCGTCCGTCGTATCGGTGCCGCGCAGAGTGTCGTTGCTGTCGAAAGTCCTAACGATAACACCGGCAATTGGGGTGACATTATCGGATTCTTTCACCGTGCCCAAAATGTAGGCTGGGGGAACATTCAGGGTGACCGGTAAATTGAATGTTCCTCCCGTCGGATCGTTGGTTACCACATGCAATTGCCAGTTGAATTGCCCGAAAGCGGTGCTTTCCGCGTGGACCGTAACTTCAATGGTGTCGGTCTGGCCGGGATTGACGATTATCGATGCGGGATTAACCGAAAGCGTGGCCATCGGCGGCGGGGGTGGGGGAGGACAATCGAATACGAGAGCCATCGGCGGAACCACGTAATGCGCGTTATAGACAACTTGCAACCCAACCGTGCCGCTGATATTCTCAATGCCGATCGTGGCCTGAATTGTGTCAGGGCCTGTGGATAACAGGTATTGACAGACTATTTTGGTCGGAGGAAGTAGTATCACCTGGAAAGTGAACGCCCCGTCCTGCTGATAATGCGGCACGTTTATGAACGATACTATGCAGGTGTCGATGTTGTTCGTATAACGATAGACCGCACCTGATCCGACGATATTCAAATCATCCCAGTAGGGGGCGATCATATTGTTCGGTTGAGCGGCGTTGGGGATAACCGTGTTTTGCCAGACGGCCGCCGTCGAAGTGAACGACAGGTAACCGTTGGCGCAAAGATTGAATGTCGTATAGGTGTTGCCGTAGAAAGTAAAAGGAAATCCAATAGGCAAACCGGCAATCACTCCTTCGTCTGGATTCGAAAACGTCAGCAGTTGCCCGATAGAAGTAATATCCCGCCAATTATAGGTGGGTCCGCCCGGCTCGTTGGAATCTATCCAGCGATAACCGAAAGCGTCCGGACCGCCCTGGCTGGCTACCACCGGAGGATTGTAGTTGCCATCGAAAGGAGCATCTTTTGATAGAGCTTCCTCAACCATGGATTCACCGGCGATTTCCTTCGGCGGAATCGGGCTGGCTAGCGGGTTTTGTCTCAACAAGAGCACCGAATCGACAGAGACCGTGGCCGCCAAAAGACAATCCCCGGTATTACTTATGATTAGGTTCGAATGGACGTCGTTTCCGGCCGGCAGATTGAAACTGAAACTGGACGGCGCGTGAGATTCCTGCGGCTCGTAGGGCGGCGGCAGGGCAAATCTCGCCGTCGTTATTTTGATCGCCCGCCCGTTTGCCAGCACTGCCGCTCCCGGATGATATTCATTGTCGTATTCGTACTGAATCCCTATTGTCTCATCCCAGTTTTCGATCCCCACCGAGGAATATGTTTCCGGATCGTCTCCAGTATCGTAATCGTTATTGACGATATGATTATACTGGAATATGATCTCGTTATCCCCTGTGGGAGTCGGGCGTTTGCAGGCGTCATATATGATCATCTGGAAAGTTTCGATCGAATCGGTATTGGAGTGGGTCATGTTGCTCCACTCGATAATCAATCTGCCGTTTGCCCCATCATAATACGAATAGACTCCGTTGGTCGAACTCGTGCTCTTGATATCATCCCAAAACGGTGAAATCTGGGCGCGGGCATTCCCCGGATCGGGTATCGGCCAATTAAACCAGTTCGCCCAATAATTATTGCCGGCATCGTAGGGGAATGTATCGAACGCGACGAAACCGTTCGTCGAAATAATCATGTGGAGGTAATCCACACCGTAATATTTCACGGGGAAAGGAAGGGTTACCTTGATCGATGCGTCGTCATAGTTGGGAAACGTCAACCTCGTGCCCGGCCCACCCAGCGATGGGTTGATTTCAACCCAGTCGTAAGTAGGAGCGGGGATATAGCCGACATCGGTGTTGTCATACATATAATAGCCGTATTCATCGGGACCGCAAGGATCGTTGGTGTTGACCTGACCGAGAATCACATTAAACGTCTTGCTGAACAAAACCGGATTCATGGTTGTCTGGTTCGCGGTGAAATTGACCGTGAATGGAATCGATCGGCCATCGAACGCCTGGCTGCTGATGCTGATATTGAAAGTGTTGCCACTGTTGTCGCCTCTGGCATTGATACCTATATTGCCGAAAGATCCGTTGGCGTCATTTATCGTAACATACCCATCAGTGGACGATAAGACGCCCGTGATATTTTCGCCGGCCAAGCCGCCCATGTTCTTGAATGAAACCACCATATTCGAGGTTTCACCCGGGTCGATCCGGCCGTTTGCGTTGCCCGGCCAGGTGATTATTATGCTGTCCGCAAGTATCGATTTTATATCCAGCACAACTTGGGTGGTCCAGCTTCCCTGCGCCGATGTGATAGCCATCTGAAGCGGAATTCTTTCGCCGTGCGGAATGCTATTGGCCAACGATACGATGAAAGGCGATACCGGCAAACCGGTGGCGCCGGCGGCTATATTAGGATAAGACCGAGTCGCCGTCGTCACCGTCGCCCGCGGATCAAGCGAGGATAGGGTGCCGCTTACCGACGTGGCGGTCGTCGAACTGCCGAAATTTCTCAATCTGATATTCAAGCCGAGGATTTCCGCGGGATTCGCCTGCCCATCGATATTGCCGTTCGTGCCGCCGATATCATCGTCATCGATAATGGTGGAATCGGCGTTCAACGAAACCGTAGCCGCAATAGTACGGCAGTATCCGCGATGGGGTATATAATCACGTGCGGTGATGGTGACGAATACCGTATCGACCGAACCGTTGCGGAAATTCAAAGTCACATCGCCGTTGGCATCGGTGTAGCCGCCGACGAAAATGGTATCGCTGTCGGTGTAGGTATCGGTCAAATTGACATACGCCCCTTCGAGCGGAACACCTCCCGTTCCTGTAACGTGAACCGAGAGAAAATTCGTCCCGATCGGAATTGTGGAATTATAACTGGCCGACATCGTCTGCGGGATTTTGGTCCTGATTTCCAGCTCCGGGTCGCCGAGGCTGTTATACGTGTTGAAATACTGCTCAAGCGTGCCGCCGGCAGCCTGAAAATGGGGAAATGTCTCGAACTGGCGAAGTTTGCCGGCGACCATATTTTGCGCCCAATGATAAACGCCTTCCTGATGGAACAAACCGGCATAAAATCCTACCATGATTGGGTTATTCCAGCGGGTGTGCGTGTTGCCGTCGGTGGAGCCGAAGAAACAAGGGCCTCCTTGAAAAGCCGTATCGGGCGTCCCGCCGCGTATCCATTGTTCTCCAAAACAGTTGGCAACCCCGTAATTTCCGGTCCCGCAGACTATAGATGTCATTACCCCCAGCCGGCGGCTGGCTGTTTGATTCTGAAGATCGCTGTAATAATAATGCGGATTATACCAGCCGCTCGAACCAGCCCAGCCGCGATAGGCGACTATCGATACACCTCTATTCAGGGCGGCGCTGATCGTATCATAGCAAGTAGGGCATGAAATTCCGCTCCACTCGAAAGCGGTATCTACTCTGGTGAAACCATGCTCAAGAAGCAGATCTCGCACCCAGAGAACCGTCAACCGGGGAGTGGTCGCGCCTATGTTGCCGGCCACGGATAGACCTCTCAACCAATATCCCGGGTCGCCGATCCAAGGATCGCTTTCATATTTGATCGCTTTATGCACAACCGAACGAAAAGTAGTCAGATCGCTGGCGGACATGCGGGAAACCAAAATATCAGGCAGGTAGTCGCTTCCGGCGACAGTGGTATATCTATGGTCAGAGGTGTATGACAAATAATGATGGTCCGGAATGCCGTCCCCGACGTCGCCCATTATGCACAAATAGTCCGGACGAGTGGCGGGATTGTTGTAAAGATTTTGGATATATGTTTTTATATTGGCGACCGTCGGCCCGCCGGGAATCTGGCTGGCGCGGGTGAAAATGGTGTTTAGGCCTTTTCTGTGTTTCCACAATATAAGTTTATTGATGACGGAATCAGGATAGATGCCGGTGTTATCAGGGCATAAAATCAAATACCTACCCTTGGTGGGATTGTAAGAGGCCAGAACTTGGTCGGCGTTGTCGAAAAACATCCTGTATAACGGCAAAAACGCCTCGGAAATGTTATTGTCCTGCCGATCGATCGTGTTGCGGCCGTCGTACCCTTCATAAATCAATTCATATTCAATATTCGTGTAGACTCTTAACTCCCGGGTCACAGGATTGTATTGAACAGGCTGAACGATGACATTGACAAAACGGAAATCGCGCAGAATTGCCGGTTCGCCTATTTGAACAAGTTGTCCCGGATAAAATTGACTGGTGCTGTAAACCTGTTCATTGATTACGAATGCCGGCTCTGGCCCACCCGATTCAGGCGTGGCAGGCTGCGTCGGCGCCACCATGATATCGTAATATGTGCGGAAGTCCGCGCGGACGACGTTCACCCTGACTCCCGATCTGTCGGGGATAATCAGCATATTGGAATAGACCGGCAGTTCCGGAAAACCCTCGATATTCAGCGAGCCCGCCTCGGCGATGTCGGATTCGAGAGGCAGGATATTCTTATATTCATTTCCATCCATCACCGTCTGTCCAACGGCGATTCCCGCAAGCGAAAATTCGACGGTAGTTTTCGCGGAATTAGAAAGAATCACTTCCGCCTGCGATTGTGACGCCGGATCGCCTTTGAAATAGAAATTTTCGCCACTGATACAAAGCGCCGGAACCATGAGCAATACGACAATTGCCTCTCTCATAAATCAGACTCCCTAGTTGTTAGAAACATTGACCGTCGACAGGCGGCGGGCCGCCCTTGAAAAACGCCACAAGATAGGTAACATCGCCTCCCCGGTTCTGGCAGTCACCGTTGGCATCAGCGCCAGGGTAAAAGCCATTTACCTCGACAGGAGGAGGTAAGCCCAGCCCTTTGAAGTATCGCACAAGGTAGGTCACGTCGGAACCCATGACCTGAAGATCGCCGTTGACATCACCGGGAATATATGCGAACGTCGAATCGCTGATTGTGAAAGCCCGGGTTAGGGAACGAGCAGAATAACCGTAATGATTGCGGGCGCTGACCCGCCAGTAATAACGGCCTTCGACCAATGGTCCGGCATCCACGAAATGGGTATCCGTCACCATAGAGTCGGCCGATATCACCGAACCGAAAAGCGAATCGACGGAGATTTCCAAAATATAACTATCCGCTCTACGGCTTCGATGCCAGACGAAATCGACATAAGAGGTATCTATAGTCTGTCCGTTCAACGGTGAGATGAGCAACGGAATCTCGGGATACAACAGGACATCAAAATCCCAAACCGCAGACCTCGGCGAATTGCCGCCCGAATTTCTCGCCGTTACTCTCCAGAAGTATCGTCCCTCGGCAAATCCGTTGAAGTTGGAATAAAATGTATCCACGACGGCCGAATCCCTTTCAAAGATGCTGAAAAACAGCGAATCATGGGCGATTTCGATCGTATAACCGGTTGCGGTCGCCACCGGATGCCAGAAGAATCTGACACGATTTGAATCAAGTTGAGCCCCATCGGCCGGAAAGGCAAGCAGCGGCGCCGGCGGGGGAGGAGTACCGGTCGGATACAATTTCACATTCACCGTCGTCGGCGGTCCGTTTGCCACGACCACATTATTGACGGTTCGCGTCTCATAACCGGTTTTCAGGAATCTCAATGTATAGGTGCCGGGCGCCAAAACCCGACGGTAACGCCCGAAATCAGGACGAGAAAGCCGCGGGTTGATATCGGCATTCATCCTTTCAAGCACCTGGACTTCGGCCTCGAGCGGCAGGTTCGTCAATGAATCTCTTATGATACCGGTAATTCCAGGCCCAAGAATCCGTTGCAATAGATAATATTCGCCGGGCAGGTGGCGGGCCACGATCCCATCCACGAGCGAAGTATCCTGTATCGTGGTATCCGAAATTTCCACCGAGAACGAGACGGTGCCGAAATTGCCGTAGAAATAAGTTTTGAAATCTCCCTTGTTCACCAAGGCGCGCCGCGCCTCATAGCATGAATCGCCGGCATCGTTTATTATGCGGGAACAATAGGCATCGCAGATCTGCTTCATCAAAGCTTCATCAGGGGCGAATCCATGCCCGCCGTCCGTTGAATACCAATACCAGTTATAGTAAGCCACCTCCGATCGACCATAAGTCGGAGAATGGTAATCCAACGCCAGCATCGGGCGGTATTCCCAGGCAAACGCCGCGATAGCGATGTTTTCGGATTGGGTGAAAGGGGCAGTCCCTTTATACATAAGACTTTCTGGCGTGGTGGCGGCCGGATCGGTATCGATGCTCCAGCCGAAATCGTAATTACGATTGTTATCAACTCCATCGTGATAGTCGAATATGCCGTTTAGGTTATTGTCGCATTTGTTCTTGCGCCAGTCCAGATCACCTTGTTCAACAACGATATGCCCTTCCGGATTTATAAAGGGGACCACGAATATCTCAATATTATTTACGTAATTGACCGCGGCGGTGTCGCCGAGGTTGTATTTGCGGACAATGTCTTTGGCAAACCCCAAGGCGACCTCGACTCCAAGGATCTCGTCGGCATGGACGCCGGCGCAGTAAAAAGCGGCCGGTTCGTCCTCTTTGGTCGCAACATTATCGGATATTTTCAAAGCCCAAATCGTAATTGAATCACGGGTGGAGATTCCAATTGAATCCAAACGGCATATGGCGGGGTTGCTCAAAGCCAGACTGTCCAGTTCGGAGATCGCCTCCGAATAGGTGTGATATTTAGCCGGAAATGTCTGGCCAAAAGCGCCGCCCGCAATTAGAAGAAAAATTACGAAGAGCCTTCTCATACTACAGCGCTTAAGCAAATGTAAGCAGCATTCGGACATTCGTCAATTCCTTTTTCTGGCTCTTGCTGCCGTTATCGGCTGAAAGAAGAAGCTTGTTTAAGGCATTTATATTAACAATGATTTTGCTCGAATTGCTGCAACCAATAAGGCCGACTCGAAATTTTTGAAGGCGCAAATATGGCTTGCCGCCGATTGTCGGGATTTATATATTCCCCAAACAAATCGATTTCGCCGGAGTGGTGGAACTGGCAGACACGCTGTGTTCAGGGCGCAGTGGCCACAAGCCGTGGGGGTTCAAATCCCCCCTCCGGCAGCGTTTTGATCGGTTCCCTGAATCCCGCAATGACTTTATGGAATATGGTAATCACCTACCCATGATTATCTGACCAACACCAGCTTGACATAACTGCCTAAATCTGAACCTTGCAATACGCCGAAATAGATGCCGCTGCTTAAATCCTTCCCCTGCTCGTTGGTACCATCCCATAATATCTGATAAACACCTTGTTCGTAGGAACGCCGAGGGAATTTTCTGACAATTCGCCCACCGATATCAACGATGGACAAGCTGAAATCGCCCGGGCGCCCGATTCGAAATCTGATATTCGTGGCGGAATTGAACGGATTGGGATAGCATTGCAAAAAAGAATAACATTCGGGAAAACCACCGCCCTCACTTATTCCCGTGCCCGATAGATAAATGCTGTCCATGGTCGTCATCAGCGAATCGCGGCCGTCCGAGAATTGATAATAATAGTAGTGAACCCCCTCGCCGGGCCAAGGGAGAACATACTCGAATTCCGAAGTATCATCGTAACGATGGTCGAAACTTCCCATATCATAAAGGCCGCGATCGAAAAACAGCCGACGCAATTTCGGCAGGTTATTGTCGGCATCCGCGTAATACACTTTCGCCCGAAGGCTGATGTTCGGTAACTGGTCGAATCCCCAGTCGAACAATCGAGGCGCCTGATTTTGAGCAAAATTCAGATTCTGACTCCTAGGTTCATAAAACGTCGGGTAGGTGAAGTCGTTTATCGAAGGAGCCGATAATGTGCCGGTAAAAGTAACGGCGCTTGAAATCAGGTAACCGCTGGCGGGCGGCCATCCCGACCAATCGGGATCGGCCGTCAAATCGGAAATGGCGCAGGATAGATACATCCTGCCTTCGGAGATGCTGTAAGTAACGTTGCCTATTCTGGTAAAACTCGTATCCACCAGATTGATCTTATACAAACCGGGAGAGATAAACGGAAATAAGTTGATATAAACCATGGCGAATAGCGTTGTGGCGGTGCCAGCCGGGTCGATCATTGCAATCGCATAAAGATATAAAGTATCCCAGTTGTTGGCCGGCCAGGTGCCCGATACATTGCTTAGATAGCCGTATAGCCGACTTGATGAATAGGTCATCCCCGAACCGGTCAGATCGAGCCAGGCGCCGCGCGAACCCGGCAGGGTATCGCCGGCCGGATCGACGGCGAATTCGGCAAAGTAGGAGACCGGTGGAAATCCAGCCCCGCTGAAAACCGGCGATTGGGTGATAACGAGAGAATCATTGCCGGCGCGGAAATAATATTGCACCGAACCGGGGTTGGCGGCATAATAGATGCGGCATTCGTTGGTAAGGGCATAGTGGGGATCCCCCGTAATCGGAGTCATGGGAATTTCGCTGAAAGAGCTTTGATTTTGATTTTTATGCCTCATCACCAGATTGAAACCGGGCAGACCGGTGGGGTTGATGAAATCGCAATTGAAATAGACGGTATCGCCTACTGTGCCTGCCGATGATGCCCCTGAAAACAGGTAATTCTGGCTGTTGCCGTTTTCAGCCGAAAGCAACAATGCGCCGATTACGGCGATTATTTTTGAGATTCTATGCATGGCCTACTCCTCACGATTATGTTCCTTTAGCTCTATCAAGACCCCGCCGAACGACCGCGGGTGAACAAAAGCCACCCGGCTTCCGGAAGCGCCGGTCCGGGGAACTTTATCGATCATTTCAAACCCATTGTCAATTAAGTGCGCAATCGCCTGCTCGATATTTGCCACCTTTAAGCAGATATGGTGAATACCCTCACCGCGGACGGCCAAAAACCGTGAAATTGCCGACTCCTCGGCGGTCGGCTCGACCAATTCCACTTTCGTATTATACAGGTCGATAAAACCGATCCGCAGGTGGCGGTCGGGGATATCCTCTTGCCCGCATAACTTGAGGCCCAATCCCGATTCGAAAAGCCGGGCGAAAGCATCAATCGATTTCACGGCAATCGCAATGTGGTCTATTTCTTTGATATTTATCATAATACAAGCCCTATTTGAAGTTTTCCCTATACTCGCCCCAAAGTCCCCTCAAAACCCCGCAGATCTCGCCGATGCTGCAATAGCATTCGACGCATTCCAAAATGGCCGGCATCAGATTGATTTCGGAATCGGCGGCCTTTTCCAAAGCTTTCAGCGATTCTTTGACCTTGTTTTCATCTCGAGATGATCGAATTTTTTTCAGAAATTCGACCTGACGCTGCCCGATCGAGTCATCCACCCTCAGAATCTCGGGCGATTCCATAATTTCGCCGTCAAGGCGATATTTGTTCACCCCGACAACGATCTGATCTCCTTTTTCTATCGCCAACTGAGACTCGTATGCCGATTTCTGAATCTCTTTCTGAAAATATCCGTTCTGAACCGCCCTGAGGGCTCCCCCTAGCCGCTCTATCTCTCCGAGATATTCCAGAATTTTTGCGATCAGCTTATCGGTCAAATATTCTACATAGTAGGATCCGGCCAGGGGATCCACCGATGCCGCCACCCCAGATTCACTGGCGATTATTTGCTGCGTCCGCAGGGCGATTCGAGCGGCCTTCTCACTGGGTAGCGCCAGTGCTTCATCGTAGGAGTTTGTATGCAGCGACTGGGTTCCGCCGAGAACAGCCGCCAAAGCCTGCAAGGCGACCCGAACTATATTGTTCTCCGGCTGCTGGGCCGTCAAAGTGGAACCGGCGGTTTGCGTGTGAAAGCGAAGCATGCAAGAGCGGTCATCTTTTGCCCCGAACCGTTCGCGAATCAGTTTGGCCCAGATGAATCGGGCGGCCCTAAATTTGGCGCATTCTTCGAACAGATCGTTATGAGCGTTGAAAAAAAACGAAAGCTGAGGCGCGAAATCATCTATTTCGAGGCCGGCTTTGAGAGCCGATTCGATATAGCAGATGGCATTGGCGAACGTGAAGGCGACCTCCTGCGCGGCCGTCGAACCCGCCTCGCGGATATGATACCCGGATATCGAAATCGGGTTCCATTGCGGAATCTCCTTGCGGCAATATGAAATCAAATCGGTTATCAGCCGCAGCGACTGCTCCGGCGGGAATATATAAGTCCCCCTCGCGATATACTCTTTCAGAATGTCGTTCTGGACTGTCCCCCGCAGCTGCATCGGTTCCACGCCCTGCTTGCGGGCCACGATCACATACATCGCCAGCAGAATTATCGCCGTCGAATTGATCGTCATGGATGTCGAAACTTTGTCGAGAGGGATTCCTTCGAAAAGTATTTCCATATCGGCCAGAGTGTCGATTGCAACGCCCGTTTTGCCGACCTCCCCTAAAACGCGCGGATCGTCCGAATCATAGCCGATTTGCGTGGGCAGGTCGAATGCCACCGAAAGACCGGTAATGCCGCTTTCGAGAAGATACTTATACCGCCTGTTGGAGGTCTCCGCAGTCCCGAAACCGGCATACTGTCTGATAGTCCAGATTCGTTCCCGGTACATGGCGGGATGAATTCCTCTTAAAAAAGGAAATCGTCCCGGCACGGGCGATTTATTTATGGCACTGTCCGGACTAATGTCTTGCAAAAATTCGGGCTTTATTATACCTGAAGACGAAACGTAATTTTTCATAATCTCCCTGCTTAAGCTGTTTCACCGAAAGAATATAATCAATTTAAAAATAAAATAAAGAGCTATTTGGATTGCACCAAAGTCATCAATTGCGGATTTCGGCGGGCAGTTGGAGATTGTATCGTTCAATTTTGCGGTAAAGGGTTGAAACATCGATCCCCAGCAATTTCGCCGCCTTCGATTTCTGCCAGCCACATTCGGCCAGCGTATAAAAAATATATGCTTTTTCGATCGTTTCCAGTTCAGGCAGATTGCCGGAACTTAATGATATCGATATTTGTCTGTCGGCTCCGCCATTTAAATCCGGCATGTCTGCCGGCTGGATGAACTTCCCTTTGGCCATAATAACCGCCCGCTCAAGGACATTTTCAAGCTGGCGGACATTTCCCGGCCAAGAATATTGCCTGAGCAGTTCGATAGACTCCTCTGTCAGCTCTTTCTCCGGGATCTCCAATTTTGCGCAATGCCTTTTGACGAAATAGTTGGCCAATATCGGGATATCGGATACCCTTTCCCGCAAAGGGGGAATGGTAAACGGGAAGACGTTCAATCGATAATAGAGATCGGGCCGGAAACGACCTTTCTGAACCATGGTTTCAAGCTCGGCGTTGGTAGCGGCGATAATCCGGACGTCCACGGTGCGTCCTTTGGTGGCGCCTACGGGCAACACTATCTTTTCCTCGAGAGCCCTCAGCAATTTCACCTGAATCGCCGGCGAGGTTTCGCCGATCTCATCAAGAAACAACGTTCCGGTGTCGGCGACGGCGAATAACCCATCCTTATCCCGGATTGC
>Ga0209101_1000364_pt1 | contig 37784 bp, 34 predicted proteins | sample ConPoolayeCmetaG_FD_185481 | JGI IMG/M metagenome (GOLD analysis project Ga0209101, IMG submission 185481) | Hot spring microbial mat communities from California, USA to study Microbial Dark Matter (Phase II) - Cone Pool mat layer C metaG... ...
GCTTAAGGGTGTGGTTAGGTTAATCTCTATAATATTTGGCTTCTTCCTTCACCAAAATCCCCAAAAAGGACAACGTTTTCGTTAAGGAGAGAAAAAAATGAGAAATCTGATCAGTCACCAACCGTTTGCAATGAAGAAGTGGATCATCCTTCCGGTCTGTATTTTCCTGGTCACCGTCGCTTGCCTGTCTTCTGGGCAAGCCGATCAATCTTTGCTTCAGACCCAAACCGCACTCCAGGTGCAGTTGACCCTGCAAGCTCAACAAGCCAACCAGGGCGCACAAGAAACCACTGCAGCCGCAGAGCGAACCCGCATCGCTCAGGAAGTGCAGGCAACCTTGCTGGCTGAACAAATCGCTCAATTGACTCAACAAGCAGGGCAAGTTCCGCCAACAAATCCTGCACCGCCGCCAACTGAGCCACCTCCCTTACCTCCCTCTTCATCCGAACCGGCAGTAGATATCGAGCAGAAGATCAAAAATGCTAAAATCCTGCTCTTTGAAGATATGTCCGGAACCGGTCAATTGGAGTACTATCAAGAAGCCCTTGAAATGGGGGGTTATACCTTCAAAGATGATGGCAGCGCGCAGGGGTGGTTCAAGGATGATTTACTGAGTTCAACCCAATGGGACTTGATCATCGCTGCCTCGGAAGCGCGCACCAAAATCCAGGGAGAGTTTTTCGTTTATTTACTCGACCATATCAATCGCGGGGCAGCCGTTATTATTGAGCACTGGGCATTAGATGACCTATCGCAAGGCAAGGTGGCGCCGATTTTATCCAAGTGTGGGGTAGGGATATATCGCGACTGGTACTTTGATGAGTGGTGGCTGGCCGACCTCTCCATCTATCCGTTAGTTCCCGACCATCCTGTCTGGAACTCGCCTAATAAGGGCATCTCTCTCCGCAATTTCGCGGTTTTTTGGAATGAAACCGATCAAGGAGACTTGCTCAAAATCACCGGTACAGGAGATGCCCAACTGATCGCCGGCACAAAAGCGACCTCAAAATCCGATCATGGTGTGGTAGCGAGCTGCCTGGGCGGGCGCATGATCCTCCAGACCTTCTCTTCCCATAATTACCGCCGCGATATGGTCACCAGTCTGATACAAAATTACGTTCACTACACGTTGACCAACCGTTTCCTCAGTCAACCGTGAGGTCCTCCGCATATTTTATAGGCAAATAGAAGGGCGCCTCGTATCGGAGTCGCCCTTCTATTTTTGCTAGAGCAGATGGATGCTTTGGTTAATAGACCACCGAGGCTGTAAACCAGTCAAACTCTACCCGTAGAGGATAGACAGACTCTGAAGCCACAAAAAAGCCAACTTCTCCCTCACGCAAGGGCGTAAAGGGGCTGGTATCGATTGAAACCGTTTTAATTTCGACCCCATTGATGCCAAGGGTCAATTCATCATCCTTACAAACAAAGGTATAGGAGTTAGTCTTTTTTCCGGTATTAATCACTCTCGAAGCCCCGCTAAACATCAACGAAAGGCGATTGCCGTCCGAGGCATAGATATACCACTCGCCGGTATTCAAGATATTGGCTTCATACCAGCCATCTTTGGAATAACGGCAGAACAAGCCTGTGTAGTTAGTGTTTTGGCCTAAATTTTCAACCAGCGTATCTAATTGAACATCCTGGTAGGTAAAAGTCGTGTTAAAGAAATAGACCCACGTATTCGGTTCAAGGATATCGACGCGGAATTTTCCATTCCGTGCTTCCTGAGTGAATCCGCTTTCCTTGCCCTTCATCACCACATATTGCCAATCGCTCATATCTTCAAATTCAGTCGTGTAGTAATATTCACCGGGTTGGCTGGCATTGGGATTGACAGTTGTCCCAGGTACAGTTCCGGAGGTAGAACCGCTGCTGGGTGTCTCGCCGCCGGTAGGGGAACCAAACGTGGAAACCACCTCTAATGCCCGGCCGTTGAGTTGACCGCTTAACAATTCTCCCGTAGATAAGCGCAAGACCTCGATTGGCAATGCCTCGCTTGGAGAGTGACTGCGGATGATGTCACAATAATCATAGAGCGTACCATCCGTGGCAACCGGCACATTCCCTAGTCGGGTAATGATGTCACCCGGTTTCAATCCGGCTTTGTCGGACGCTGACCCAGGCTGAATGGAATAAGCCCAAACACCTACGATAGTCTGATCCTCATTGGCGACCGCCGCACCGTTGACGCCAATGGAGTCGAGGTTTTCTCCATTCCTTAGGGTTTCAACCACACTTCGGGCAAGGTTACCGGCAATCCCAAACGCCTGGCGGGTTTGGCGATTTCCCATATAATGAACCGCAACCACTTCGCCATTCGCTGTAACCACCGGACCGCCCGAGTTCCCCGGATTAGAAGTCGCATCATACTCGACAACCGATTCGACTGAAGAAAAGCTACTCTTGCCATCTGCCTTTTCTTTTGAAATGATACCTTTGGTCAGGGTGAAATTCGGATCACCGAGCGGAAAGCCGGCAACATAGATATCCATTCCAACTTTTATTGGACCTTCATACCACTTTAAGTACGGAAATCCATCGCCTTCGATATCAATCACAGCTAGATCTGAACACTCCGAATATCCCAAAACCCGCGCGTTATAGGTTTTGCTGGTATCGCCGCCGACATAAACCCGAAACACTGTTCCTCCCGAAACGACATGATTATTGGTCACAGCGATCCCCGCGGGGTCAATGATAAATCCCGAACCGGCGCCACCCTGAAGGGTTTCACCGAATTCCGGATCAACAAATACTCCTACAGCCTCGATTTGCACCACAGCCTTGCGCACATCCTCCAAGGTGTTAATCGCTCCACTTGCAGGCGAAACAGGTTCAGATTGTGAAACGGGTTGCTCGGTGACCAGAGGGGTTGGATTATCACCCGCTTGGTTCGAAGATGAACCACCAAGCCGACAAGCCAGGCTCACGAAGAGCAACAAGGCAATCGCAAAAGGTATCCGTTTCCAGACTTTGTTTCTCATTATGCTTATCCTTTCTATTATTGATGCAAAGATGCCCTCATCGAAACGAGAATATCTATTTGGAGATTTTTCTGCCGAAGGGCAAAGATGAAGCTCTCTGCAGTGTTTTACGCTTTAATCAAGCAACGGAGAAATGATCTCAAAAATACGAATCGTTTTAGAGGTTTTTCGAGTAGTTTTATCTACAAATTCTATTTTAGCATAATCATCACAAATGACAAGTTTTCTCCTGCCATTTTTGTAAGATTTTCTGAGTGGTTGTAAATGCTAATGGGGGCAGTTTATCCAGATCAAAAAACTCTACCGCATCCACATCATCAGAAGCCCGAATTGTCCCTGATAGGATTTGTGCCTGATAGACAATCAGGATATGGGCGCCACGTTCATGTTCCTGCCCATAGAGCACATCCAGTAAATCGCCGATTTCAATCTCAAGGCCGGTTTCTTCCAGACATTCCCGCCTGGCAGCTTGGCGCGGATCTTCGCCAGCATCAACAAAACCGGCCGGCAAAGTCCAGCGACCCCGGCCAGGGTCATTCACCCGCCGTCCCAGTAAAACCTGGCAGCCGCGCGTGATCAGCACCGCTACGGCCACCTTTGGATCGGCAAAATAAATCCAGCCACAGGCTGGACAATAGGGACGCAGTTTCCCAAATAACTCACCAAGGGATAAAGCCGTCCCACAGCGAATGCAATAGCGAGCTTCTTCGATGGAAGACATTGAAAGGTCTACGCCCTTCGTTTACCGGCTCGGATGGCAATGATCGCAAAAGAAAGGGCTAAAACCCCATAGAGAATCTGTTGAAGCAACCAGTTTTGCCGTATTCCCCCGATCAACCCCTCTGTTTCTGTAACTTCGGTGAGAGCCTGGCTTTCTGAAGGAGATATTTCAGAGGGATTGAGCTCGCTTTGGATATCAAGCTCACCCGTACTCTCTAAGGGAGCAGGGGATAAGGTGGTACTCAGGGTATCTGTCGGAGCAATCAAGGTAATACCAGCATCGGGTTCGAGCAAGGGTGCTTCGACTCCTCCTTCTGCTCCAGCTCCGCCCCCCTCCCCCATGCCGCCCATTTCCCCAGAAGGTGGAGAGATAGACTTCGGTGCTAAATCCGGAGTCGCCATGCTTTTTGCCATCGGTTGTTCTTCGGCAGGAGCGCTTCTACTTTGCATAGCCTGTTCATCAAGCAATGCTGGTTGGGCAGGCTGAGCGAGAACTTCGCTATTTGCCACCGGAGCTACACTCATCATCCTGCTGGCTGTAATCCAATTCAACCCAAATAAGACCAGGAATACCAGGCTGGTAAAAGCTGAGACTGTTCGCAAGAGTAAAGGAAACGGAAGAAATGCCTTTGGAGAAGTCTGGGAGGCCGAGAGCATCTTTGGAGAAAGGGTGTAGTTACGCGGTGCTCGGAGAAGAGGCTGACTCCGCATCAACCGGCGCGTGCGCGAGAGTTGCTCGTAGGCCGACTTAAATTGAGCATCTTCGGCAAGGCGATTTTCAATCACCTTTTTCTGCCGAATATCTACTTCTCCATCCAAATAGGCAGAGATCAGCTCATAATCACGGTCAGACAAGGATGGCGAACTCATTGAGATTCCTCATCTACAAGACGAAACTTATCGGGTAACAGTTCCCAAAATCCTTGCAAACAATGCTGGATGCGTAAACGCGCCCGCGCCAAGCGGCTTTTTATGGTGCCAACCGGCACCTTCAATATGTGAGCAGCCTCGCGATAATCCATTCCCTGTACATCAATCAACAAGACGACGTTGCGAAATTCTTTGGGTAAGCCATTGAGACAATGTTGAATCGCTTCTCTCAAGGCTTGTTGATCAACCTCCTCCTCTGGCGAATTTGCGTCATCTCCAAGCCATTTCGGCGATTCGATTTCTTCATCATCGGTGGTCAGGGGTTCAAGGGGTGTTGTAGGTCGTCGTTGACGGCGGCGAAGCTCATCATAACATTGATTGGTTACGATGCGAAACAGCCATGCTCGAAAAGAACCACCTCGAAAGGTTTTCATCGCCTGATAGGCAGCGATAAAAGTCTCTTGGGTTGCATCATCGGCGGCACTTTCATCCCCAAGCATCCGATAGGCGTGGGTATAGATGGCATCTTGATAAGCCAATACCAGGCGGTTGAACGCTTCCAGATCACCCTTTTGGGCATCGTGAATCAGCCCTTGTTCATCCATCCCCAATCCGACGCGCGATCAGCAACCAAAAGAATAAACGCCAAAGGAGCATGGCCAACATCCCCGAAGCGGTCAACACGAGGGCAAATACCGGCAGGATGGGTCGATTCAACCAGAGCCCGCGCAACAACGCTGCGAACGGACCGGCCAGCAACATCCCCCACAGCGACTTCCAAATCTGCGCTGATCGAGTATAGACATCAGGGCGATAAAGACCTAATAATGGCGCGCTCACCGCCCAGCCCACACAGAGCGGAAGAAAGGTAGTCAGCAATCGCCAGCCGGCCGCGCCGAGTTCTTGATGAGAGGCAAAACCCACTACAGTCAAGAAAAATAACGTGATCAAATCACCCAGGATCAGCCAAAAGCGTAGATTATTCTTCATAAGAAATATCCTACCCTAATCATCAAAAAGGGGCAAGGGCGATTTTGGAATTGCTGAGAAATCGCCGATCGCCCTGCCCACTATCTAGATGCAGACAAAGTCAATTTATCGTAGCTTGTGGTCATTCACCAGACGAGAGCGGTTCGACACCACTCAACGTTTTCGCAGACGGGCGAAGTCGATCCCGTAAAACCAGATAAATTGCCCCAACCCCCACCAGAGTTGCCAGCAAGCCAACTACCCAACCCAAAATGGGGATAGAACGGACAAACACATAAATCAAAATCCCCACCAGCAGAACCAGCACAACTTTTTGACCAGACTGCGGTGCGAAGCGATCGAAGACCCATTCGCCAATCCAGAAGGAAACCAGAATCTTACTCACGTAGGCTACAATGAGGCTGAAGATTGCCAGCGCTAAACCGAGCGCAGAAAAACCGATCCCCAGCAACGCTCTGCTTAAGCCATCCAAGGTTAAGACGCCAATGAAAATCCCAATCGCTAAAAGCACTAAGGCAAGCAAGCCAGCCCCGATATACCCCACCAACACCGTCAGCAAACCGTTCAAGCCCGAAGCAAGCGGTTCGGATTTCATGCGCTCCTTCCAGTCCTGAAGCTGGCGCGGTAGCAACCAGATCCCCACAACGCCGATGATAAAAAGGGTAAGGATTTCCTGGAAGCGATTCAAGACATACTTACCTACCAGGTAGGGTAAGCTATCCCGTGCTTTGAGGGTTTTCGCTTGCCGATCGGATGCTTCAATCGGTTTGAAAACAATCTCGCCCAGAGGTTTACTCTTTATACCCTGGGATTGTTCTTTAACACTGCTATAGGTGAGTGTACCCCCGATTTTGGCGTTTTCATTGATCCGTAACCCGGAAGGGATCATGGGCGGCGCGCCTGGCGCAGTGGAAAAGGGCATCGAACGCGTCTGACCTTCCTCAACATCCCCAACGGTTACCCGCATATTCCTTCCAACTTCTCCGTTAACCTCTAACGCCCCCACGGAGGCGAAAACATCTCGTTGGATTTTCCCATCCAGGACAGCCTGATAGCCCGCAAACAAGGCATCTTTACCCACCTGTGAGCCCGCTTTTGCCTGTAAGGCGAAGCCGGCGTAGAAGAGATTGCGGTTAATTTGAGCTGCTTCACCTAGATAGATCGATTGAGATGCCCCATATAGGCTACCCTTCACCGTGCCGTTAATTTCGATCATCTGGGCGGCCAGGAAAGCACTGCCATGAATTTCCCCGTTAATTACGATCGTATTGGCTGCGGCATATACATCGCCTTTGACAACCCCATCTAGGACGACCCGCTCCCCACTCAGGAACAAATCGTCATCGATTACCTGTCCCTTCTCGAGCTTTCCATCCGGATCGGTCTCAAATGCCTGGACATCCGTCGGAAGACCGAGACAGAAGAGGAAAACCAGGAAAACGAGCAATCCCCAAGATACACCTTTTTTCAACCTAGTCATCACAAACTCCTTTCTTCAATTCGGTTTGTTTTATATACGTTTTGGTCAGGGATTGGTTGTCACTTTCGATGGATTTTGAGATCATGACTCTCTAACAGAGATTTTTATTTATCACTGAGTAAACAGGGATTTTTCGATGAAAGTATGATCTGATAGCCGCTAGCTGTGGTTTGTCTTTGCTTTGTCCGCGATCTGGTTTACAATCAGAATATGATGGATCAACCTGCAAACAACAAATGGAAGCCTGCGCTTTTCTCCTGTGCTGCCCTTTTGTTGACAGGCTTTTGCTGTTGTTCCAGTGGCTTTGCCTTCATCATTTTTTGGATTGTGAGAAATCCTTGACATGCCCCTTGACCCGACGCGGATAAAAGCCATCTGCTTTGATATTGACGGCACACTTGCTGATACCGATGATCTCATGGTGGAGAAAACAGCAAGGTTTCTCTCACCTCTTCTTTTCGTCTTTCCACCGCTTTCCCGTCAGAAGTTCGCCCGCAAATTGATCATGGCGCTCGAAACACCGGCGAACACGCTATTAATTCTTCTCGATCGAATCGGCTTAGATGAATGGTTCTTTCGTCTAAGCCATAAGGTCATACCTCAGAGCAACAGGAAAAAACCGCTCTGGAAACCAATCCCTGGCGTTCGGGAGACCCTGATCGAGCTCGCCAAACGGTATCCCCTCGCCATCATCAGCGTGCGAGATGCCCACCTGACCCAATCATTCATTGAACAAATGGAATTGTCTTCTGTCCTCAAATGCTGGGCAAGCGCAGAAACAACGCGGCACACCAAACCCTTTGCTGAGCCCATCTGGTGGGTTGCAGAACAGCTTGAGGTAAGCCCAAGCGAGTGTCTGATGGTCGGTGATACAACTGTGGATATTCAAGCAGGAAAAAACGCCAGCGCACAGACTGTCGGGGTATTAAGCGGGTTTGGCGAAGAAAGTGAACTCCGCGCAGCCGGAGCGGATGAAGTGATTGAGGATGTAAATAGGTTATTAAAAATGCTCAAGTAACCTTGGGATGACCCGTGCAGGACTCGAACCTGCAACCAACTGATTAAGAGTCAGCTGCTCTACCGGGTTGAGCTAACGGGCCAGTGCAGTAAAATTATACCGCATTGCCCCATTCTGTCAAACCTTTATTGACGATTTGGTAGTTCTTTGCTATCCTTAGACATAATGAATATAACCCGTATAACTCCCACTTCCATAAAGAGCATTCGGGTTGGTCATGCCCATGATGAAGAAGCGCTTACCGGGTGTACCGTGATCCTGTGCGAACAAGGTGTAGTGGGGGGAGTAGATCAACGGGGCGGCGCGCCTGGTACGCGTGAAACTGATGCTTTACATCCTGTTCATCTGGTAGAAGTCGTTCATGCTATTGTTTTGGCCGGTGGTTCAGCTTTTGGACTGGATGCCGCCAGCGGTGTCGTTCGCTATTTAGAGGAACGAGGCGTTGGATTCAACACCGGCGTGGCAAAAGTCCCGATTGTACCGGCTGCAATCCTCTTTGACCTCAACATCGGCAACCCAAAAATCCGTCCTAACGCGGACATGGGATATCAAGCCTGTCTGAATGCTTCCACCGCAGAACCGGCAGAGGGGAATGTTGGCGCCGGTATCGGCGCAACGGTTGGGAAAATCCTCGGTATCGGGCAAGCCATGAAAGGAGGTATCGGTTGCGCCGGAATACATCTTGGCGGTGGCGTGTTGGTCAGCGCCATTGTAGCCGTGAATGCCTTTGGTGACATCGTTGACCCAAAAAGCGGAGAGATCATTGCCGGCGCCAGGAGCCTCCAAAAAGGACCTTTGAAGATCGGCAAAGGCGACTATTTCGCCGACACCCTCGAAGTGATGAAAAGTCTGGTTGGGCGCACGGTTTTGTCTTTTGCCAGCCGCGGTCACACGGTTATCGGCTGTGTGGTTACCAACGCCAAATTATCTAAAGAACAAATCACCAAAGTTGCTCAAATGGCTCAGGATGGGATCGCCAGATCGGTTCGTCCAGCCCATACCATGCTCGATGGCGATACAATCTTTGCTCTTGCAACAGGTGAGAAGAAGGCGGATGTCAATATTATCGGCGCGTTTGCTGCTGAAGCTGTTGCCCAGGCTATCGTCCAGGCAGTTCGACAGGCAAAACCGGTTGCGGGTTTACCTGCTGCCTTGTCTTAATGGAAGATTTTTTGTTATTGGCAAACCGGAGAGAGGATGATGAGTGGTGAGACAATTCTGATTGTCGAAGATAACCAGGTATTGCGGGAGGGCATCCGAGAAATTCTAGCCGTGGAGGGTTATCACGTATTGTGTGCCTCGAACGGAAAAGAAGCCCTGCAGGAAATGTCAACGTTCAATCCCGATCTAATCCTTTCGGATATTGCCATGCCGGAAATGGATGGATTTGAATTTCTAAGAATAGTACGTTCTCGCCCGGAATGGGTTACCATCCCTTTCTTGATTCTCACTGCTCGCGGCGAAAAGGACGATGTTCTGATCGGCAAGAGCCTGGGAGCGGAAGATTATTTAGTCAAACCTCTCACCCGTCAAGAACTGCTGACCGCAGTTCATGCTCGACTAAGCCGCGCCCAGGAAATTAAACTTGCCCAATTGCACAAAGCCTACGAAGATAGCCTGACTGCTCTTGCTAATGCGATCGACGTGCGGGATCCATATACCCGCGGTCATGTTGAACGGGTTACGGCTTATGCACAAGTGATCGCCCAACAGATGGGATGTCGCGACACGCTTATCGAGCAAATCCGCTTCGGTTCTATCTTGCATGACATTGGCAAGATCGTCATCCAGGACGAAGTACTGTCGAAATCCGCTCCGCTGACTTCCGAGGAATGGCAAAGGATGAGACAACATCCCATCACCGGTGCAGAGATGATCAAGGATATTACCTATCTGGCTGCGGCAGCGCCGATTATTCGTCACCACCATGAACGCTGGGATGGCAGCGGCTACCCGGATGGCTTGAAAGGAGAAGAAATTCCCTTAGGCGCCCGCATCGTCGCGGTTGCCGATTCTTTCGACGCCATGAGCATCGACCGTCCTTACCGCAACGGACGCGCTTTGGAAGAGGCTTATGAAGAGATTTTAAAATGTAGCGGTACACACTTCGACCCGCAGGTAGTCAAAGCCTTCCAACGCGCCTGGGAGCAAAATAAAATCCAACGGATCTACGCCTCAACCAGAACCAGCGTCCCATCTTTAGACTCAACATAATTTCCCCCTCGCGGTACGTTGGGGAGCGTCCAGCGATAAATCCATTTCGAAGCAGCCGGGGTGAGATTGATACAGCCGTGGCTGCGCGGTCGTCCATAATCGTTATGCCAGTAGGTACCGTGAATCGAAACTCCGGTCCAGGAGATAAAAGAAACCCAGGGAACTCCCGGCAAATCAAAACCATTGCCTCGCTCTTCGTTGGCAGCCATGTGCCGCGAAGGCTGCTTTCGTTCAACCCGGAACTCCCCGACCGGTGTATCTCCCTCAAAAGCGCCGGTCGAACAACGCGCCGTCAGAATCACCCGCCCGTTTTCGTAGGCATACAACTTTTGCTCACCGAGCTTGATAACGATTTTCTTTTCGGCTACCGAAGTACGAATCGGGGTTACTTCGTCTTCGCTGACTGCCCGTAGATGGGTTGCATCAATATAGTGATATCCGCCGAATAAATCATCCACAATCTCGTACCACGGATTGCCAAAACTATCGGTTGTTAAGGAAGTCACCCAGTGGGTGCTGCCGTAATAATAGCGGTAACTGCGTTTCAACCCATCACCCTTGCGCGTCCAGGCTTGCGTAAAAGGAACACAGATTTCACCTAAGAAACCACCGTTGGGGATAGACGTCAGCGGTGTTGCCGGTTCATTGCGGACAAACTGAACTGCTGAGGAATGAACCCACCCCTGATCGGTGCGTAACCAGATCGGATTGTGGCGCGGTTCGGGATCGCCGATTCGGCTTTCATAAATGTTGACCACCGTGTCGGTTACGTAATATCCCAACTCCACCCCATTCAAACTTGGGCGATCGTAATAGCGCAAAGAACTGACCGTCCGCCCAAGTAAGATTGGCTGTTCTTGTAATGTCGCCACCGGGCGAAAGCGTCTTTGACCGGTAAAGGCTAACGAAAACAAACTTGCCAGACCCAATTTTAAGAATTCACGTCGCTGCATCTTTGAACACCTTTAATGACTCTTTTTCAAAAAGATTATACCAATAGATTGAAGCAAACCCCCGAGTTTTCTCGGACCCGTTCGGGGTTTCCCTCCGAAAAGCACCGAACACGGCAAAACCGGCCCAGCAAGTGGCACTTTTCCAGAAATTGCTTCGCGCAGTTCTTTTCCAGTTAATCCAAATCATCCTTCCAGCCTCAAAGCCTGGAGCATGCCATTTCACCCATCCAACCCTTCATAATACATCATTTCTGCCCATTCACTCTCGCTCATGGTGCAAGGATCAGCTTCCTCATCTTGATGACTTTGTTCTTCCGCTGGGAACATTCGACCTCCAATCTTTTGAGCATGTAAAGTTCAGCAGGTTTTCTGCGAGTCCGCTGCAAAAAAGCAACTGAGGCAAACGCTAAGCAGGTAGGGTCTGCTAAACCTTTTTGGTGACCCTGACTTTTTGCAGCGGAGTCAGTCTGTTCCAATATTCATACAAGAACACTTGTTCTATTATAATAAAAAACCTCACCCATAACGGTTAATTTTCGGTGAAAAGAATTTATAATACTTCTAACCTATGGCGAAATGGTCTCCTGCTTCCAAACCCGCCTCTGCCGGCGTCAAACGCTATGTCGTTCTTACTCTGCTCATCCTTCTGATCCTGTTTTGGGATTTGATCAGCGGGGTTTTCCGAGGAGTCCTATTGGTTCTCCGTCCGCCAGAGACATCGGCGTCCATTGCAGTTGAACTGCTCCAGTACTGGGGGCGGTTTGCACTGGTAACAATTTTATTCTTCTTCACCTTCTCCCTCTTTCTCCTTCTCATTGCCTACTTTATCTTACCCAATCTCACCTTGGAACAACATCTTGAACTCTGGAAGAGGCTTTGGTTATACCTGATCGGAAAACATGGAGCAGCCGTCTTTGTCCGCAATGGGAAAATCCTGGCGGAAATCGGGGAAAAGAGCAAAAGGGGCGTAGGATTGCTTCTGATTGATCGGCAAAGCGCGGTCATTGTCGAAGAAATCGGTCGCAATCAAATGTCCCAAAGGAAAGTTTTTGCGCCAGGGATTGCCTTTCTAAATCCAAGACAAAAAATCCGCGGCAGCGTCGATTTGCGCCCGCAACGCCGTTCCATCTCCGACCTGCACGCTTATACCAAAGATGGGGTAGAGGTAATCACCAACCTCTCTACGGTGTTTACGCTTGGGCAACTGCCAGAAGTTCTTTTGGTGACCTATCAACTGGATGGATCTCAAAGTCAGCCCACGGCCGACTCGCTGCGGGTCATCCAACTATCTGAGCCTTCGCCATCTCTGCTAAGACCGAACGCCTTGAGCCGCACGGTCTCTTCCCTATCCAATGAAATCGATCCCGACGATCGGGAAGAGATTCATCGCTTTGTCCAAAATTTCCACTTAAGCACGTCCGCTTCTGTGATCTCCGAACAAGCTGAGCGGCTAAGCGGTCAAACTGTTGTCGATCCCCAGCGCATCCTCTCCGCCTATTTCGCCATTCCATCTTCCCAACCCTTGCAACCTGCCCTGGATTGGAGCGACCTACCGCTCCAAATCGCCATCGATCTCTTCCGCGAATTTATCGCCTCCATCCCTTATCAGGCTCTCTACGCCCCTCACCGTCCTTTCACCCATTCTTTAACAGAATTGAAATCCCAATTTTCGAAGCGCATGCGCAATCAAGGAGTGCTGGCTTTTCAATTCGTTCAACGGAAAGACAATCATCCCATTCGAATCGGGGATGAATGGGATATTGTCGAATTAATCTTTTATCCGGTTCAACAACTTCATTCTGCCAAATTCCTGCGCTCTAAGGGAATCAAAATTCTCAATGCGACCTTCGGCGAATTAAGACCGGCAGATGAGACCATTGAGAAACGGCTTTTTGACCAATGGTTACTCGGAATCGAAAAGCAACCTTTCCCAAATTCCCAAAGCGAGCTCTCCATACCGCCACAGCTCAAGCCCACCACCAACGACTTTCAAATGGCGACCAGATTAACTGAAGCCCTGAATGCAACCGCTGAATCAAGTCACGTGAACCTGACTCAATTCCTTGCAATCCTGGAAGATGAACTTAACGACCCTCGAGTACGAAAAGAGATCTCGGCCGAAACATTGGAGCGCTTTCAACAACTGCGCAACCAACTCTCTAGAACCCAGGCATCTACGCCTCCTTCTGAGAAAAGACCATGAAACCCAAAAAGAGCGCCTTCTTGTCAACCAGGTTATTTTTCCATAATCTCTTCGGCGGTTATCATGGTTGGGGCTTGATTCGTTTGGGGTTAATCATGACCATTGGATTTGGTTTAAGCATGTTTTGGGGCGCCGTTTTGGAGAGAGAAGCTTTATCGGTCATGGCTGAAAGATTCAAATCAGCCCTCCCTGTTTTGGATTTACTTCCTACCCCTCTTTTCCTGCTTCTGCTCACCCCCTTTCACTGGGGCTCCTTGCGCCTCTTTTTGATCCCGATTTTCACCTTCATTTTTGCTTTACTTCTAGGCGCTCGTTACCTTCAAGATATTTACAACCTATCCAGCCTAAAGCCCAGTCTTCGTTATCTTATTGCCTGTCTCTTTGGGTTCCCGTATCCGACCCTAAAAATCGGCGTTTCTGAAGAGGGCGAAAAAAACCTGGACGCCTCTTATCTGCCCGAAATTGGCGGTCCTGGCTATCTCGATATTCCCTCAGGATATGCTGTGGCAGTCAGTCGCCCAAAGGCAACCTCAAATATCTTTGGAGAAGGAATGCATTTTCTTGAGCGCGGCGAAAAAGTTGAAGAATTTGCCGACCTTAACGACCAGACAGACCGGATAGAAGCGATGAGCGCCTTTTCTTATGAAGGGGTTGCCATTCAAATCTCTGAGATCCATTATGGTTACCGCTTGAAACAATCACCCCCGCTTGAAGCCTCCCGTGTTTATCGAGAAGTACAGAAGCCTGCTTATCTTTCTACGCAGGCTTTGCGAAACCTGATGCAGAGCCGGGTTGTGACCGAACAAGGTCTGACAGATTGGCGCACCATGGTCAAGGGAATGATCCGCTCTACAATCAGCGATTTCATTTACCGGCACACCGTTACCGAGCTATTGAAGCCTCCTACCGATTACAACCCCTATGCAGACTTAAAACGAACGTTCCAGTCACGCCCCATTCGCGAACGTCTTCGCCAGATGGGAACAGAACTGCTGTGGATTAACCTCGGTCTGTTTGACCTCGAAAAACCGGCCTTTAAACAAGAACTGCTCAAAAACTGGTATCCTCTAGAATCAACTCGAGCAACATCGATTTCTGCGCAACCCGACCCGATTCTCCCTCAAAGCGCTCAGGCAAATAGCGCCCAAGCCGCATTGATTGCAGACCTGTTGACCTCAATAGCAAAGTCTCCTCCGGAGAACTTGCTCGAAAACCTTCGCGCCATACTGTCAGCTCACGCTTCGCCTTCTGCAACCGCCGACTAAAAGAAGTTTCAGGCAAGACAAACTCCCATACAGTATAATCGTTCAAATGAAAGCTGAAGCTGAGGAGATTCGATGCAGACAACCTGGCGATTGATCATTACGCCTCCCGCCCGCGGGGCGTGGAATATGGCCGTGGACGAAGCAATCCTGGAAGCCATCGGCAAAGAACTCGTCCCACCCACTTTACGGCTTTATAGCTGGCAACCACCTTGCTTATCTCTCGGCTATGCGCAACCTGTCACAGACGTTAATCTACCGGCTCTGCTCTCCAATGGTTGGGATCTGGTCAGACGTCCCACCGGCGGAAGGGCAATCCTTCACACGGACGAACTGACTTACGCTGTCATTGGGCCTTTGCACGAACCTCGTTTGCAAGGCAGCGTTTTAGAAAGCTATCAGCGTCTTTCGCAAGCCTTGCTCAAAGCCTTAACCTTGCTTCAAATTCCCGCTCAGGCCAAGCCGCTTTCTCCACCATCCGCTTCCGCGCCTTCCAGCTCACCTGCTCTCTCAACCTCCATCACCGACCATCCTAACCCGGTTTGTTTTGAGACTCCCTCGAACTACGAAATCCTTGCCAAAGGAAAAAAGATCATCGGCAGTGCTCAGGCGCGACGTAAAGATGGCGTTCTGCAGCATGGCTCTTTCCCACTCTACGGAGACCTTACCCGCATCCTTCAGGTTCTGGCTTTTCCGGACGAAAAATCCCGTCAGGAGGCAAAAGCCCGCCTGTTGCAGCACGCCACTACAGCCGAAGAGGTGTTAGGCGAGCCGCTTAGCTGGCAAGCAGCCGCTAACGCCTTTATTCAAGCCTTTGAGCAAACCCTCGATCTGAGGTTCGTGAAAGCCGATCTAAGCGGTTTTGAGATAGCCCGCGCAGAAGCGTTGTATCACGAAAAATATACCAGCCTGAGCTGGAATCACCGTATCTAAGCCTAAGCCTGACTTACTCCTCAAAGATGACATCTCGATACCCCAATTGCAAAAAGAGGCGCAACAGGTAGGCTTGAGCATTGCGATTTGCCTGTTCCAGGATGCCATCCTCCAGAGCTGCTTTACGAATCTCCTCCTCGGCAGCGCGGCGGGCTTCGGTCTCCAATTGAATATTACCCTTCGTCAAAACCCCCGTTTCGCGGTCGTAGACGTAAGTTTTGGCGTTATCTAACGTGGCAATAAAGATTTCTGCCGGGGGTAAACGGACATACAAAACGCCATTCTCGAGGCGTAAATCGTTCGGGCTTAATTTCTCCAAATCCACACCGGCGATCACAACCCCACGCGCAACCAGCAACAGGCGGTCTCCGAAGAGAAAGCCAAATGTTCCTTGACCGCTTTCGGCCGTAATCACTTTTTCCACCGAATACTGGATCGTCTCCAATCGCGCCAGTGAGCGAACGGAATGAATGATGGTTACCGGATCAGGGATAATAGTAGGGGTTGGGTTGAGTACCTGTGCCACTTGCGTGCTGACATTTTGGGTGAGCTCCGAAAGGGGTCTGATAGCCGATTGCGCCTGTTGTAGTCCCTGTTCAACGGTGTTGACCATCATAAAACCGATCAACAACAAAGCCCCGATGACCAAAAAGCCAAAAAGAATCAAGAGAAAGTTATTGCGATTTTCCATAAATCTTATTATACTTGCCAAAGTATTAAAGCGTTCTGATAATTCGATTAAGCTTCATTTATGACTGTTGGACTGCTCTCTCTTCATCTCATGATTCCAGGTTGTCGATCCCTTAAAGAAAAGCGCAGTCGGATCAAACCGCTGATTGCCCGCCTCAGGAAAGAGTTTAATGTCTCGGTCGCCGAGATGGATTATCAGGATACCTGGCAGGAAACCATCTTGATGGTTGCCACTGTCAGCAATCATCAAGATCACTCCCAACGCTCATTGCAAGCCGTTACCGATTGGATCGAGCGCTGTTGGCCAGATGTGACAGTGGTCAACGACACCTATGAATTTCTTTAGCGGAGAAGAAGATGGACCTGAAACTCACTGGATTATGCGCCCTGATTACCGGAGCCAGCCGTGGCTTAGGCTTTGCAACTGCCCAAAAACTAGCCACTGAAGGGGTACACCTAGCGATAAACAGCCGCCATGAAGAAAATCTTAAGCAAGCTGCCTTGCAAATTGAACAACAAACCGGCGTCAGACCGCTAACCATCGCCGGGGACGTAACTCATGCGGAAGGCGCTGCACAGGTCGTACACCAAGCCATCGACGCCCTGGGCGGATTAGACCTGTTGACCACTAATGCTGGCGGGCCTCCCCCAGCCAGGTTTGAAGAGATCGATGATCAATTGTGGCAAAACGCCTTTGAGTTGTGTTTAATGATGCATGTGCGGCTGATCCGCGCTGCTTTACCCGCCCTGCGCCAATCCAAAGCCGCCTCAGTGGTAACCTTCACGTCCTATTCTGCCAAACAGCCCATTCCCAATCTGATTCTCTCCAACACCCTTCGCGCCGGTGTTCTTGGGTTGACCAAAAGCCTTTCTCAAGAATATGGAGCAGAGGGCATCCGTTTCAACTCTGTTTTGCCGGCCTGGATCGAAACCGAACGGGTGATTGCCCTGATGGAAAACCGCGCCCAGATCAACCAGACCAGTGTAGAGATAGAAATTCAAAAACAAGCTCAGCAGAGCGTGTTCGGTCGCATGGGCACAGCCGAAGAACTGGCTAACGCGGTCGTATTTCTTCTCTCTCCACTTTCATCGTACATCACCGGCGTGATGCTTACCGTGGATGGCGGGATGTATAAAGCCCTTTATTAATCGGCTCTGCAGAGGCTTATCCCATCTGCTGCAAGGAAACCGGAAGCGAGAATGATTCTCCCGCTTCGAGCAAGTTGGTAAAGCGTTCCGTTTGTAAGCTCATATGCTCCTCGAGGAGCTGTTGAGCATCTTGCACAATGACCTTGTGCGGCGCAGTTGGCTCGGCTGCCAGCAGTTCCGTCCCCCGCTTTGGTTCGCCAAACAAGACATAAGGCATTACCTTTTCTTTCTGACGGCGGACGAGCTGTTCAGCCATCTGGATATACTCAGCGATGACTAACCGTTGGCGCAAGGTTTTGCCAAAGCGCGTTAGCGGATGCCGAAAATATCGCTCTAAAAGCACATGACTGCATAAAACCGTTTGCACCATCGTCTGAGGAACGCGATGCAAAAAAAGGTTAAGGCTCTCAGACCATCTTTCCAGATAGCCGCGAGCCTCTGGATGAAATGAGGGATCTGGATCTACACCACCGCTGGGAAAGATCAATAACGCTCCGCCAGACTGAAGATGGCGGATTGCCTGACGTGCTGCCAGCGCACGCCCACTGCCCTGTCGCGGGGTAAAGATCAAAAATCGTTGTAACGAGGGCAGTTTGCGGAAAAACTTTAACCCCGAAGCCAGAATGCGGATGTCCTTGCGCGGAACGCAGGCAGGAATCAGCAAACTATCCACCGTGCCAGGATGATTTGCGGTTAACAACAATGGCCCTTCAGCAGGAATGTTCTCCAAGCCACGCACATACAAACCGCGCACAAAGCGCGGTAGCGCCCAACGCGCTGCGGTACCAAACCCCTCTGCTTGAGCCAGAGAATCGAATTGCAGCGCAATGGCAATAAAACGATCCAGCGGCTTGCGCATGAGCGCCATGACCGCTCGTTGCAACCAGGGGTGGTTCTCAATTCCCAAAAGGTTATAAAATTCTTCCAAGAGAGCCTGGCGCAATTCGGGATCGCTCATGATAAAAAAGTATAGCACAAAAAATCCGGTAATGATGGCGCGGTGATCTCTATTGACAACAGCCTCCCTTCAAACGTTACATTACGGACAAAACTTTTGAATAGAGCGAATATCTATCGGATTTGCTATTCCTTCTTTCGGGATGGCGGCACACCTTTTATAATAAAGTTCACCATAACTCAAACAAAGGAGCAAACGATCAAGATGGATCGAAAAGAGGTCGCCCTACAACGCTTTTCCCAGGGATATAACTGTGCCCAAGCGGTGTTTACGGTCTTTGCCACCGCAAAAAATTTAGATATCGAAACCGCCCGTCAAATCGCCGCCCTCTTCGGGGGAGGGATTGCCCGCTGCGGTGAAATTTGCGGGGCAATTAACGGCGGTTTGATGGCACTGGGACTAAACCTGGCGAGCTTTGACCCCATCGATAACGAGGCAAAAGATCGCCTTAATCAACTGGGACAGGAATTTATTTCACGTTTTGAGGCGCGCTTTGGTAACCGTCACTGCCGCAATTTGACGGGGGTTGACTTGCGCTCACCGCAAAACCATCACGCTGCCAAAGCAAGTGGCGTCTTCCAAAATCAATGCCCCCAATATGTAGCCTTTGCTGTCGAAGCCGTTGAAGAAATCCTCAAGGAACAAGAAAGGAATCCCCGAAGATGAAATCCTATCGTAAAGAGCTCTGGTTCAACGTGCCAGGTCGGCGCGGCTTTATCAATATCACCCCTCAAGTCGAAGAAGCGCTGCGCGAAAGCGGCATTCGCGAGGGTTTGGTGCTGGTCAATGCCATGCATATTACCGCTTCGGTATTTATCAACGATGACGAATCAGGCTTACACCAGGACTACGATCGCTGGTTAGAAAACCTCGCCCCGCACGAGCCGGTCGATCAATATTTACACAACCGCACCGGCGAAGATAACGCCGATGCCCACCTCAAACGCCAAATTATGGGACGTGAAGTCGTAGTTGCTGTCACCAATGGGCGGCTTGACTTTGGCCCCTGGGAGCAGATCTTCTATGGGGAATTCGACGGTCGGCGGCGGAAACGGGTTTTAATTAAGATCATCGGCGAGTAAAAGCGCTGAAAAAAGTACCCTCACCCCAGCCCCTTTCTTTTGAAAGAGGAAATGGGGTGAGGGCGATAACGGGGAGCGAAGCTAGCAGAATTATTGAGCGTAGAACTCGTGGGCTAAGCGCACCAGTTTTTCGTTTTCCTCATGTGTACCGATGGTGACCCGCCACCAGCCATTGCGCCCGAAGATATCCTCTTGACCGCGCAGGATGATGCCATGCTGCTCGGCGTATTTGATCATGTCTTTACCCGGCTTGCCGGTATCGGTGCCGTCAAAGAGCATGTAGTTGCCATACGAGTCGTACACTGTCAAGCCGGGAATATCGGCCAAGGATTGTTTGTAAAACTCGATCTCGCGGCGGTTGAACTCGACCCGCTGGCGCAAAGCTTCGCGGTCTTCGAGGGCTGCCAGGGCGGCCCACATCGCAATTGTGCTGACGTTCCAGGGAATTAACGTCGCCGCAATCTGCATGATCACATCCCGATCGCCCAAGGCATACCCAAAGCGTAAGCCGGCTAAACCGTAAGCTTTGGAAAGCGTGCGCGAGATAATCACATTCTTGTAATCCTTTACCAGTTTCACCATTGAGCGCTCCAGATTCATCCCAGAGTACTCAATATAGGCCTCATCCACGATGAAAGGAATACCCGTCTCGGCAATACGGATGATATCCTTTTCGTCCATGAAGTTGCCGGTTGGATTGTTGGGGTGGGCAACCACGATAATCTTTGTTTTGGGAGTAATCGCTTTCAGGATTGCATCGGCGTCAAACAAAATCTGTTTATCTTTGTACACCATTGAGGTAGAGACCAGCTTCCCGCCGACGACGGTGCAGCGCAATTTGTAAATCCCAAAACAGGGTGTCTGTTGAATAACTTCCTCTCCCGGAGCGACAAAAGAGCGGAAGACCATGTCGAAGATTTCAGAAGAACCGTTGCCCAATAAGACATTCTCGGGCCCCGGCAGGCCGTTCAATTCAGCAATTTTGCTGCGCACCAGCAGGCCCTGATCCATATAGCGGTTGGCAACCCGGGCGTATTTCTCAATCGCAGCTAACACGTTTTCCGAAGGTGGCAGCGGGTTCTCATTGGACATCATGCGAGCCAGGCTTGGATTCCGCCAAGCTAGTTCGATGTGCTCAGAGATGTACATTGGCACACCTTTGATCCAGGGGACAAAATAATCTTCAACTGGGGACATAGTTACTCCTTTTCGTTAGAATTTACACAAAGAGAATTGTACTCCGAACGGGATAGTAGGACAACTCAGGTGAGTTGCCCTACCATGCTCCGTAAACTCCTAAGCAGAAATGTCTACTTGGCCGCGACGTCCTTTAACCATTGTTCGTAGCGGTAATCGGTGATGTCCTCGCGGAAACGCCCAAACCACAAATCCGCGTAACCCTGGAAGTCTTCGTCCAACTTCGAAATGCGGGTTTGGGTCGTTCCCCACATCGCTTCATGGATTTCGGACATACACCACATTAGCTTTGTGCGGGCAAAGTTCTTTGGCGTGACTTCACCAAAGTACTCCTGCAACAGAATGCGCACTTGATCATCGCTGAAGCGGTGATGGTGGCAATAGTTACCCAAGTCGAAGAAAATGTCACCCATGCCGGCGTATTCCCAGTCCAGGATCTTGAGCTCGCCTTTTTCGCCGGGAACATCCTCGTCCAGAAAGTTCAAATTGAGCAAATCGTCATGGCAAGGGGTGGGAATATAGGGGTCTTTCAACAAAGCTTCTTCGACTTCGCGCATCTTTTGCATAATCCAATCGAAATCGAAAGGAAATTTGGCGCCGTGTTCTTTCGACACTTTCGTCAACCACTCGACCCGGCGGAATACATTAAATTCTCCATCGACCGGCGGCGCGTTGCGGTGATACAGGCGCAATTTCCGAGCCACGCGACGAATATTGTATTCTTTATTCATCTCCTCCGGCGGAATATGCTTGCCGTTGATAAAGCGGGTAACCAGATAGCCCTCAGGTTCAATAAAATACAAGACTTCTGGGGCAACGCCGAGCAAACCAGCCGCTTTATTCGAAGCATATTCCACGTCGCGACGGATACCCAGCAAGTCGGTGCTTTCTCCGGTGATCCGCAGCATATAGGATTTGCCATCGGCATCGATGCGATAGTTATTATTGGTAATCCCACCTTTCAGGATGGTGGTCTTGATCTCTTTTGCATCCCGCAGAAAAGGAACTCGCTGAATTGCTTCTTCAAGTGTTAGAGTCATCGTTTCCTCCAAGTCAGTAGAGTTCGGGAGCAGGCACCTTGCCTGCCCCCTGATTCTTAAGGACTAATCATCCCCACGAGCAATGATTTTTTCCAGTTCCTCTTCAATGCGCCGTAGTTCTTCCTCGGAGGCTTTCTTCGGTCCCTCGAACCAGTGCTTTGGACCCAGTTGCCAGTAGATCACCATGAAGATGCCCAACGCCACCATCGTCCAGAGAGTCAGTTCGTTAGGCGGCAGGACAAACAGGATGGTAATAAAACCGATCCAGATGAAGGCGATCACATTGATAATGGGTCCCCACTTGCCCAGGTACCATGGAGCTGTCTCCCGGGTCGTATATTCGCCTTCATTCCTGCGCTTATTCCGCCAGTTCAAATAGATGGGAATGCCATAAGCCAGGTACAAGGAGATGGTGCTGATTGAAGTGACGACATAATAGGCTGCTGCATATACGGTCAGCAAGAAAGCAATCACACAGGTCACCAAAATGGAATTCACCGGCGTGCGGTACTTCGGATGGATTTGTTTGATGAACCCCGATCCGGGCATCCCGTCGTCACGGGCAAAGGCAAACCACATGCGGCTCATGCTGGTAATCGATGACAGGCCACATAGCCACATGCCACCCGCCACGATGATCGCGATGATGTCGGCCAAAAATTTGCTCAGGTTATAGTAAGCAATGTAGAGCACTGGATAATCATCGGTAGCTGTTGCAGCAATATCCGGGATCGAATAGGTCAAAGCGAGCAAGATGACGTAACCCACAACCGCCGAGACCGCCACCGACAGGAAAACACCCCAGGCGCTGTTCAGACGAGCCATCACCGTCTCTTCCGCCACATGCGCAGAAGCATCGTAGCCGGTGAAGGTCCATTGAGCCTGGAGGAAGGCGAGCACAAACACCAGGGCAAAGGGAGCGGCGCGATAAAGATTCTCTAAGCCGGGAATGAGGTTAAAGAGCGGCGAATGCAAGACCAGGTTGCCGACCACCAGCGCCGGCGCAACCGTCCCATCTGGAAACTCCGCTGAAGATGCATCCAGTGGATTCACAGTGGTAACTGATGTGAAACCGAAAGAGAAAGGCTGGTGTGTCTTCCCGAAGAAGAATAACAAAATAGCAATGATCGCCACACCGCCAATATGCCAGTAAACGCTGAAATCGTTGAGCAAGGCCGTCAAACGAATACCAAAGGCATTGATCAGGATTTGGGGGATCATGATGATCACCATCACGAACAGATAGAAGCCCCAGGAGTTGGCTGTACCGAACAGAGGCACAGGCGCATCTGCCGGAATGCCAAGCATTCGGACGACCATACCGACGATATAGATTGAGGCTGCGATGTCAATCCCTGCCGTAATCGTAATTTGCCCCAGCATGTTTAACCATGCCGTCACCCATGCCCAACGCTTACCGCCTAAACGGTGCGCCCAGTAATAAAGACCACCGGCGGTTGGGTAAGCAGATGCCAGCTCGGCCATCGAAGCCGCAACTGTGAGGGTGAAGAGCGCAACAATCGGCCAGCCTACGGTGTTGATAATTGGACCGGCAAACCGCAATCCATATCCGTAGAGGATCATAGCGCCGGTCAAAATAGAGATAATGGAAAATGAAATCGCAAAGTTCGAAAACCCCCCCATTTCACGGAACAGTTGTTGGGCGTAGCCCAAACGGTGCAGGTCTTTCACGTCTTGCTTGATGATCTCTTCACGAGATTTTCCTTTCAAATCAGCCATCGCATTCTCTCCTCTTGTATAAAAAGATTTTGACGAAATATGAATAGTTCAAGTGAAAGACAATAATTTACATTGTTCCTTCTACCACCTCCTTCCCAGAGAGAATTTAGAAGATCCCACCCAAATTCACCACCGGTCAGGGTAGGAGCCGGCAACGAAACTTCAAGCCCCACCCCGGTCCGGAAAGGTTACCAGAATTCGGCCTTTCCCCGCTCATCAAACCATCGATTGTTAAAGAGCATCCCGGATTAGAGTAGTTGTTTTAACTCGCTGACCACTCGGTCAACCGTGAAGCCCAGTTGAGCAAAAACAACTTTATCCGGCGCAGAGGCGCCAAAGCGCTCCAGGCTCACCACGCTCGCCCTGGCAGGCAGATACTTATACCAGCCCAGGCTAACCCCTGCTTCAACCGCCACGGTTGGTACATCGGCAAGCAAAACCGAGCGCTGATATTCTGGCGCTTGTTGATCGAATAGCTCAAAACTCGGCATCGAAACCACTCGAACGGCAATTCCTTCTTTTGCCAGTTGTTCCCTTGCCCCAAGGGCTAAAGCCACCTCCGAACCGCTGGCAACCAGGATTGCCTGCGGTTTTCCGCCTTCCGCTTCAGCAAGCACATAGGCACCGCGCTCCAGACCCTTGCCATCGGTGGTTACGACGGGTACGCCCTGGCGGGTCAACAACAGCGCAGTCGGGCCATTTTTCCGTTCCAGAGCAACTTGCCAAGCCACAGCCGTTTCATTCGCATCTGCGGGGCGAATCACCACCAGATTTGGCATCGCCCGCAAAGCCATAGCGTGTTCAACCGGTTGATGGGTCGGACCATCCTCGCCTAAACCAATGCTGTCATGAGTAAAGACATAAATCACCGGTAAACCCATCAAAGCCGCCAGGCGAATGGCGGGTCGCATGTAATCGGAGAACACCAGGAAGGTGCCGCCATAGGGACGAAAGCCATGCAGGGCTAACCCATTCATAATCGTTCCCATCCCGTGTTCACGAACGCCAAAGTGGATATATGAACCGCTGAAATCGCCGCGTTTGATGATCTTTGCCTCTTTCGGTTTGGTGTTGTTGCTTGGCGTCAGGTCAGCCGAACCGCCAATCAGAGTCTCTATCTGTGAGGCAATGGCTTCTAACACCTTGCCAGAAGCGACCCGGGTCGCCAAAGGTTTATCGGCCGGGAACTGCGGCAAGGCCTTCTCCCACCCTTGAGGAAGCTCACCCTTCATGAAACGTTGGAGTTGTTGGGCTTCCTCCGGGAATTGCTGCTGATAATGCGCCCACAGCGTCTCCCATGCCTGCTGGGCTTTTTGACCGCGCGCCTTGACTTCGTCAACGTACGGTTTAATCTCTGGCGGCACATAAAACGCCGGCTCGAGTGGCCATCGAAAAGCCTGCTTGGTCTTGATGACATTTTCTTCTCCTAATGGCGCGCCATGAACACCGGCATCGTCCTGTTTCGGGCTTTTATAGCCGATGTGGGTGCGGCAAGCGATGATAGATGGCCGTTCGGTTTCCGCCAAAGCTGCTCTTAAGGCTTTATCAATCGAGGCAAAGTTATGCCCATTCGCCCGCTGGGTGTGCCAGCCATAACCCTTGAAACGGGTAAGCACATCATCGCTATAGGCAAGTTCGGTGGGTCCGTCAATGGTAATACGGTTATCGTCATAGAACACGATCAATTTTCCTAAACCCCAGTGGCCGGCTAAAGAGGCGGCCTCATGCGAGACTCCCTCCATCAAATCGCCATCGGAAGCAAGGACAAAAGTGTAATGGTCAACAATCGGGAAATCCGGTTTATTGAAACGAGCCGCCAAAATCTGTTCGGCAAGCGCAATTCCAACCGCCGTGGATATCCCCTGCCCAAGTGGGCCGGTGGTCGTCTCCACCCCGCGCCCCGGATCGTATTCTGGATGGCCAGGTGTGGCGCTCTCCCATTGGCGAAAGCGTTGTAATTCCTCCAAAGGCATCGGATACCCGAAAACATGCAAAAGGGAATAGAGCAGCATGGAACCGTGACCGGCGGAGAGGATAAAACGATCGCGGTTAAACCAGCGCGGGTCGGCCGGATTATGTTTTAGATAGTGCCCCCACAAGACTGTCGCAATATCTGCAGCTCCCAATGGCAAGCCAGGATGTCCGGAATTGGCTTTCTGAACACCATCGATAGAGAGCATTCGCAGAGTCGTCGCGACAAGTTGATCGAGTTTTGTGTATTCGGTCATTATCCCTACCCAATCAAAGAGAAATGGATTTTAGATGTTGCAAATATAAAGTTTCTTGCCTCACCCCGATCCCCTCTCCGCAAGCGGAGAGGGGATGAATGGGGATAAAGGGAGGCAATTAGGCTGGTACTTTGTTTCCCAAAACTAACTTCATTCGTTCGCCGACATACTCTTCCAGACCGATTGAGGCCTTGGCAAAGGCTTCTGCGGTTGCGACCGTTGCTGGATGATCGTTGAATTCGGTAATCTCCAAACCATTGGGATCCATTGCTTGGATAGCATATGGAATCTTGGTCAGTTTGTTCATAACCTCAGCCGGAATCTCCTCCCCAATCCGGTTAGAGAATTGCAAATCGTTGCATTTTTGCCACAAGGGTTCCAGGACATACGGCGGCATGGTATAGACAATTTCTCCACCGGCGATCATCTCAATATCCCAAAAGCGATGCCGTCCAGCCACATTGGGACCATCGCGCATCGAGCAGGCTAACAGCTTGCTGGCATAGCCGCCTTCGGTCAAGAGACGATAGGCTTTGCGGAAGACGTGGATACCAAACCAGTGCTTGTCTTGCCAAGTGAGGGTAATCCCACGGCGGGCAGCCTGGACGTCCAGTTCGGGGTTTTCGGTCAGGCGGCCAATCATCATAGTGATCACGGCGCGCCACTTGCTCATGTCAACGCCATTCTTCTTGGCAATCTCAATGCCCTCCATGGCGGCGTTTGCAACCGCCATGATCTGCGGCAACATAAAGCAAGTGGTGACATTGGTCGGGATCGCCATCGAGGTCAATACCTTGACCACCTCAACACCCTGGGTGGTGCCGGGAACCTTAATCATCAGATTCGGGGCGATGGCGCGAATTTCCTTGGCATCCTCGATCATTTTCTCGGTATCGAAGTTAATGCGGGGGTCAAGCTGACCGGAAATGTAACCAAAGCGCCCGTTCGAGGCTTCCCACATCGGCATTAACATCTCAGCCCCGCGCCGAATGACCTCTTTGTAGGTCATCCAGAAGAGCTCGTGTTGCGTCTTGTCTTTATTTTCCGAAATGAGATTGTCTATCCATTCATTCCAATAGTCTGGATCATTCTTAACGGCGGTTAACGAAAGCGGGGGATTGGTGGTGCAACCCCGGATAACACTTTTTGCCGGGTCATCGACATTAAAGAAACGAGTCAACTCTTCTTCCATAGTCTTCTTGCGCTCGGGGGGTGCCCAATCGATCATCTTTTGCTTCCAGGACTTGAAGACCAATGGCGACGAATCCCACCAAATCTCCATTTCAGGGTTGGTGGCAACCAGACGCTCAATTACACTCGGATTCATTGAAAAACCTCCTGTCTTGTTGATCAAAAATGTTGGATGAGCAACCTCATGGGATGAGGTTGGAAACTTCACAGAGAAAGGTTTTCTCTGTAATAACCGAAATGATTATTAACGCTCCATCGCAACCGTTAGGGAGTACATATCTCCACGGTTGTAGCAATAGGTAAACTCCACTGCAGTGCCATCGGTTGCAACAATTTTGCGTTCTTTATAGAGGATTGGTGAACCCGGTTTGATATCCAGCAACCTGGCGATCTCACCAGAGGCCGGGCGCGCCTCAAGTTTCTGAATCGCTCGCTTTACCCGATACCCAAATTTCTCCATCACATCCCACAAATGAACATTTTCCAGCTTTTCATGGATGATTTCGGGAAATAAGCGGTGCGGAAGATAAGAGTCGTGGACGGTGACGGGGGTTTGATTGACAAAGCGCAGGGTGCGAATGCAAATGACACTTTCCCCAGGCTGAAGCAGTAGCTCTCTGGCTACTTTTTCAGGCGCGGCTGATATTTCGATTTTAAGCACGGTAGAAGAGGCATCAATCCCTTGCTCGCGAGCGCTTTCAAAGAAATTGGTTAAGCGGGTATGATCGCGATCGAAATGAGGATAGGAGACAAACGTACCCACTCCTTGCTTACGATGTAGCAACCCTTCTTTGATTAAATCCAAAATTCCTTGCCTTACCGTCATACGGCTGACTCGATATTGCTGAGCTAACTCGTCTTCGGAAGGGATTTTTTGGCCGGGATGAAGCTTGCCTTGAAGAATCTCAGCCCGCAGCGCTTCGCGAATTTTTACATAGAGGGGAACACCTTCAGTAACAAGAATTCTATCCACAGGTAATCGACCAACGTCTTATAGATGTATAGACGTCTATATTTTACATCGGGGTTATGGCTTTGTCAAGTTAAAATTTTGGCGTGCTTTGGAATTTGCGAATTTCTGGTCGTCAACCGCGATCAAACGAACGGCAACGAGACATCTCCCCATGCAGTTGTCCTGTTGCCGTTCCTCCCCTACGCGCCGCATACCCCCTAATTGTGATGGACAAATTCGAGCTGCTCTTTTACGATCAGGGTTGAGCAAGGGCAATAGTGCAATAATTTGCGCGGCAGAGAACCCAATTGCCATTGGTGCCCTTTGCTTAACCGGCCGGCTCCCAGAACCACCAGGTCGAGCATCTCTTTTTCCACGTATCCTCGAATCTGCTCACACGGATCTCCCTGCAACAACGCTGTTCGGGTGGGCAATTCGTGTTTTTGCAATATCAAGGTCGCATGGCGCAAAATTGCATCTGCATCCTGGTGCTTCAATGCTTTGGCTTTCCCATTGCCGTTTGATTTAGGTTGCTGGAGGGCTTCTCGGTCAACCGGTTGCATTGCAAGCGGTGGAATCACATGAACGATATGGATTTCTGCGCCATCGGGCAATGGAAACCGGCCCAGATACTCGGCTGCAACTTCCGCTTGAGAAGAGCCATCGGTGAAAAAGCCAATTTTCCGCAGGTCGCGATAGGGATGGCGGAAAATCAAAACCGGTCGGTGGATCTGTTCAACCACTTTTTCCGCTGTCCCTCCCAGCATGATCCCAAGAGCATGGTTCAACCCGCTTGCGCCTAATATTACCAAATGGGGTGTCATCTCTTCTGCCATTTGAAGAATAACCTCTGCCGGGTCTCCTCCCTTCAGAATCGTGCGGGCACAAATCTCAGCCTGGTCCAGCCGCTGACGAGTCTGTTCCAGACAGGCCTCGCGTAAAACCATTCCCCTCGCTTCCCGTTGGCTGATCACCGAGAGGACGGTCACGGTGCAGTTATACAGCGGTAAATCCACCAGCAGATCAACGGCTGCCAGCACATCGGGTGAACCATCATCGGCGAGTAAAATGCTGAAGTATTTTCGGTGCGGTTGAAGGGTCACCCTTCGGATAGGTTGCAGGAAATCATATTCGATAGTCATTTCACTACTCCTTTTTGCCAACTTTCCGCTGGACATCACACACCTCCTACGAAATAGAAAACGCCCGCTTACATTTCGACCACCTCGTTCTTTTTTTGAACGAAAGGCAGCTAGCCAGGCGCACAAGGAGTAGTTACTTTGATTGTCGCTGCCAGGACCTTGTGGGCCTGGCATTGATTTCTGCTTTTATTATAGCGAATTATTAAGATTATTTCAACAGATTTAACGTATATTAACCTCGTGACATTTATCACAAACCACTTAAAAGAAAAAGCCTGTGAGATTTTTGAAAACCTCACAGGCAACTGCTTTCTCTGTTTTCTGTTTTCTTACTTGCCCAGTCGTTTCTTGAATTCTTCAGTGAGAGCCGGGACGATTTCGAATAAGTCGCCGATTACCCCATATTTGGCAAGGTTAAAGATGGGCGCGTCCTTGTCTTTGTTAATCGCCACGATGACCTTGGCTGTGCGCATCCCGGCCTGGTGTTGCACCGCCCCCGAAATGCCACAGGCGATGTACAGGTCAGGGGAGACCACTTTCCCGGTCTGACCCACCTGGTGAGAATAGGGAATCCAACCTGCATCCACAGCCGCCCGGCTGGCGCCGACAGCGCCACCCAACACTTTGGCTAGGGCACGCAGAGGTTCAAAACCCTCCGGGCCATTCACGCCGCGGCCGCCGGAGACGATGATCGCCGCTCCATCAACCGAAACCTCGCCTTCTTCAACAACATAGTCCAGCACCTTTGTGCTCAACTGGTCTTCGCTCAGCACCGGCGCAACTTTGGTTAACTTGCCGCTCTTGCCAGCCTCTCTTTGAGGAGGTGGAAATGCTCGCACCCGCACGCTGACCAATAGAGGTTGCCCTTTTTTCGCAACTTCATTGCACAATAGTTTCCCGGCATAAACCGGGCGAGTGACCACTACCCCGCCATCTTTGACCTCTAAACCGGTCGCATCGACGATCACACCGCTCTCGAGATCAATCGAGGCATAAGCAAACAAATCGCGCACCCTAGTGCTGGCAGTGCCAACCACGACTTTTGGCCGCTCTTCGCCGACAACTTTGGCAAACACAGCCGCATACGGTTCAACCCGAAAGTCCAGCAGGCTGGGATCATCACAAAGGATCACTTCATTCACCCCGTAATCGAAAGCCTGTTGGGCAAGCCCTTCCACACCGCTGCCGATTGCCAGAGCGGTAATGCCGCAGCCGAATTGAGAAGCCACCGCCTTTGCCGCGCTCACCGCTTCCCAAGCTGAAGGGGTAGCCTCGCCTTTAAATTGATCGATGTAAACCCAAACTTGATTCGCCATGTTTTTACCCTCGCTAGATGACCTTCTCAGCTATGAGTTTATCTGCCAGCTTGGCTGCGATCTCTTGCGGGCTGCTGCCTTCGATCAACTCAACTTTGGTCTCTTTGACCGGCATCGGGTAGATCTCCGGCCAGGCAACAAAAGCCCCGCTAGCCCCAACCTGACCGGCCTCGATACCCAGGTCGGCGATGCCCCAGGTGGGGATGGTGGCTTTTGAAGCTTTGCGGATGCCCATAAAAGAGGGATAACGTGGTTCGTTGATCCCCTTAATCACGCTGACCACGGCTGGCAGTTTTGCTGAGCAAACCTGACGACCTTCCTCCATAAAGCGCTCGACTTTGATGGTTTTGGCGGCCGGATCGATCTCGTGGATCTTGATCACCTGAGTCAAAACCGTCCAACCCAAATGCCGACCGAGCATGGCAGCCGTCAGACCTGTGTCGCCATCGATGGCTTGCTTTCCCAATAAGACCAGATCAACATCGCCAAGCTTCTGCACGGCTTTGGCCAGCGTCCGCGCCGTGGCAGAGGCATCTGAGCCTTTCAGGGCCGGGTCGGAGATCAAGTAGGCTTCGTCACAGCCAACCGCTAGACAGGTCTTGAGTGCTTCGACTGCGCTTTCGGGGCCCATGCTGATAGCAGTGGCTTTACCGCCGAATTTTTCCTTGAGCAATAAGGCTTCTTCGTAGGCGTATTCATCCCAAGGGTTAACGATGAGTGGCGAATCTCCCCACGTGACGTGAGAATCGACCACTTGTAATTTGGCTGCCGTATCCGGCACTTGTTTGACACAAACGACAATGTTCAATTTTTACCTCCTTCACTTTCTGATCGCGAGATAATCCGCCCCAAGGGAGCCAGCTTCAGCGTCCCTGTCCAAACTGCTGGCTCCCTGAATGGCTTTATTCAAATTTTAGCATCGAATCCGCTCACCTTTTGGATCCCAGAGGGGTTCTTTGACAACCTCTGCACCGACAATTTCGCCAAAGAATTCAATTTGCAAACGAGTGCCGATTTTGGTGTATTCGATGGGGAGATAGGCATAGACAATGCTCTTCTTCACCGAATAGCCATAACCGCCTGAGGAGACCCACCCGATGATTTCTTCTTTTCCTTCCGGGCGGATGGGTTCCTTACCCAGCGCAATGGTGCGATCGTCATCCAAAACAATACAACACAGTTTGCGCTTCAGACCTTCGGCTTTCTGTTTGAGCAAAGCCTCCCGACCAAGAAAATCACCCTTGTCCAGCTTGACTGCAAAACCAAGTCCGGCTTCAAAGGGGGTGTAATCGGGGGTCGTCTCGCTCGCCCAATAGCGATACCCTTTTTCGAGGCGCAACGAATCGATCGCCTTGTAACCGGCCGGCACCATACCCAATGGACGTCCGGCTTCCCAGAGCACATCCCACAATCTCTGACCATATTCCATCGGGCAATAAAACTCCCAGCCCAACTCTCCGACGTAGGTAACGCGCATCGCCTGGCAAGGCACATCCCCAACGGCAATCTTCTTGGTGGTCATATAGGGGAAACCCTCATTTGAGACATCATCGGTGGTGACCTTTTGGAGGATCTCCCGAGCCTTTGGACCCCACAAACCGATGCAGGCATAAGCCGAAGTTATGTCTTCCACAATGACCGACCCATCTTCTGGCATATTCATGCGAATCCACGATAGATCGTGCTCACCAAAAGCCGTACCGGTGATAATCCAGAATCGATCTTCTGCAACGCGCGTCACGGTGAAGTCACACTCGATGCCGCCGCGCTTATTGAGCATCTGGGTATAAATCACGGTTCCGACCGGTTTATCGATATCATTGGCGCACAGGTATTGCAAGAACTTCAAAGCTCCCGGACCGCGCACCTCAAATTTATTGAAGGAGGTCTCATCGAATAAGCCGGCAATTTCGCGGGTTTTCAGATGTTCATAACCAATTGCCCGCGACCAGTTATGATGCGCCCAGCCTTTCGGTTCATGGCCATGGCGGGCAAGCGCTTCATGTGGTTTGAACCAGTTCGGTCGTTCCCAACCCGTCTTCTCGCCGAACACAGCCCCTAAATCGCGCAAACGATAATAGGTCGGAGAGAGCCGTAAGGGGCGACCACTCATTCGCTCTTCACCCGGATAGTGAATATCGTAGTACTGTGTGTAGGTCTCAAGTGTGCGGGTAACAGTATAATTCAGGCTGGCATAATTCGATCCAAAGCGGCGCACATCCAATCGCCAGACATCATACTCTGGTTGCCCGTCAATAATCCACTCTGCCATCACTTTCCCGATACCGCCGGCGCCGGCAAGCCCATGAGCGCAAAAAGCGCAAGCCACCCAAAAGCCCTTTACCGCAGTTGGGCCAAGCAGGAATTCGCCATCGGGGGTAAAGCCTTCTGGCCCGTTATAGTACATTTTGATTTCAGCCGTCTCGATGGCCGGCACGCGTTTGATCGAATTTTCCATTAACGGCGTAAAGCGATCCATATCAAACGGCAGCAGTTGATACTTAAAATCCTTTGGAATGCCATTAAGGCCAAATGGCATTGGATCGCGTTCATACCCGCCGGTCACCAACCCGCCCGTCTCGCGCCGCCAATAGACCAGAAGGTCGGGGTCGCGTAGGGTGGGCATGTTTTGTTCCACCCCCGGAATGGGTTTGGTAACAATGTACAGGTGCGCCATCGGTACAACCGGCAGGAAGAGACCAACCATCTTGCCGACTTCACCACCCCACTGTCCGGCGGCGTTGACCACAATTTCGGTCTTGATTGACCCCTTATCGGTCACAACTTCGTCAACCCGCCCATTTTTCAGTTTAATGGCTTCAACGTTGGTGTTTTGGAAAATTTGCGCACCGCGCATTTTTGCCCCGGCTGCCAGCGCCTGGGTCAAACCAGAAGGATCAATAATACCATCAGTTGGCGTATAGGCAGCTCCGAGCACACCCTCGGTGCTCATCAGCGGAAACATGCGTTTGGCTTCTTGGGGGCTGATCAGCTCCATTTGCATTCCAAAAGAGCGTGCCATTCCCACCAAACGCTTGAGATCCTCCATCCGTTCGGGGGAGGAAGCCAGCCGAATGCCACCGACCTCATGCCATTCGGGATCAACCCCTGTTTCATCCTTAAGCTGGCGATACAAATCGGTGCTGTAAAACATCATGCGGGTAAGGTTGGCATCGGAACGTAATTGCCCAACCAGGCCGGCTGAGTGCCAGGTGGAACCGGCCGTCAATTCATGGCGTTCCAAAATCACTACGTCTTTCCACCCCATTTTCGTCAGATGATAGGCAATGCTGCATCCCCCAACACCTCCACCGATAATCACAACTTGAGCATGGGAGGGTAATTCTGCCATAAGACTCTCCTTTTCTTCGTTAAATTCTTAAGATCCGCCTTTCGAGAAGGCTGATCTTGTTTTCACGTTTTACTTTTGCCACACCGAGTCCGGGTGCGCCATCAGACCAACGATGTCAAAAGAAGAAATTACCCCTAACGGCATCGAGTTGGGGTCTTCGGGGTCAACTACAATCAAGCGATGGTAATGGCTCTCGATCATTTTGTTGGCGGCCTCCTGTAAGCTCGCATCGATGGAAACGGTCAAGGGTGGATGCATCACTTCGGTCACCAGCTTTGTCCCGCATTCGTCATCCAGGCAATAAGGTAATAAATCCAAACCGCTCACTACCCCTAGCGGACTGCCTTTGGAATCTACCACCAGCACCGAACGCCAGCCGGTGCTGGTCATAGCCCGGGCGGCCGCCGCAATCGGGGTTTTATCGCGGCAGACCAGGTAGGCATCCGACATCACATCGCCAACCTGCCCGCGCCCGATCGGAGCAGACATTGCAATATGAGCAACGATGTCTGAAACCGATATTACGCCAACCGGTTTACCTTTATCCGTAACCAAGAGGCGGCGAATCACTTCCTTAATCATTCGGTCGGCAGCCTCTTTGATAGGGGCATCCGCTTCGATGCTTGCCACCGGAGAGGACATTAACTCTCCGGCCGTTAAGCTCTTCATGACATTCAGACTCTCCGGGTCTTGTGAGAGCCATTCCCCGGCTAAAAGATCAAAATCCGTGATCACACCAATAATTCGCCCATCCCGATCGGTAACCATCAAGGAGTGAACTTTATGTTGATCCAGCATGACTGCTACCTGACCGATGCGGGTCTCCTTGCGACAGGTCAATACACCCGGACGCATAAAATCTCTTACTTTTATTTCCATAGGATATTTCTCCTTTTCTCTTACACAAAAAGATCAGTGAACTTCGTCAACATCCTTATACCACTTAACTCGATCGCCAACCCTGGCTCGCAACCGCCAGGCAAGCGTCTTGGGTTCTTCTTCTAGGCGAGCCAGAATCTGATCGACTTGTTTTTGAACGTGTTCTTTTTGTTCGTCCGTTAATTGGGGATAAGTCAGCGCAAGACGCTTGACTTTGTCCAGATTCATCGTTGTCGTGCGCCACAGCCCCCAATCCTTGGCACACAACATCGCCACCCGCGCCACGTTAATTACTTCCTGATCATGATCCCCCAGCGAGTGTTCCAGTAAAAGCATGATGGTATCGATGACATCTTTTTCGTTGATCTTGACGATCTGCATTTTCTCTAAGAGCATTTCTGCCAGCGGGATAGTCGGCGAATCAACTTCCAATCTTCCCGTCCAGTAGATGGTGTGACAGAAATCCAACTTCTCATAGAAGACATCAACATGCAAACCATTTTTGGGATTATTAAAGATTGCCCGATCGCCCTCGCTCACGATAAAGACTTCTTTCTCCTCCTCATATCCCAGGCCAGCCATGAGGATGGCGACCTCTTTTGCCTGAGCCCGATATCCGGCAAAGTCAATATCCGTATAAGCTCGTCCCATTGCGGCTTGCAGATAACCGTAGGTCGGACAGTGCATTTGGAAAGCCAGAGAACCAATCACTCGCAACAGCAAGCCCCCTTTCTGACTGGCATCCAGGATGCGCTTTAGTTCATCCTCAAACTTTTTTCGTTCTGTTTCATCCTGATTGCCCATACCAATTGGACTTGTCGCCATACCTAAACTCCTGAAATCAGAATTTCATTGGGGAAGAGCGAGAAGCGAATGGATCGAAACAGGCACAGAGGAGAAAGTCAGCTTCAAAGCCATTCAATCCAGATCCGCTACTTCTTTTTATTATAACAAAAAATTCAAAAAATTGCAAATTTCTTCAAAAAACGTCTCTAAATCTACTCTGGCTTTTCAAAACCCAACTCCTGTAAAGCCTGTTTTGCGCTTGGCGCAGTAAACATTCCTCTGTTCAGGTCCTGCCAGAAGCGATCGTCGTAGCGGCGAGAGCGCAAGGGGATCGGCAAAGGCACTCCCCAACCCAACAGCAGCACTTCTTCTTTGGGTTGCAAATGGCTCAACATGCCACGCAGGGTTTCCCGGCCGGCCAGGCCGGCTAACACGGCGCGGATGTCATCTTCGTCACCAAGCCACCCGGAAATGCGCGTGCCTAACTGAGACATCACTTCATCGTAAATCTGCGACGGCCGCTGATCGACAATCAGCAGAGTCACATAATACTTGCGCAGCTCTCTGGCAATGGTACTGAAGGTCGTCTGGCTGGCTAACTCACGGTTGAGCAATTTATGGGCTTCTTCAAGCACAATCACCAGAGGGCGCGGTTCGTTGGTTCTGGTTGTGCGATAGGCATCGGTACGCTTTTCCCAGGCTTCGCGAATGCGGCGGGTGAGTAAATTCGAAACAAAGAGGTAATCGACATCTTGCTCATACTTGCCAAACGAGAGGATGACGTGCTGCCCTTGCTCTAACAGGCGTACAATCTCGCCCACGCTATCCGCAGCCGGCTGCTCAACGATATAATCCCGATGGAATAGAATGCTCAACTTCGAGTGTAAGCCTTCCGCTGCCAGGGGATGAACGCCGCTGCGAGTTGCCCAGGCAGCCACGCTATCCTCGGCCGGAATTCGTTTGCCTTCTTCGTTTTCGATCATTGCCCCATTGCGCATCGCCCGAAACTCGCCAAACCACTTCTCAACCCCAAAGGAACTGACCAAGGCTTCTAAGGTGGTTGGGGTAGTCTCGCGTAAGTTCAACACGCCACTCAACAGCTCAATGTCCGCGGGGCGAATATCTTTCATGGCAATTTCCAGATGAAAATCAGGGGATTGACCGCGGATTGTACTTCCTCGCCCCAAGCCGACAACCCGCACGCGGGCCGGGAATCCACTGCGCAACCCCTTGACCGATAAGCCGCTATCCGAGGCAATATCATCAAAGCCATATTCGTTGTGCATATCGAAAACTAACACCGAAGCGCGATTGCGTTGGATCAATCCGGCCAAGAGCAAACGGGTTAGAAAGGACTTGCCGGTTCCAGTGGCGCCGAAAATCCCAGCCGAGCGCTGGATAAAACGATCCAGATTAATACACACTGCATGACCGGTTTCACGGGTGTAACCAACGACAAAATTTTCCTCATCTTCGGGGTTGCCAAAGATTTCAGCGATGTCGCCAGCAGAGGCAAGATGAACCCTGGCATGGTGGGCCGGGACAGTTTTAACCGGTAAGATTCCGGGCTCAGGCCGCAGACCTCGGTCGATCTCCTGTCGCCATTCCCGATAGGCTTCTGTACCCGGCTCAGGACCGCGCTCTAACATCAAGACGGGCAGGATTTCAATGTTGGTGTATAAGGTCTGCCCAAGCAAAGATTGCGCAATGGCAGTTGGGAAACGCTGTTCGGTTTGCTCATCAGCGAAGCGAGGATCGGTAGCGCCTAATTGCACATCAGTCACCAGACCGTAAAATGTCCAGTTGCCGCTGTAGATGGTGACAAAACTCCCTTCCTGTACCTGATCAGCCGGCACGGTTAGGCGAGCGCGCAAGGCTTCTCTCAGCCCGCCTCCAACAATATACCCGATTTGATCGGTTGGTTGTGAATTTGTCAGCATTGTCACTTCCGCATATCAAATGGCTGGAAAATTAGCCGCCATCAAACAAGCGAGCATCCGCAAGGCAGTGCAACACCCGAATCAAGGTCGGGTAATCATCGCGCAACCACGTGATGATCTCTTGCACAGCTCTCCTTGACCAATCTACCTGGTTTATCTGGTCATGAGCCCATTGGGCGCGTTGCAGGTGTGCGGCTAACACTTCTATCATCAAAGGAGAAGGCTCTTGCAATAGATGGCGCAAATAGCCGAATCGCCCACTGGAGGTAAACTCGACCACCTCGCTCGGTAAACATAACACCAGGCGGTCTAACCCCAACGGGGGCTGAGGCGGCAAAAGATGGCAAATCTGTTTTTCCGACCGATAACCAACCGAAAGGACGCGGATTTCCAGGGGCACATTGCGATTCAGGCGATGATCACGCACAATGGCTTCGTCAATCGGTTCAACGGTCGCCAACTGACGCACGAAGCCATCTTCGGCAATTGAGATATCCATAATAATCCCATAG
>Ga0209101_1000365_pt1 | contig 37746 bp, 28 predicted proteins | sample ConPoolayeCmetaG_FD_185481 | JGI IMG/M metagenome (GOLD analysis project Ga0209101, IMG submission 185481) | Hot spring microbial mat communities from California, USA to study Microbial Dark Matter (Phase II) - Cone Pool mat layer C metaG... ...
GCCGAACTCACGTCTTCAAATATAGCACTTTTCGCCTCACGGCGCATTTGTCGGCGAAAGCGGCGGCTGAATGGCCAATCGCGATTCGATGGAGGGCTATCGTGGAGGAACGCGCGCCCTCGCGTCCTTGGTTCAGGCCACCGTAGGGAATGAACGGCGACCCCACCTCCGCCAAGGGCGCAGGGCGCGGCCGACCGGCAACCAAGACCCAAGACGCGCCAAGTTTACAAACAAAGCGAAGGCTTGTATTCTTCGGGCGAACGAACGTTTCGTTGGTCGTTTCCGCGCGTGGTCGAGGTTGGGCGATGACACCCGGCGAGTTCCGGCATTGGGCACACAAGGTGGTCGATTGGATCGCCGACTATTTGGAACGAGTGGAGGGCTACCCCGTGGCGGCGTCGGTCGAGCCAGGCCAGATCCGCCGTCAGTTGCCCTCCAAACCGCCCGAGCTAGGCGAGCCGTTCGACGCGATCCTTCGCGACGTGGACGCGATCCTGATGCCGGGCGTGACGCACTGGCAGTCCCCCAATTTCTTCGCATATTTCCCGTGCAACAATTCCGGTCCGTCGATCCTGGGCGAGATGATTTCCGCGGGCTTGGGCGTGCAGGGGATGCTCTGGGCAACCAGTCCGGCCTGCACCGAGTTGGAAACGCACGTCCTCGACTGGATCGTGGATCTGCTCGGCCTGCCCGCGGATTTCAAGTCCGATTCCCAGGGCGGCGGGGTGATTCAAGACAGCGCCTCGTCGGCCACCTTATGCGCCATCCTCGCTGCCCGCGAGCGGGCGACGGCCGGGCAAAGCAACCAGGTGGGCGTCCGGGCCCCCTTGGTGGCCTACGCCACGGACCAGACCCATTCTTCGGTGGAAAAGGGCGTTCGCATCGCTGGGCTGGGAAGCGCGAACCTCCGCCTGGTGGAGACGGACGGTCAGTACCGGATGATCGCCGATCGGCTCGGCGAGGCGATCGCCGCGGACCTCGCGGCGGGTCGCAAGCCGTGCTTTGTTTGTGCCACCGTTGGGACCACCTCGACCACCGCCATCGACCCGCTGGCCCAAATCGGTCCCATTTGCCGCGACTTTGGCGTTTGGCTGCACGTCGACGCCGCCCTCGCTGGCACGGCCGCGCTATGTCCCGAATTCCGCTTCATTCACGACGGACTCGATTGGGCCGACAGCTATTGTTTCAATCCCCACAAATGGATGTTCACCAACTTCGATTGTGACTGTTTCTTCGTGCGCGATCGGACCGCCTTGATCCGTGCCTTGAGCATCCTGCCGGAATACTTGAAGAACAAGGCCACGGAGTCGGGCGAGGTGATCGACTACCGCGATTGGCAGATCCCGCTGGGCCGCCGGTTTCGCGCGTTGAAGCTGTGGTTTGTGATCCGCTCGTTCGGGGCAGCCGGGTTGCGCAAGAAGGTCCGAGAGCACGTCGCCCTGGCCCAAGAACTCGCTCGCTGGATCGATGCCGATCCTCGCTTCGAGCGGATGGCGCCCGTGCCGCTGAATCTCGTCTGTTTTCGCCATCGCGACGGCGACGCGGCCACGCAAAGGATCCTCGACAAAGTCAATGGCTCCGGCAAAATATACCTCAGCCACACCCGACTCGACGGCCGACTGACGCTGCGGATGTGCGTCGGCCAGACCAACACCCAGCGCCGCCACGTCGAGGCGGCCTGGCGGCTCATCGGCCAAGCAGCCGACGAGCTTGCCGCGAATCGGACGGCGGAGAGTTGACGCCGAAAAAAATCGGATGGCGCATTCCATCGAACCACGAAGCCAACACGGTGGGGATTGAGTCGGACAAGAAGGTTGCCAAGAGTTGGAACGTGTCGCGGTTTCTGGTTGCGCTGGGGCAAGGGGGCCATCGGGCGGCGTTGGAGGCGGCGTTCAACGCGAGGGTCAAGCGGCTAGGAGAAGCGGCGAGTACCGCCCGACGTAGGAAAGCATACGGCGGCCCCGGCCGACCGCCGCTCCCCTTGCCGCGGTCATTCCTGCCGCCTCTTGGTCCGACGCGGATTCTCTAGCGTCCCGCTTCTTGCATGGCAACGCTTCCCCCGGCTCGCTCTCCCCGAGCGCCATGCGCCGAGCGGCTACAACACATTCAGCCCGCCGCTCTGGCGGAGCAATGATTAAGAGCTTATCCCAAAAGTTCCCTCTCCCTCTGGGAGAGGGTTAGGGTGAGGGCAAGCGTGCATAGGGATCGACCTGAAAGAAAGTCGTTGTGATTTCGTCCGCCCTCACTCCCGGCCCCTCTCCCGCAAGCGGGAGAGGGGAGGTTGTGGGATAGGCTCTAAGCCTTGCCGAAAGCGCAATCCACCGCCCGGAGAAATTCGGAAGGCGAGGCAGCCGTGGAAACCATGGAACGGAACGCTCGGGCGCCGGGAAACCCCTGGCCGAAGCAACAGGCGTAGCGCCGCATGAGGATCGTCCCTCGCTCGGGGCCGAACCGTTCGACCATCAGTCGGTGGTGGCGCAAAAGGAGCTGGCGTTGCTCCGCCATCGACGGATCAGGCGGGATGGATTCACCTCGCAAAGCCGCGGAGGCCTGGCGGAAGAGCCAGGGGCGAGCCAGGCCCGCCCGGCCGATCATCACTCCGTCCACCCCATACCGGCGGAACGCCTCGAACACATCGGCCGGGGCGCGCAAATCGCCGTTGCCGATCAGGGGAATGCGGCGGAGAAACGGCTTGAGCCGCGCGATGGCGTCCCAATCCGCCTTGCCGCGGAACATGTCCTGGGCCGTCCGCCCGTGGACGGTCACGGCCGCCGCCCCCGACGCTTCCAACGCCTGCACAATTTCCGCCGCGTTGATCGTGTCCCGCGTCCGCCCGAGGCGAATCTTGGCGGTAACCGGCGTGGGCCGACACGCCTCGACCACCCGCTCCACGATTGCCCCCACACGCCGTGGGTCGCCAAGGAGATAGGAGCCGCTTTCCGCTTTTTCGGAGACATCCCTCACCGGGCAGCCGAAATTGATGTCCACGACGCTGACGCGGAACTCGTGGGCAAGCCGGGCGCCGACCGCGGCCAAGGTCGCCGGGTCGTTGTCCCAAATTTGCACGGCCAAGGGACGCGGCTCGTCGGCCACGCCCCACAGCCGGTCGGGAAGTTCCTTGCCGCGGGCCTCCCGATGGACGAAGCCCCGGGCGCTGATCATCTCCGTCGCCGGCAACCCCACGCCGCCCAATTCCCGAACGATCTGACGAAACGCGTAGTTGGTGAAGCCGGCCATCGGGGCCTGCAACACAGGAGGATCGACCACGACCGGGCCGATGCGCAAAGGCTCGACGCTCGCCGACACAGACTCGGCGGCCGCGGCTACCGGCTCGATTCCATAATTCCCCGGGACCATTGCGACGGCAAATCGTGGGGTTGATAATGAGGCCATTTCGCGGGGGATGCCGCATCTTCAAACGCCGACATCTCCACGCCTGATTTTAGGGTCCGCCCGGCCGATTCGGAAAGCGACGTTTTCGGGATGCCTGGCGGGCAGGGGAACTACCGCCGAGCGGCAGCCCGCCGCTCCCAGAACCCGTCCAGGAGATCAACGCCGATGCCACAAAAACCCGGGAGAAGAACGACCATGGTGCGCGCCTTGACGCTGATCCCGGTCTTACTGATGGCCCTGTCGAGTTTCACCGCACGGCTGTTCGGGGCGGAGAGGCCGAACATCCTCTTTCTTTTCGCCGACGATCAGCGGGCCGATACGATCGCCGCCCACGGCAACCCCCATATCAAGACGCCCAACCTCGACACGCTGGCTGCCGCCGGTTTCAGCTTCCGCGGCAACTACTGTTTCGGTGGCAACAGCGGGGCCGTGTGCGTGCCTAGCCGGGCGATGCTCATGACCGGCAAGACCTGGTTCCGCGTCGATACGATCGCGCTGAAGGGCGAAAAGCTCCTGCCGGAACTGCTCCAACAGCACGGCTATGTCACCTTTGCCACCGGCAAGTGGCACAATGGCCAGGCGTCGTGGCTTCGGGCCTTCCAGCGAGGCAAAAACATCTTCTTTGGCGGCATGGCCGACCATGATCGAGTGCCGGTTCAGGACCTCGGTCCCGATGGCAAGCTGACCAAGACGCGAACGGGCGAGAAGTTTTCCAGCGAATTGTTTGCCGACGCCGTGATCGAGTTCCTCCGCCAACAGGATGGCAAGAAGCCCTTCTTTGCCTACGTGGCCTTCACCGCGCCCCACGATCCCCGATCGCCGCCGCTGCCCTATCGGGAGGCCTACTACCGCAACTTGCCGCCCTTGCCGGCGAATTTCCTGCCGCAGTTCCCCTTCGACAACGGCATGATGAAGGGGGGACGGGACGAGAACCTGGGCGCCTGGCCCCGAACCGAGGCGATGATCCGCGATCAACTCGCTGAATACTACGGCCTGATCACGCACCTGGACGAACAGATCGGACGGATTCTGGCGGCGCTGAAGGAGACGGGCCAGGCCGACCGCACCGTGATCGTGTATGCGGCCGACAATGGACTCGCCCTGGGCAGCCACGGCCTGTTGGGCAAGCAAAGCGTCTTCGAGCACAGCATGCGCGTGCCGCTGATCCTCGTTGGGCCAGGAATCCCCCGCAACAAGTCCACCCAGGCCTTCACCTTCTTGTTCGACCTGTTTCCCACGCTTTGCGACGTGGCCGGGATTCCGACTCCGGCGGGCCTGGACGGCGAAAGCCTGCGTCCCTTGTGGGAAGGCAAGAAGGACCGGCTGCGCGATTCGGTGTTCTTGCCGTTCCTCGAGATTCAGCGCGCGGTCCGCGACGAACGCTGGAAACTGATCTGCTATCCCCAAATCGGACACCTTCAGTTGTTCGATCTGCGGAAGGATCCAGACGAAATCCACAATCTGATCGACGAGCCAGGCCATGAAGCCGAGGTGGCGCGTCTGTGGAAGCTGATGAAGCAGTGGCAAGTCCGGGTGGGCGACACCCTCGAACTGCCCACGAAAAACCGACCGCCGGAAAAGATCGACCTGACGGGCATGAAGCGGGAGCCTGACCCCTGGCAACCCGACTGGATTCGAAAAAAGTATTTCGGATCGCCCTGATCATTGCGGAAAGCTTTGCGGTCGGCGGTTGAGCTTTCTGTCGTTTGGCGGACCGCGACGGCCTGGCGGCGTCACCTGCCGTGAGCGTCGGAGCCTCGCGTCCATGCTCCATTCCCGCAGCCACGCGCTGAGAAACGTTTTTGGTTGAAGCCAGGACGCAGCGTGGCCCCTCCGCAAACCAACTGCCTTCTCAGACGTCAGGCAACCTCGGTTGCGTTTGGTCGTTTAGGAGTTCGGGCAGTCAAAGTCCCTTGGGAGGCACGGAGCGCGACTCCATTTTGGCACGGAGAGCGCGGACCACGGGCAGGGGCAGGAAACGGGCAAGAGCCTTGTCGTCGGCCAGCGGGGCAATCTGCTTGATCAGCGAGCTGGAAACGTGCGCCAGTTCGCCGTCGGCGATCATGAAGAGCGTTTCCACGTCCGGCGCCAGGCGGCGATTGGCCATCATCATGGTCAGCTCGGCGGCGATGTCGGTGATCGGGCGCACCCCCCGAATCATGACCCTCGCGCCGCACTCCTTCACAAAGTCCACGGCCAGACCATGAAACGTGCGGATCTCAATGTTGCACAGGTGCGAGGTCGCCGCACGGATCAATTCCCGACGCTCTTCGGCGTTGAACCAGGGCACCTTCTCGATATTGACCCCGATGCCAACGATCAGCTTGTCGAACAGCCGGCTGGCGCGTTCCATGACGTCGAGGTGGCCCAGAGTGATCGGATCGAATGAACCCGCGTAAACGGCGATGCGGGGATTGTGGCAACTCATGAAATCCTCCCCAGGGAATTGAAAGCGTCGGGAGTCTTGTTCCACGTCGGCCGGCGCCTTGGCCGTGACCGAAAAGCACGATTGACGGCATGGAAAAAGACTCTCGGCCTTTATCTAAAGACTATCGGCCTCTATCTGTTGAGCGAATCGATCAGCCGATCGATGTCTGACGCATCATTATAAGCGTGGGGACTGATCCGCAAGCCGCCGCCGCGACAACTCAAGACAACCCCTCGTTGGCGGCAGCGGTTCCGGATCGTTTCCGGATTTCCACCTGGCGGATCGAAAATCACAATTCCACTCTTGTGTTGGGGGCTTCGGTCGCTGCGGATTCTCGCCCCGATCTGTTGGAGTCGCTGGCAAGCCCCATCGGTGATTTCGAAGACCCGCTGGCAGATGGCTTCCGGGCCGTAGTGCAAAAGCAGCCTCAGGCTCGCGGCCAATCCGATCGCGCCCACCATGTTTTGGGAACCGCCCTCGTAGCGTGCCGCGGTGGGCTTGAGTCGCAGTTCGATATGCTGGAAATCGTGATCGTGAACGACGCTATGCCAACCCACGTTGATGGGGCGGAGCCGCTCGAGATGCTCCCGCCGCACGAACAACACGCCCGCCCCCTCCGGCCCCAGCAACCATTTGTGCCCGTCGGCCGCGAGAAAGTCGATCGGCGTCTTGCGGACGTCGAGGGGTGCCACGCCGAGGGCCTGAATCGCATCGACAAAGATCATCGCCCCACGATCGTGGGCCAAATCAGTGAGGCGTTCAAGGTCGTTTCGCCATCCGCTTGCGTAGCCCACCCAGCTTACGGCGAGAACCCTAGTCCGGCGATCCATCGAGGCAGCCAGCCGATCGATGTCCACGGCGCCCTCATTCGTGGGCACACGGCGCGTCTCGACACCCCTCGCGGCAAGGTTGAGCCAAGGGTACTGGTTGGTCGGGAATTCGTCGGCCAGGGTCACCACATTGTCACCCGATCGCCAGTCCAACCCCTCGGCTATATAATTAATCCCCTCTGTCGTGTTGTGAATGATTGCAATCTCTTCGGTGGAAGCTCCCAGCAGGCGGGCGAGCAGCCCGCGAAGTTGTTCCACTTGTTCCGCCCAAGCGTGCCAGGCGATAACGCCGTCGGTTGACGCTGCCTCGGCCCAGGCCGTAATGGCATGTCTGGCTGGCTCCGACAGGGGGGATACGGCGGCATGATCCAAATAAGCCCAGCGCCGGGCGACCGGCATCAACCGGCGGAACTCAGACCAATCCGGCGGGCTAACCTCAGCGACCGTCAGGTTCTTTGTCAAAAGCTGTGTACTCCTTATGGGTGGGTTGTGGGCAAGTAGGGATTAGGGATCACCGTCACCATCCGTCACAAAGGCGGAATCCGTCGGCGGGAGCCTTTTCCAATTCTCGCGGCACGAGGCTGTGTGGACGGTGGAGATTTCGCCCCCCATGAATTATGTTTGATTACTGCTTCACCATGCATCATCGCCTGGGGATGATCCGATGCCCAAAGCTCTGTGCATTGTCGGAATGGCCGTGGCCGCGATCTTGTTGCTGTTGTTTGGTCTCGACTTGGCACTCGGCATTCCCTTCGGGAAAATGAGCATGATGATGAATGTCGGGTATCTCGTTTGCGCGGTGGTTTTAGCCTATTTGAGTTGGTCGACCTATCGAGAACAGACGTAGCCCGAAATTGCCGCCGCTTGGCCGGATGATCAGCGTCACACGGTTGGCACATAGCGATTGCGGAAGAAGCCTGTCTTGGGAAATGAACACCATCGTCTTCGCCTCGCGCCACGCGGCCGGAATCACCAATGGCGGCCCGAAGCGGAGAGGATCGCTTCGACAAGGCCTTCCATCGTGTAGCGAGTCGCTTCGACGGCTGGGGGAAAGCCCAGCGTGGCGAGCTTTTCCGAGGTGACGGGGCTGATGCTTGCGAGTCGGGTCCGGCGGAGCGTTTCGCCGAAGAGCCTTGCCAGCGACTGGGCAATGGCGGAACTGGTCACGGTGACCCAGTCGATCTTGCCCGCGGCCATCGCCTCGATCACTTCCGGGGCAGGTTCCGCGACGTCCTTGCTTTGATAGGCGACGACCTGTTCAATCTTTTTTCCCGCGGCGGCAAGCTGTTCGGCCAGGACTTCTCGGCCGCGGCTAGCTCGGATCAGCAAAAAGTTTTCCCCGTCCGCCGCCATCACCAAGGCGTCGGCCAAGGCCTCGGCGCGAAAGGTGTCGGGCACAAGATCGGCCCGCAAATGATAGCGTGAAAGCTCATCCGCGGTACCGGGGCCGATCGCTGCTATCCGGGAGCGTCCCAACCGCCGCATGTCGCCATGGAGTCTTTCGAGTCGGTCGAGGAAAAATCGCACCCCGTTCGCGCTGGAAAAGACGATCCAATCGTACCGTTCGAGGACGCCCAGCACCTGATCCACCTGCTGCCAATCTGGCGGAGGCGTGATTTCAATAGCCGGCTGCACGAGCACCTCGGCGCCGAGTTCTCTAAGGCGTTCGGCGACGGAAGCGTTCTGTCGCTCTGGCCGTGTGAGCAAGATGCGTTTGCCGAAGAGCGGTCGCGCGGCGAACCACGAAACGACGGGGGCCAGATTCACGACATGGCCGACGACGACCACCGTGGGCGGGCGGACGTTGCGCGTGGCGATCACCATGGCAACGTCGCCGAGCGTGCAACGGATGACCTCTTGGTCATTCCAGGAGCAACGGCGGACGATGGCGACGGGCGTGTCGGGCGGCTTCCCCCCGCGGATCAACGCCTCGCTCCAGGTATTCGCCGAGGCGGTGCCCATGTAGAAAACCAACGTGCCCGGAAATCTTGCCAGGGCCTGATAATCCAACCCTCCGGCCTGTTTGCCGCGGCGCTCTTGTCCCGTCACCAAGGCGACCGCCGAGGAATGCAGGCCATGCGTAATTGGGATGTCCGCGTAGGCGGCCGCGGCCATCGCCGCAGTCACGCCGGGAATCATTTCATAGGGGATTCCTGCCGCCCTCAAGGCCTCGACCTCCTCGGCGCCGTGCCCGAAAACCGTCGGATCCCCCCCCTTCAGCCTAACAACCACCCTTCCCGCGAGCGCGTTCTGAATCAGCAAGCTCTGGATTTCCTCCTGCGAGCATCGTTGATTTGGGCCGTGTCGGCCGAGGCAAATCTTTTCCGCGGCAGCCGGTGCGTGCTGGAGGACGACCGGGTTGGCCAGGTAGTCGTAAACGATCACCTCGGCCCGGCGAAGGCATTCCACGCCGCGCAAGGTGATCAAACCAGGCTCGCCTGGCCCCGCTCCCACCAAGTAGACGATTCCAACCGTTGTGTTGCCCATTGCAGGTGGTAGAATAGGTACCATGGAATGGATTGTGTTTGCCAGGGTTCTCGGCCGGCCGAAGGAGTCGCCGTGCCGCCATGCCCGCATACTGACGAACGATCGGCCCTACCATGGCACTTGAAGAACTCACACCGGGCAAGCGTAAGCGGCTTCAGCAGAGTTTCGAGCAGGCAAACAACTTGATGCGGCAGGAGAACTACGATTATGCCAATGAGTTGTTTACCCAGTGCGTGATCGGCGATCCGTCGAACGTCCCTTACGCCCAGAGCTTCTTGGCTAACCTTAAACTGAAGTATAACAACAACAAGAAAGGCAGCAACCTGGCGTTTATCCAGACGGCCGGGGCCCGCGGCATGGTGAAAAAGGCCCTGATGCAAAAGGATTGGCAGGCGGTGATCAAGCATGGGTTGGAGGTGTTGAAATTCAACCCTTGGCACGTGAGCACCTTGAAAGCCATGGCGGCCGCGTGCGAAGGCCTGGGATGCCTGCAAACCCAGTTGGTCTATCTCAAGACCGCGCTCGAACCAAATCCCAAAGACGTCGAGGTCAACCGCCTCTGCGCCAAGGCCCTGGACGAAGCGGGACAGTACGACCAGGCAATTTCGTGCTGGCACCGGGTCGAGCAGATCAAGCCGGGAGACGAGGAGGCGGCCAGGGCGATCGCCAGCCTGACTGTCAAGAAGACGATTCAAAAGGGTGGCTGGGAAAAAGGCCAAGACATCGCGCAACAGAAATTCGCCCGAGACAGCGGCGGCGGCGAGACCGGCGAATTGACTCCCGAGCAGCGCCTCGAACGCGAAATCCGCCGAAATCCCAAGGACCTTAGCAAGTACGTCGAACTGTCGGAGCTTTACCTCCGCGACGAAGCGTTCGACAAAGCCGAACAAATCCTTGCCCGCGCCTATGAGGTCTCGAACAAAGATGCCGATATCCGTGAAAAATGGGAAGACGTTCAACTCCGCCGCCTCCGCCAACAAATGACCAAGGCCCTGGAAAAGGCGGAAGCTACGGGAAGCGAGGAAGATCGGGCAAGATACGAAGAGTTGCGTCAACAATTCAACCAGAAAGATCTGGAGTTCTGCCGCAATCGGGTGGCAAGGTACCCCAACAATCTCCTGTTCCGTTACGACTTGGGAGAGCGCTACAAGCTAAATGGGATGTACAACGAGGCGATCGCCGAATATCAGCACTCGCGCAACGACCCTCGACGGAAAGGATTGTCGCTCTTGTCGTTAGGTCAATGCTTCCAAAAGATCAAGCAGTACCGCCTCTCGGCGGCCCACTTCGAGGAGGCGATCCGCGAGATCCCCGATCGCGATCCGGCGAACAAGAAAAAGGCGCTTTACTTGGCCGGGCGGCTCGCCATGGCGATGCATGATCTAGACACGGCGGAACGCCACCTGACCGCATTGGCCGGGATGGACTTCAATTATCGCGATGTCTCGGCACTCCTGGACAAGATCGCCGAAATGCGAGAGAATGTAGCCTCTGAAGGCGAGGCCAAATCCGAAGCCGGAGGCTCGGAAGGCTGAGAGCGGTGGCGTCACAGGGCGCTTGCCGCTTGTTTTATCTACGGAAGACACAGGTTTGGAATAGATATGCCCACAACGAAAAGCGCGGCCAAACGGCTGCGGCAAAATATTGTTCGACGGGCCCGCAATCGCTCCCTCAAGCATGAACTCCGCACCCGCTGCAGGCGCGTCTTGGAGGTCGTCGAGGAGGGAGATGTCGCGGAAGCGGAGACGGTATTTCGCACGACGGCCAAGCGGCTCGACCAGGCAGCCGCCAAAGGCGTGATTCATCGCAACGCGGCCGCCCGACTCAAATCGCGTCTATCGGCCAAAATCAAGGCGGCCAAGGCCAAAGCCTCGCCGGCAAGTTGACCCCGGCCTCGCGCTGGCGGTTTGCTGCACGACTCCGTCGCGTGCCGTGGGAACGTAACATTTGCCCGCCGAGGGCACGATCCCAACCGTGGCAACGCAGGCGGTTGTTTTCGTTCCACGGCCGCGGTCCCGAGCTGGCTCGGATATGCAATTGGTTTCCACTATCTCAAATTGCGGACGCTCCCAGCAACTCCGCCTTAAGTTCGTTTCATCTTCCACTCTGGCTGGGCTACTTCTTGTCTAGTTCGGCCTCGATGATTTTAAGCAATTCGGGATCGTCGGGTTTGGTGCGTGGGGCGAAGCGAGCGACGACTTGGCCATCGCGGCCGACGACGAATTTTTCGAAGTTCCAAGTGATCTTGCCTGGACCGCTTGGCCTGGTCTGTAGCGACGTAAGATACTTATAGAGTGGGGCGGCGCCGTCGCCATTGACTTCGATCTTCTCGAACAACGGGAACGTGACGCCGTAGTTCACCTTGCAGAATTGCTTGATTTCCTCGGGCGCGCCCGGCTCCTGCTGCCCGAACTGATTGCAAGGAAAGGCGAGAACCGCGAACCCCTGCGGTTCGTATTTCTTGTGGAGGGCCTGAAGTTGTTCGTATTGAGGCGTCAGCCCGCACTTGCTTGCCACATTGACAATCAGCAGCACATTGCCGCGATAGATGCTCAGATCGACCGCCTTGCCGTCGATGGATTTGACATGGAAATCCAAGGCGGACGAAGGCTTCTCGGTGCTTTGGGCGCTGGCGACGCCACCGACGGCGGCGACCATGGCCAGACCGAAGACAAACCCCAGGGACCACAACGTTGACATCGATTTTCTCCTTGTCAAAAGGTTTGCCCCATTCTACCGGCCCAGGCAAGGCCAGCCGCGGTCCCCTTCCTCGGATGGCGGGCATGGGTCACAATGAAGCCTTCTGAGACATCGACCTATACGATGCTTTTTTCGCTTCCTGGAGCGAGCACTCATGGCGGTTGCAGACAATTTCCTGCCGTTTTCGGCGGTTGATTTGGCAAGAAGGACAGTTCGGCTGGGGCGATGGGGCGGACCAAGGAGAGGTTTTGCGTGGGGTGGAATGATCGGGGCGGTCGTCGTGTTGGCCGCCCTTAGCGCCCGGGCGTTGGGGGCCGAGGCCCCAGCCTCCGGCGACCGCATCTCGCAGGCCCTTACGGCCCATAACCGCGGGGCTGCGCTTCTGGAACAATACCGCTATGCCGAGGCCGCCAAGGAATTCGCGCGATCGCTCGAACTCTTTCCCGACTGGACGGCCGCTCGTTTCAACCTCGGCGTGGCCTATCTGAACATGCAGGAAGACCGCCAGGCGGTGGATAAGTCGCGCGAACTTTTCGAGGAGGTGCTCAAGGCCGATCCCAAGCATCTCCCCGCCATCTATTGCCTGGGAATCTACTACCAGCACTCGGGCCAGAACGACAAGGCCGTGGAATACTTCCAGCGGGTGTTCGAGGCGGATCCGCAAGACCCTTACGTCGCGTACAAATGCGCCGAGGTTCTCCTTGCCTTGGGAAAGAACGAGGAAGGAACCAAGATGCTCGAGCGCTCGGTGGAACTAGACCCTGGGTTCGTCTCGGCAATCTACCGTTTGGCCACCCAATACCAGCGGGCCCGCCAGCCGGCCAAGGCGATGCCCTTGTTCCAGCGGTTCAAAGCGCTCAATGCGGTCGAGCTGAGCGGCGGCTCGTTCACCGTTCGCCAGATGTATGGCACGGCGGGCAAGTATTATATGGCGATCGGCGTCGAGGGTCTGCCCAAGCTCCCGGCCGCCGGCCAGCCGCCGCGCCGCGTCGTCTTCTCGCCCGAGGTGAAGAAGATCGACGCTTCCCTGAAGGCCTGGAAGTGGTCCGGCGGATCGATCAACCTGCCGGGGCTGGCGGTCGGCGATGTGAACGGCGATGGCAGCCTGGACCTTTGCCTGACAGGGGCCGGCGAGCGGGGAGAAGCGGTACTCTTGATCAACGACGGAAGCGGCCATTTCCGCCGCGGGCCGACGTTGGCCGACAAGACGGTCTCGCCCTGCTTCGGCGACGTGAACAACGACGGCCACCTCGACCTGTGGCTTGGGCGCGAGGGACAGGACCTGCTGCTTTTGAACGACGGCAAGGGAAACCTGAGCAAGGCCCCCTCGCCGCCGACCGAGGCCGACGGACCGCTGACGGCCTGTGCCCGGCTGTTGGACCTCGACAGCGACGGGGACCTGGACCTCGTGTCGTTCCGGCTCCGCGGCGGATCGATCCCCAGCGGCGGCCAGCCGATGGCCGCGCCGTCCCGCGCCTTCAACAACAACCGCAATGATACGTTCGTTGAGATCGGCGAGAAACTCGGTCTGGCCCTGCCCGAAACCCCGGTCGCGGCCGTGGTCTACGACGATTTCGACAGCGACCGCGATCTGGACCTGATCGTTTTCCCCAAGTCGGGCAAGCCGATCCTATGGGTCAACGACCGCGTCTGGCAGCACCACACCGTGGCGCCGGACGCGGCGGGACTGGACATCGAGGGCGTGCTGAGCGCCACGTCGGGCGACCCGAACAAGGACGGCCTTCGCGATTTATTGGTCTTTACCGGCAAGGAGGCGCGGCTGTATCTCAACCGCGGGAATTGGCGTTTCGAGCTTGACACGGAATTCGCCGAGCGGTGCGGCAAGTTGGGCGGCACGGGCGGGCAATTCGCCGACATGGACAATGACGGCGCCCTGGATATCGTGATTGCCGACGCCCATCGTCGCGGCAATCGCGGCCCGGCCCTGTTGCTGCAAGACTCCGCCGGTCAGCGATTCACCGACGCCGCCGATCTGGACCCGACGAATCTCCTCGCGGCCATGACCACGCAAGGCGACGCCTCGTGCGTGGCCGCCGATTTCAACGGCGACGGCAAGTGCGACCTTTTGTTGGCGGAAATGGGCCGGCAGCCGGTCTTGATCGAAAACGCGACGCCGGGCGGGCACTACATCGCCCTGGATTTGCTGGGCGTCCGGCCCCGCGACGGCAAGGCCCGATCCAACGCCTCGGCGATTGGGGCTCGCGTCGAGGTCCGCTCGGGCAGCGTGATCCAGCAGTACGTGGTGGGCGTGCCATCCGGACCGACCGCCATGCCGCCGCTGCGAATTCTGGCGGGATTGGGTTCCAACACCCAGGTCGATTGGCTCCGCATCGTCTGGCCCGACTCCGTGGTCCAAGGCGAACTCGACCTGCCCGCCGACCGTCTTACCCGCATCGAGGAACTGCCCCGAAAAACCGCCTCTTGCCCACACCTCTTCGCGTGGAACGGCGAGCGCTTCGATTTTGTCGCCGATTTTGGCGGGATGGGCGGGTTGGGATACCGCATGGGCGCGGCGACCTTCGCCTCGCCCGATCCGACCGAATATGTCCCCATTCCGCGTTTGCAGCCGCTCGACGGCCAGTACGTGCTTCAGGTGACCGAGCCGCTGGAGGAAGTGGTGTACTTCGACGAGGCCAAGCTCCTGGCCGTCGATCATCCGCAGGGAACCGAGGTCTATCCGCACGAAATGGCGGCGGTCAACGCGGCCGCGCCGCCGCCCGAGCTGTTTTGCATCGATCGGCCGATCGAGCCGGTTCGCGTCACGGATCACCGCGGCGCGGACGTGACCGACGAGCTTCGCCGCGTGGATCGCCGCTATGCCGGGGCCACGGAACCGGATCCGCGATTCATCGGCTACGCCAAGGACCATTTCGTCGACCTGGACTTTGGCGACCGGCTCGGAAGCCTCGCCAAGCAAGATCGGATCGTGCTTTTCCTGCACGGCTGGGTGGAATACTCGTATTCCACGACCAACTTCGCCGCGGCCCAGGCCGGGCTGCGGCTGAAAGCGCCGAGCGTGTTTGCCTGGCGCGGCGGCCGCTGGGTGGAATTGTTCCGCGAGGTCGGCTACCCGGCCGGGCTCCAGCACGTCATGACCCTCGATCTGACCGGCAAACTCTTGCCCGGCGACCGCAAGCTGCGGATCGCGACGAACATGGACTTGTATTGGGACCGGGTCTTCGTGGCCGCGCACCGTGCCAGCGCTCGGTTGCTGGTCAAGGAAGTCGCGGCCAGTAGCGCGGACCTGCACTTCCTTGGCTATCCCCGGGAATACTCGCCCGACGGACGCCAGCCGAACTTGCTGGACTACGCCAACGTGGATCGGGCGGTGCCGTGGAAGGTCATGGCCGGCGCCTACACGCGGTTTGGCGAGGTGGGCGAGCTGTTGCGCGAGGCCGACGACCGGTTCGTCATCATGGGCCACGGCGAGGAGGTGACGCTCCGCTTTCCGGCCGACGCCTTCGGCCCGGTCCCGCCCGGCTACCAGCGGTCCTTCATCCTCAAAACCCACAGCTATTGCAAGGACATGGACCTCTACACGGCCTATGGCGATACCGTCGAGCCGCTGCCCTTCCGCGCCATGACGTCCTATCCTTATGGTCCGAACGAGCGTTATCCCGACAACGACCGGCTCCGCGCTTACCAGCGGGAATACAACACGCGAGTCGTCCCACCGCGGCGCTGACCATGGCGTGCGGCGGCGGGGATGGCCAACGGCGGTGATGATCAGCCGGCCGGGCGGACTGCTCACGCCAGGATGGCCTTGACCACGTTGCCCGCCACGTCAGTCAGACGGAAATCGCGGCCCTGCGCGCGGTAGGTGAGCCGTTCGTGGTCGATGCCCAACAGATACAGCATGGTGGCGTGGAGGTCGTGGACGTGGACCACGTCCTTCACGGCGTCGTAGCCGAGTTCGTCGGTCTGTCCGTGGGCGATCCCTGGTTTGATCCCGCCGCCGGCCAGCCACATGGAGAAGCCCATGATGTGGTGGTCGCGGCCGTCGCCCTGGGCCATGGGCGTGCGGCCGAACTCGCCGCCCCAGATCACCAGCGTGTCATCCAGCATCCCGCGCTGCTTGAGGTCCTTCACCAGGGCCGCGGAGGCCTGATCGACCTCCTTGGCCACCACGGGCATGTCGCGCTTGATCGCCCCGTGCATGTCCCAGTCGCGGTGGTAAAGTTGAATGAACCGCACGCCGCGCTCCGCCAGTCGGCGGGCCAGCAGGCAGTTGGCGGCAAAAGATCCGTCCGCCCCGTTGGTCCCGTACATTTCCAATATGTGCTTCGGCTCCCGCGAGAGATCCATCAGGCCCGGCACGCTGGTTTGCATCTTGAAAGCCAGCTCGTATTGGGCGATGCGGGTGGCGATCTCGGGATCGTCGACGGCTTCCTGGCGGAGGCGATTCAGCGCGGTGGTCGCGTCCACGATGTCTTTTTGTTGCTCGGGCCCGACGCCGGGCGGATTGCTGAGGTAATACACCGCGTCGCCGCGGGAGTTGAACCGCACGCCCTGGTAGCGGCTGGGCAGGAAGCCGCTATGCCATTGCCGCGCCGAGATCGGCTGCGACTGCCCGGCCTTGCCCGTCGACACCATCACGACAAAACCCGGCAGATCATCGCACTCGCTTCCCAGGCCGTAGAGCACCCACGAGCCAGCCGCCGGCCGCCCGGAGATCAGCGTCCCCGTGTTCATGAACGTGTGCGCCGGATCGTGGTTGATGGCCTCGGTCTTCATCGACCGAATGATGCAAATCTGGTCGGCGATCGAGCCGATCTGGGGAAACAGTTCGCAGATTTCCTGGCCGCTGGCGCCAAACTTCTGGAACTTGTACTGCGGGGCGAAGCAAACGAGCTTGGCGCCCTGGAGCTGGGCAATCGGGCGGCCCTTGGTGACCGATTCCGGCATCGGCGTGCCGTGGAGTTCGGCCAGCTTGGGCTTGTAGTCGAACGTTTCCAGATGGCTCGGCCCGCCGGATTGATAAAGCCAAATCACCCGCCTGGCCTTGGGGACGAAGTGCAAGGGCTTGACCACGCCGCGACTGGCCCGGGGATCGGCGGCCACGGGCGAAGGTTTGGCGTCGGCCGCCCTCGCGGCGGAGACCTGTCCGCGATGCAACAACGAAGCCAAGGCCATCGTCCCGATCCCACCGGCCGCTCGGCCAAGGAAAGCCCGTCGCGTTTGCGCCGCTTCGAGTGATCTGTGCTCAATCATGGCTTTCTCTCCGCCGGGCGAAGCAGCCTGTCATTCTTGATTTCCCTTCAATCCCGGGTAATGGTCTCGTGAAGGTTCAAAAGGACCCGGGCAACCGAGGCGCAGGCGGCGAGTTCGGCGGGCGGGATGTCGCTGGGCGGCTTCGACTGGCCGACCTCGATCAACGCCCGGGCCGCCTTCTCGTCCGACGCGTAATGCTTGTGGTGTTTCTCGTACAACTCGGCCAGCAGGCGGGCCTCGCCCGATTGCGGCTCGCGGCCGACGGCCATCTCAAAAGCGAAACGCACCCGCTCGGCCAGCGATTTGCCCCCTTCGCGGATCATGCGTTGGCCCAAGGCCCGGGCCGCTTCCACATAGGTCGGATCGTTCAACAGCGCAAGGGACTGGAGCGGAGTATTCGACCGTGCCCGCTCGGCCACGCACTCCTCGCGGGTCGAGGCATCGAAAGCCAAGAGGCTGGGGTGCAAGAACGTCCGCTGCCAGTACGTGTACAGCCCGCGGCGATACTGGTTCTCGCCCACGTCCTCGACGTAATCGCGGGGCGGGAAATTCAGGAACGACCAGTAGCCTGCCGGTTGATAGGGCTTCACGCTCGGGCCGCCAATCTTCCGAACCAGCAATCCGCTCACCGCCAAGGCATTGTCGCGCACGAACTCGGCATCGAGCCGGAATCGGCCCTGCCGGGCGAGCCACAGGTTGGCCGGATCGCGCTCGCGGCTCTCCTTGCTTCCTTCCGACGATTGCCGGTACGTCCGCGAAGTGACCATCAAGCGGACCAGCCGCTTGACGTCCCAGCCGCTCTCCCGGAACTCGACGGCGAGCCAGTCGAGCAGTTCCGGGTGCGTGGGCAAAGCCCCTTGCGTGCCGCAGTCGTCGAGCGTCTTGACGATTCCCTGGCCGAAAAACTGCTTCCAAAGGCGGTTGACGAACACCCGGGCCACGAGCGGATTTTCGGCCGAGACGAACCACAGGGCCAGATCGAGCCGGTTGGCGCGGCGGCCGGGCGTTTCCAGCTTTCCGAGCGACGCGGGAACGGCCGGCGAGACGATCTCGCCCGACTCGTCCAGCCAGTTGCCCCGCGGCAAGACGCGGACCACGCGCGGCGGCACGGCCTCGGTAATCAGCGTCGAAGGGATCGTCTTCTCGAACGCCTCCCGATCCTTTTTCAGCTTTTCTAGCTTTTCCTTCTGGTCTCCCGGAACCTTCGCGATTTCGTCATCGAACTGTTTCAGCCGAGCGGCCTGCTCGGGGGAGGGCATCAGCGTTTGCACCTGGCGGCCGACGGCCAGCTCCTTGACGTCGGCAAAGAACGCGGCCAGGCCGTAGAAATCGCGCATCGTGAAGGGATCGTACTTGTGGTCGTGGCATTGCGCGCAGCCCATCGTCACCCCCAGCCACGCCGCCGACGTGTTGCGGACCCGATCCGCCGCATACTTGGCTTCGTACTCCTTCGGCTGGGCCCCGCCTTCCTCCGTGGTCATCAGCAAACGGTTGTAGCCCGAGGCGATCTTCTGCTCTCGGGTCGGATTGGGCAGCAAATCGCCGGCGAGTTGTTCGATCGTGAAGCGGTCGAAGGGCAGGTTCCTGTTGCAGGCGTCAATGACCCAATCGCGGAACATCCACACGTCGCGGTGATTGTCGCTATGGTATCCGCACGTGTCGCCGTAGCGGACCAGGTCGAGCCAATAGACGGCCATCCGCTCGCCGTAATGCGGGGAAGCCAAAAGGCGATCGACTTGCTTTTCATAAGCATGGGGCGATGTGTCGGCGAGGAAGGCGGCGATCTCGGCAGGCGTCGGCGGCAAGCCGATCAAGTCGAACGAAAGCCGGCGGAGCAGCGTGCGCCGATCGGCCTCGGCGGCGGGTTTGAAGCCTTGCCGAACGTGGCCTTGAGCAATGAAGGCGTCGATCGCGTTGATTCGCCACCCTGCGTCGCCCGCGTCCGGCACAGGCGGCCTCGACGGCGCGACGTAAGCCCAGTGCGTCTGGTACCTCGCCCCTTGATCGATCCAACGACGAATCAGCGCGATTTCATCCGCGTTGAGCGACGGTTTCTTCGACGCCGGCGGGGGCATCCGCTCGTCGGGGTCCTGGCTGGAAATCCGCCGCAGCAATTCGCTCTCCGCCGATTTGCCGGGCGCAAGCACCTTTCTGGCCGCTTCGTTCGGAACATCCAGACGCAAGTCGGCTTGCCGTTTGGCCGCGTCGGGGCCGTGGCAGGTGAAGCAACGATCCGCCAGGATCGGTAAAATCTGGCGGTTGAAGTCGACGTTCTCGCCCTTGTCGCCCGCGGCCAAGGCCGCGCCGTCCCGCGACATGATCACCGCGACAACCGCCGCCAGCAAGGCAACGCAGCGAAAGGCCCTGCCGCTATCGCCGACCTTACGAATCATCAGCGAATCCCTTAAAATAGATGGCGATCTCCGGCTGATTATACGGCCGGATACACCGTCGGACAATTATTGCGATTGGCAACCGCGGCGAGGCTTCCGCAGCGCGGGCAAAAAGCCCACGGGTTGCAACCCGTGGGCTTGGCGAGCGATCGACTTGCTCTCGACAATCCCCAGAATAACCCCGCTTTCATCGATTCATAGATTCTCATACCCGAACATGCCCGAATTGCCCGAAGTCGAAACCATGCGCCGCGGGATTGCCTCGATCGTTGGTTCGCGGATCGAGGACCTTCGGATTCCGCCCTCTCCCTTGCGGCCGATCACCATCAAGCCGCCGCTTGCCGAATTTCGCCGCCGCATTGTGGGCCGGACGGTTGCATCCGTCGGCCGGGTGGGCAAGCGGGTGGTGGTTGAACTCGATTCGGCGGACCGAATCGCGATCGAGCCGCGGATGACGGGCCGCGTGCTGCTTGGGCGTCCGCCGGACGGAAAACACTTGCGACTGGTCTTCGAGCTTTCACGGTCCCAGCCCGGCCGACCCGCCGAGCAACTGATGTTTTGGGACTCGCGTGGCCTGGGCGTCGCGCGGCTGCTCACGCCCGAAGAGTTCGACCGTCATTTGGGCAACTCAAAACTTGGGCCTGATGCCTTGGAAATTACCGCCGACGAGCTTCGCCGCCGTCTCGGCAGGAGCCGCCGAGCCGTCAAGGTGGCGCTGTTGGACCAAAGCGTTCTGGCCGGCGTGGGAAACCTCTATGCCTCGGAGATCCTGCACCGGGCTAGGGTGCATCCCGCCGTTCCTTGCCGCCGGATCCGGCCCATCCAATGGTCGAGAATTCACGCCGCCATGCTTGAAATCCTCCACGAAGCGATCGCCATGCAAGGTTCGACCTTGGCCGACGGGATGTACCGAACCGTCGACGGCGAGTCGGGCAGATTTCAAGAGTTTCACTTCGTCTATCAACGGGCTGGGCAGGTTTGTCGGCAATGCCGAAGGGCCCGGATCGTCCGCATTGTTCAGTCACAGCGGTCCAGTTTCTATTGCCCGAAGTGCCAGCGATGGCGCGGCTGAGGCATCGACCTACGCGCGGGATAGGGGGGGCCAGCATGCGGGTAGTAGGGGAGGCGGTGGTCACGGCAACTCGTTCAGGCCCTCCCGCAAAGCAGGAAGCGAAAAAAAGGATGGCGGTGGTGAATGGAGAAGTGGCTTGTGAGAGTGGGCCTAGGTCCCTAGAGTAAACGGCCTCATGAACGAGAACGAAGCAACGGTCTTTCGCGTGTTGCCCCGGCAGGTCGATACCACGCTTGCGGCGGCATTGCGAGAATGGTTGTTGGGCAAGCCGTGGTCTCAGGTGCGCAAGTTGATTGCGGCACGGCGGATCACGCTCAATGGGAACGTGTGTGTCGATCCGGCCCGCCGCCTCCGCCTGACCGACGTGGTCAAGCTGCTCCCCCATCCGGCCGCTTTGCCGCCGAGGGAAAAGGATGTGCGGGTCCGATTTCTCGACGCGGACGTGGTGGTGGTGGAAAAACCCGCCGGCATGACCACCACGCGCCACGCGGAGGAACGGAACTGGCCGTCGCGACGCCGCCAGTTGCAACCGACCCTGGACGAGCTTCTGCCGCGGATCCTGCTCAAGATCGAGAAGCGCCGCCGCAAAGGCCCGCTGCCGCCGGTTCGCGCGGTGCATCGATTAGATCGTGAGACGAGTGGGCTGCTGGTTTTCGCGCGGAGCGTGGCCGCCGAGCAGCACTTGATGCGGCAGTTCCGGCGTCACACGACCGATCGTCGCTATTTGGCCGTGGTTTACGGACATGTCGTTGCCCAGACGATTGCGACGAACCTCGTTCGCGACCGCGGCGACGGTCGCCGGGGGAGCACGCGGCGTCCTGGCGTGGGCAAGCGGGCCGTGACCCACGTTCGGCCCATCGAGCGACTGGGCGATTACACGCTCGTCGAGTGTCGGCTCCAGACAGGGCGGACCCATCAAATTCGCATCCACCTTGCCGAACAAGGCCATCCCGTATGCGGCGAAAAGCTCTACAACCACCCTTTGTTCGGCGAGCCGATTCCTGACCAGAGCGGCGCCCCCCGCCTGGCCCTCCACGCCGCGGAGCTTGGCTTCGAGCATCCGACGACGGGCGAGCGGATGCGGTTCGAGATGCCGCTGCCGAGGGACCTGGCCGAGTTTATTCGCCGGCTGCGGGCGTCGTCGTAGCAGCCGCCGCGAAGACACCGCCGCGTTGGGAACGCCGTGGCTTGCCGTTGCTGGAGTCCGCCGCGGATACGAGTTTCCCCGCCCCAGTGTTCCGGCTATTCCGAGGGATAAGGCGGCTCGCGGCCGGCCAATTCGTGAAGGGCGTTCCGCGCGGCGCGCTGTTCCGCTTCCTTCTTGTTGCGTCCCCAGGCCGCTTGGTAGCACCGCGAGCCGATTTGGGCAGAGATTTTAAAGCACTTGCTGTGGTCCGGCCCTTTCTCATCGAGCAACTGGTAAGTCGGCGTGGTCCCGTGCTCGCGCTGGGCAACCTGTTGCAAAAGCGACTTGTAGTTGCCGCTGGCCTCGGCCTCGACGGCCAACTCCATCTCTGGCGTGAGCAGCTTCGCGATGAATTCACGAACGAACTGGACTCCGCCGTCGAGATAGATCGCCGCGATCAACGATTCAAACACGTCGGCAAGCAAGGAGGTGGGAACGGAGGGTTGGACGCTCATGCCCTTGCCGAGGATGAGAAATTCCCGCATCCCGAGTTCCTTGCTGATCTTGGCGCAGGTCTGGCGGCTGACGAGGACCGATTTCAGCCGCGTCAAATCGCCCTCCAGATACTCTGGATAGCGATGATAAAGCAGCTCACAGACAACCGCCCCAAGAATGGCGTCGCCCAAGAACTCCAGACGCTCGTTCGAAGCCAGCCGGTGCATCGCGCCCGAGGCGTGCGTCAGGGCGGCTCGAAGCAACCCCTTGTCCTTGAATGTGTAACCGATTCGCTCTTCGCACGCGCTCAATATGGCGGAGAACTCTTGTTCCTGTTCCGGCCGGGCTACGGTTGACATACGCGCACAGTCTTTTCGCCAAAGGGCGTACTCCCAGGTCTGGGCGCCACAACGTAACGTTAACAAGCAATTCGCTTTCTGTCAACTTCGCTCGCTTCAAGATCGTGTCGTTCAGGCGTGTCGAGTTGACCCAATTGGGATCCGAAGCGTTCGGTCCTGGCGAACGACGGATGCCTTTCATGCCGATCGAACCATACTAGCGAATGGTTCATAGCCGCTATATCGTCGGGTTTTGCGGATCGCCCTTGACGCCAGTCTGGCTCGCGCCTACTCTTCGCGGCGTGAACAAGGACAACCCCTTGCAGTTTTCCCAATCCACGCAATCGGACCATTGGAATGAGCGCGACTATCAACAGTTCAGCAGGATGCAACCCGATCACCCAGGGCGTGCCCCTGTTGGATCTCGGACGCCAGCACGCCCCTCTGAAGGACCAGATAGCCGCCGCGTTGGGCCGGATTTGGGACACCGGGGCTTTTATTCTGGGGCCTGATGTCAAGCAACTGGAAGCCAATGTGGCCGAATACTGCGGGGTGCGGCACGCGATCGGTTGCGCATCGGGAAGCGATGCCTTGCTGCTGGCGCTGATGGCGTTGGGAATCGGGCCTGGCGACGAGGTCATCTTGCCCAGTTTCACTTTCTTCGCCACTGCCAGCGCGGTCGCCCGACTCGGTGCCCGACCTGTCTTCGCCGACATCGACCCGGGCAGCTTCAACCTCGCCCCGAGCGAAGTGGGACGCCTCGTCCGGCCCGCCACCAAGGCGATCTTGCCGGTGCATTTGTTCGGGCAATGTGCCGATATGGACGGGATCGGCCAAATCGCCCGAGCCGCGGGGATTCCTATCGTCGAGGATTGCGCCCAGGCAATCGGTGCTGAGTTCGCGGGGCGTCGCGCAGGGTCAATGGGCCGGATTGGGTGCTTCAGCTTCTATCCAACGAAGAATCTCGGCGGGGCTGGCGACGGGGGGGTGATGACCACCAACGACGACGCCCTGGCCCACAAACTACGAATGCTTCGCGTCCACGGCATGGAGCCGCGTTATTACCACAAGGTTGTCGGCATCAACAGCCGTCTCGATAGTTTTCAGGCCGCCGTCTTGAACGTCAAGTTTCCCCATCTCGACCGGTGGAGCGACTCGCGCGCGGCCAACGCCAAACGCTACGGCGAACTGTTCGCCGCCGCGGGGCTAGACCGCTTGCTGGGTTTGCCCCAACACGTCACGCCGGGACGCCACGTTTGGAACCAATACGTGATCCGCGTGCCTGGCGGACTTCGTGATCCGCTCCGCGCGTTTCTCGCCGAAGCCAAGATCGGCACCGAAATCTATTATCCGCTGGGCCTTCATGCCCAAGAGTGTTTTCGCCACCTGGGCTACTCGGAGGGCGACCTGCCCGAGACTGAGCGAGCCACCCAGGAAGTCATCGCCCTGCCCATCTTTCCCGAACTCACCGCCGAGGAACAGCAGTTCGTCGTGGAACGAATCGCCGCGTTTTTTGCCGGGCGGTAGATCGGCGCCCTTGAGGATGAGGCTTGGTTCGCGCAGGACGCGGCACGGGACGCTGAACAGGTGCTTTTTTCCGCGCTTCCAACGCGCCCCGCGTCATCGCACGCGGTCCTCGACTCGATTCTCCTCGTTTTGGCGACAATAGGAACCCGAGAACGCCTCCGCTTCCAATTCCCATGTCCAGAGGCACACTGCTGATCCCATCAGCGTAATCTTCGCTTCCCAGGCCCGCTGACGCCTACAACCACTGGTATTGTGCCCACGATTTCGCTTTGAATTCGTGGTGTCCCCGAATTCGTGTTGCGGTGTCCCCTATCGCCGCCGCTTGACTCGGTTCATTTCGGAACGGTCGGGCCATAGCGGACGGCTCGGGCGAATTCGTCGAACATGATCCGTGGGGCGTTGGGTCCGACGCCCGCGGCCTCCCATTCGCCGTAGTCGAAGGCGATCAACCCGCCCCGCGGCGTCCCCCAGTGCTCCGCCAGAAGCCGCACCTCCTCGCGGATTTCTTCCTCCACGCCGCGGGGAAGCGTGGACTGGATGTCCACCGTGGCCAGAAAACAGACCTTGCCGCGGAATTGCTGGCCGAACTCCACCAGTCCGTACGCTCGCGACTGCTGCATGTTGAGCACATCGACCCCCAGTTCAATGAACGCCGGCACCAGGGCGTTGATCTTGCCGCAACTGTGAAGGATCACATGCCAGCCGCAGTCATGGATAGCGTCGAAGATCGTTCGATAGCGGGGCGCGAAGAACTCGCTGAAGAGCTTGGGACCAATGAACGGGCCCGACTGCGTGCCCCAATCGTCCGCCACAAACAGCCCGTGAATCCGGTCGCCAAAACGGCGTCGGAGTTCGTCCACTTGAGCGAGCTTGAAATCGACAATCATGTCAAGGACGCGGCGGACTTTCTCCGGGGCGACGTAGAAGTCCTCCATGGTCGCGGCAAAACCGCGGAGTTTGTGCAACCGCGAGAAGAGAAGATTGTGAGCGGTGACGACCACGTAGCGATCGCCGGCGGCGTCGATCAGCGGACCCAGCCGTTCGTAATAGAAGGGGTTCCGCGGATCGGGCGGCCGATAATGATCCAAGTCGGACCAGTCCGCCAACGGGTGCGCGGTCACCTGGCCCATGTTCTTGACGGCGGTCGCATCCCAACCGCATCCCCAATCGTCCGGCGCCGCGCGATCGAAGAACCAACCCGCTTCTGCGCGATCCATCTCCCAGATGTTGTGCACGTCGTCGGGGAATTCAGGCGATTTGCGGCGCCAATGCTGCCAGAAGGGGAGTCGCGGCGGGCCGTCGAATTCGATCGCGCGGCGGACGATTTCGCGAGATTCCATGACCGCCTCGTGGGAAAGACCTTTTTGGAAGGCGCAAACGGGCGCCTTGCGTCACTTTTCGACCGGGACCATCGCGATGGCCACGACGTTGGGCCAAATCAGGCGTCGTCGGTTTCCTTGTCGGCGTTGACGACGGGGCGGGCCCAGGTCAATCGGGTGGCCGCCTTCACTCGAGGCTCGAAATCACCCAACAGTCCGCCAATCACATCCCAGCGGTCCGGGCGGCGAAGTTCAATGTCGCCTTGTCGATTCACCCGCACGATGCTGTCTTCGTTCACGCCGACTTCGGCCAATTCCGCCTGGGTGGGGCCGCACTCGTCGATCACGCGAAACAGCGTTTTGCCGGTCATCTCGATGAACTGCATGGCCTAACCTCGCGACGACGCTTTCGGAGACCGCGGAAAAATAGCCTTTGCGGCGCGACCGCCTTCGAAGGGCCCTCCCCGCCTCCGCGCCGCGGCGATCAGCCAGCATAGTCTCCCTGACGCATGTGTTCATGGTAAACGGGCCTCTTGCCGGCGTCAACGGGCGATGTGCGTCCGCAGCGCCTGAGCGAGGGCGATCAGGGCATCGACGTCGAGTTCCTCGGCCCGTTGCTCACCCCGAAGCCCGGTGGACGCAAGCACCTGATCGACAATGACCTTGTCGACCGCGTCGCGCTGGGCGACCGGCACGAGCAGTCTGGCGGTAGCGAGGAGTTGAGAACGGAGAAACTTTCGCCGGTGCAAGAAGAGGTTGCGAAGGAAATCGTGGAAGAAGGCCCGATCGCCAATCCGTCCGCGAAGCTGCTCATCAAGCGCCAGGTGCACGATAGCCGAACTGACCTTGGGGCGGGGCCAGAACACCGACGGCGCCATCGTGCGGACCCAGCGGACCCGGCATTGACTCTGCACCCATACGCTCAAGGCCCCGTAGTCCTTGGTCGCTGGCCGCGCCGCGATGCGGTCGGCCAGCTCCTTTTGGATCGTCACCGTCATCGACCGCGGCGGGGCGTCCAGCGCCAACAAGTTGGTGACGATCGGCGTGGCCACGTTGTAAGGGAGATTGGCGACGAGTTTGAACCGCCGCCCGGCATCGACGGCCAACGCTTCCTCCACCGCCCGCAAGACCTCGGGATGAAACCGGTGCTTGCCCGCCAAGGCGTCTATGTTGAGCATCCGCACGTTGGACAATCCGTGGATCTCTTCGGCGGCCAGGCGGAACAAGTGAGGATCCACTTCGACGGTCACCACGGCCGCGACCTGGGGCGCCACTAAAGTCGTGAGCGAGCCTGTGCCCGTCCCAATCTCCAACACCACGTCCCGCGGCGAAAGCTCCGCGCTTTCAGCCAAAAGGCGGACGAGATTCAGGTCGATGAGGAAGTTTTGGCCCAACTGGGTGCGGGGCTGGATCCCCGCCTCGCGGAAGCGCCGCGTCAGGAACGACAAGGTCTGCCGACGAGGCAAATCGGGAACGCTCATGGCTTCAAGTCTTCTTTCTTCTGTCCACGCGTGGACCAACCGCCAAGATCGAAACGCCAACCCGCCATTCTACACCAGTTACCCCCACCGATTCACGCACGATTGCGAAAAACAGGCCGCAAGCCCACGACGCAAAAGCCCCCTTCGAGCACGCTTGCCGACTGCTTTTACGATCTGGGGTGAAAGCGGCGATGGATGGCCTTCAGCCGGGAAGTGTCGACATGGGTGTAGATTTGCGTGGTGGCGATCGAGGCGTGGCCGAGCATCTCCTGCACTTGGCGCAAATCAGCCCCGCCCGCCAGCAAATGGGTGGCAAAGCTGTGGCGGAGGGTGTGGGGACTGACGGTCGGCGGGGCGCCAACGCGGAGGGCGTAGTGCTTCAGCAGTTCCCAAATCCGCTCCCTGCGGAGCCGCCGCCCGCGGTAGGACAACAAAACCCAAGGGGCTTCCGCGCCCGCCCGGGCCGCCAAAACGCCGCGTTCGTGCTCCAGGTAGTCGCGAACGGCCTCGATGGCGCGTTGGCCGAGCGGCACCAAACGCTCCTTGTCTCCCTTGCCGCGGCACATGCAGTAAGCGTCGTCGAGGTGCAAGTCGTGAAGCTTCAGATGCGAGATTTCCGACGCCCGGCATCCGGTGGCGTACAGCAATTCCAATAAGGCCCGATCCCGACGCCAGAACGGATCAAACTTGGCCGGACTCTGGAGCAGCCGATCGACCTGTTCGGGGCTGAGGACTTTGGGCACCCGCTGCCAGAGTTTTTGGCTGCCCAAAAGCTCGGCCAGGTTCGTCTGAAGGACTCCCTCGAGTTGGAGGTAGCGGAAGAAGACTTTCAGCGACACGAGATGCCGGGCAAGGGTGGCGGGGCTAAGTCCCTGGGCATGAAGCCAAGCCGTGTAATCGGCCAGGTCGCGGATCGTCAGCGCGGCGACTTGGCGATCCTGAAGCCAGGTGGCGAACCGCTTCAGGTCCCGCCCATAGGCCGCCACCGTGTTTTCCGAAAGGTGGCATTCGCCGGCCGAGTAATCGAGGAACGCCTGAATCCAGACGCGTCCGACGGGCGTGGGGGCCGGTGGTTTCGGTCGCAGCGGCCGTCGATTGCCTCCACCCATGTTGGCCTCGTGAAATTGCGGCCTGTCTGGCGTTTTGGGGCACGATAACCCCCGCCAAGAGTTGCAGTCGAGATGCCCGGGGGGCTTGCCGCAACGATGCGAAGGGCGTCCCAAGCCCCCGTCTTCAGCCTTCGGATGGAAAACTAGGCAATCTTGAAAAGAACTCCATGGCTGTTGATCAAGCAAATTAGGAAGCCTCGACCGAACAACATCTCTGCCCACCTCTGCAACGGCGTGCTACGGCCAAACTCTCCTTTACCGGGCCGCAACGGCGAAATCCACCCGCTGGACGCTTTGTTCCCCAAAGCCTTGCCGAGTCCCCCGAAGCCTTGCCAACACCGGTATCTTCCCACAAGCGTTTAGCCTCGATGCCTCGGCCACCAATCTGCCGCAGGGCCACTTTGTTATTTTGCCACTTGCCACTGATCTTTTTTCGATCGATCTTGACCTATTTTGGAAAGCTCGCTAGGGTACCGACCCTCTTCTTGCGTAATGAGGTTTCAATCGGTTCTCTCGGGCAGGGCGTGATGGTCCTTTGAACGAGAGGCGTCGGCGGGTTCGTCTCAGACCTCGTCCCCAAAGTCTCATGAGGAGCTTTCAATGAAGTGCCCCCGCTGCTGGTCAGACAAGGCGTATCTTCGACGAGTGCCGCCCTGGAAGCGGTTTCTCTTGGGATGTTTGTTTTTGACGCCGATGAGGTGCCAGCACTGCTACCACAAATTTGTCGTGGTGTGGTTTTCCACGATTGGCAAGGTTGTTGAGCCTCCCCAACTGCGGATCGCCCCCATCACCCGGGGGATCCAGCCTAGAGCAGGAGCAAGACGCCTGGAAGTGCCTAATACCGCACGATCCATCCCTTCCGTGCATCGTCACCGGAACACACGGCGGGCTGACGCCGCCTAAAGCCTTCCGTTATGCAAGGAAAGCGGCAAGCAAGGAAATTTGACTTGAAAACACGTCCGGAGTTCGTCGACCTCCATTGCCACCTCCTCCCGGAGATGGACGATGGCGCCGCCAGTTGGGACACCGCTTTGGCCATGGCCCGAATGGCGGCAGCCGACGGCATCACAACCGTGGTAGCCACGCCACATCAACTGGGCAGCTTCGCTGCCAATCGGGGCGAAGCGATTCGCCAGAAGACCGAGCGTCTCCAGGCGATGTTGGACGAACAGGGAGTTTCCTTGACGGTGCTCCCCGGTGCTGATGTCCGCATCGAGCCGGGCATGATTGAAAATATCCGCAAAGGGGAAGTGTTGACGTTGGCGGATCGTGGGCGTCATGTCCTGTTGGAGCTGCCCCATGAAGTCTATCTGCCTTTGGATCGCCTTTTGGGGGAACTCAGACGGGCCGGTTTGACTGGAATTCTCTCTCATCCCGAGCGTAATCAAGGAATCCTCGCCCGACCCCAACTGGTGGCTTCGTTGGTTCAGGCAGGGTGTCTGATCCAGATCACCGCGGCCAGCCTGCTGGGAGGATTCGGATCGCGGTCGCGAAACCTGAGCGAGACCCTGGTCAAACAGGGCCTGGCCCATTTCGTCAGCTCGGATGCCCACAACACAAAATCCAGGCCCCCGCTGTTAAGCGAGGCCTATGACTGCGTGGCTGCCTTAACGTCCCCAGCCACCGCCGACCTTTGGTTCTATCGCAATCCAGCGGCCGTGGTGGAGGGTCGCGCGGTGGCCGTGCACAACAAGTCAGTCGCCACGCCAGCTCGTCGGAGTTGGTTTCGATGGAGTCGCGCGGGATGACCGCACCTTGGAAGGCCAATCTCTTGAGGATCGCCGGCAGCACGGTTGGCGTCTTGTCGGTCCTCTTTGGCGTTGTGGGTCAGGTTCGCGGCAACTGGGTGGACGCAGGCAGGTACGGCCCCTTGGTTTGTCGTGCGGAGTTCCCATTGGTCGAAATCCAGCCACTGTTATCCCAGTTGCCGGCGATTCAGACCAGCCTCATGGAGGAACTAAAGATTCCGCCCACTCGAGAACCGATCGAGCTGTTCTTGTTCCGCGGCAAAACGACTTACGACGAGCATCTGGCGCGAAATCTGCCAAACATTGCCTACCGCCGGGCGCTTTATTTGAAAGACAAGGGACCGGGACGAGTATACGCTTATCGCGGCCCTCACTTTGACGTGGACTTGCGTCATGAGGTCACCCATGCCCTGTTGCACGGGGCCCTGCCCGTGGTACCCCTTTGGCTGGACGAAGGGCTGGCCGTCTATTTTGAAAATCCCCCCGAAAAACGCATCTTCGACAGCCCTCAGTGGGAGAGTGTGCGATGGAGTGTTTGGCTTGGTGGACTGCGGAGCCTGAACAGCTTGGAAAACAAACGGCGAATTGAGGAGATGAATCGACTCGACTACCGCTCCTCCTGGGCGTGGGTGCATTTCATGCTTCACGGCCCACCAGAGGCCCGCGAAGAGTTGGTGAAATACCTTGGCGATATCCAGGCAGGAAGACCCGTTGCCCTCCTTAGCTACCGGCTGCGTCTTCGTTTGGGCGATCCTGAGGAAAAACTGGTTTCACACGTGCGAAATTGGTCGAGGCGATGAACTTTCAGATCCATAGTTTTCAATTTCATCCACCGTAGTCATGGATTCCCCCCTCGGCCAACTGCGGCTCAAGTTGGTTGTCCTTGGTGCGCGAGGCATATTCCGAAAAATGTGCATAAACACTTCAAGATGGACTCCCGGACTGTCCGATAACGGAGACGGACTGCCCATGGGGAGCAAGCCCTGGATGCGAATGTTGGCAGATTCCAGCGGTTACACGTGGAACCAGTCTGAAGGCAAACGATTAGTCAACTCTAATGAACATGGGAAATGAGCCATGAAAACTAGGCGGATTGTGAACGGAATGATGGTTGGTTTGGCGGCGCTCGGTCTCGTGCTGCCGCAGCAGCTCGTGGCCGCCACGCCTACTCCAGCCTCTCCGGTGGTCGACGTGGCGCTTCGCGAGGGCGGCTTGCTCGTTGGCCAGGTGGTGGACGAACAAGGAGTCGGATTGGGCAACGTGCCCGTTTCCCTGAGGCAGCAAGATCGAGAACTTGCCATCGGAAAGACGAATCCCGACGGTACATTCGGATTCAAGGGCCTGCGGGGCGGCATCTATCAGATTGTCGCGGACCAAGGCCACGGCGTGTATCGCGTTTGGACGGTGGGCACGGCGCCGCCCGCCGCGCAAGACGGGGCGCTTGTGGTCAATGGCGATCCCGTGGTCCGTGGCCAGCAAGGCGGCGGATTCCGTGCGTTCATTACCAACCCGCTGGTCATCGCGGGTGTTGTGGCCACGGCGATCGCTGTCCCAGTCGCGATCCACAATTCCAGAAGCACTCCCGCGTCGCCGTGAGGCCGACGTAAAACCTGAACTAACGACGTAAAACCTGAACTCGCGAAAGCTCTTGGCCTTGGCCTTGCATATCGGCCAGGGACAATTCCCTCGGGTTCGCCCTCGCCAGCCGAACGGATGCGGTTGTGGGGGCCAGCCCGAGGGATTTTTTGTTTCTCTCGAGGGCCAAATCCCGCCCGGACGCCCGGACCGCTTCGGCCGTCACCCCACAAACGGCTGAGTAAAAAGAATAACGAGAATGAAGCAATGAAGAAATGAAGATTCCAGCGGCAAACTGCTCTTTTCCCGCGAATTGAGTTTCAGTAACATCCCCACACTTTTTCCCGTTCGGGAAGCTTGTTCCGAGTATCTCTTCCTTCGACGGCGGTCGTGACGCGGCCGTCGCCGGCGGGTGGCGTGTTCCGTCGGCAAAAATTTGGTTGCTGCCGCCATGACGTTGCTACCATTGCAGGATCAATGCCCTCGTCGATCGGCTGACCGACCAAAGTGCTCCTCCGCCCGCGTGGGGCTGCTGTTGGCCTGGTGTGTTGTTTTGGCGATCACGGGGTGCGCGCAGAGGGTATACCGTGCGGACAGACTTCCCGCGGAACTGATGGCCAACATACCAGTCCCTATCGATGCAATCGACCTCTCGGGGCTGTCCGATCCCGCCGTGCAAACCGATGTCGTCCATCCCGGTGATCTGCTTGAGGTCACGCTGGTCACCGATTTCAGCAAATGGACCACCTCGTCAACACCCGTTCGCGTAGGCCCGGACGGTTCCATCGAGGTGCCCTTGGTGGGAAGAGTCCAGGTGGCGGGAATGGGAATTGAGCAGGCTGAACAGATTGTCGCCGCGGAATCCGTCGCCCGGGGCATTTTCCGCAGCCCTTGCATTACCCTGACCTTGAAACAACCTCGCATGAATAAGATCACGGTGCTGGGCGCGGTGGCCAAACCGGGCGTGCAAGAAATCCCTCGCACGTCCAGCACCTTACTCGCGGCCCTCGTTGCGGCGGGTGGTTTAAGCAAGGAAGCCGGGCCCGAGGTGGAAATCCGCCGCGGTAGCCCTCGAGAGGAAATTGCCAACCAACGTGCTGGCGCTACCCAGACTGCGTTGTCCGCGGACGAGCATTCCTCTGGCCTTCCGCCGGGCACGATTCGAATCAACCTTGCTACCGCGGGGAAGGACGGGTCGGCGCCGTGTTTGTTGGAAGACGGGGACGTCGTTCACGTGCTCAAGCGGGAAGTGCCGCCGGTTTCGGTCATTGGGTTGGTCCACAAGCCGGGCGCGGTGGAGTATCCCAGCAATCGTCCGCTCTATTTCCTCGACGCGGTGGCGTTGGCCGGCGGGGTTTCCAGCCCGGTGGCCGACAAAGCCCTGGTCATTCGACGCACGGCGGACCAGAAAACCGTTGCTCAGATCGAGGTCAGCCTCCAGGCCGCCAAACGCGGCAGTCAGAACCTGGAGCTTCAGCCGGGCGACACGGTCTCGATCGAGCGCACGCCGGCCACGGTGGTCGTCGATACGCTGCAAACCTTCTTCCGCATCGGCTTTTCGAGCGCCCTTCCCATATTTTGATCCTTGAGTGACGATGGTGCAGGACGAGACCAGAGGGACATGCGACGGCGGGCCGGTGGACGACGCCTCCGGGGCGATGTTGGCCCACAATCTGCTTCGCTTTCTCATGGCGGTGCGTTACCGCAAGAAGGTCGTCGCCATGACCTTCGCGGTGGCCGCCCTGCTCGGCGCGTTGTATTACGTCACCACACCCCGCTTGTATTCCTCGAAGGCGGCGATCCTCGTCACCCAGGTCGGCCGCGACCAGCTCAATACCTCGATGACCGGCGAGGAATCCCTCCGCCGCAACACCATGCCGACCTTCGAGAACATGATCCGCAGCCCAAAAGTGGTGGAGCGGGCGTTAAGCAACCTGGGGCCAGACGACCACGTCGATCTGAAGGGATGTTCCCGCGACCGCTGGGTTGAAAAACTCCGAAAAGGCCTTTCCGCCCGGACTATTCGCGGCACTAGCATCATCGAGGTCGGCTATGTCTCGCTCGATCCCCACGTCGCCGCCCGCGTCGTCGACGCCATCGTCCAGGCCTACGTCGACCTCATGCGCGAAATGCACCAAGGGACCACCGCCGAGTTGATGGAGCAGTTGATCAAGCAACGCACCGAGGTCGGCAAAAGCCTTCGAGCAATCCAAGACCAACTCGTCGAAGCGCGACGGCAGCTCGATGACATCAAGTTCGACTCCGAGACGAAAACCTTGCACCCTTTGCTTCAGCGATGCGTGTTCTTCAACGACGCCTTGATCAGCTTGCAGAAACAGCGGGCGGAGCTGGAGGCCTCCTGGAAATCGCTCGACGAGGCGGTGCGCAACGGAGGAGACATCGGCCAGCACTTGATGGCGTTTGGCGACGTGGCTGGTCGGGAGATGTTGCTGGGCATTCTCGGCATTGGTCCCCGCGACAGCGCAGCCCAAGCCAATTTGGAGCAACGTCTTATGGAAAACCGCGCCGAGTTGGCGCAGCTCCAAGGCATCGTCGGGCCCAATCATCCCCGGGTGGCGGCCCTCCGCGAACAGATCGCCATGACCGAGCGGTTTCTCGGTGGTTATCAAGAGCGTTTGCAGGAGCGGATCGCCGAGTTGCGCAAGGGCCGGTTGGGACCATGGCTTTTGGAGGTCGTTCGCCAGCGGCTCGAGGAGATCCGCCAGAAAGAGGCGCAAGTCCAGGCCCGCTACGACGAGGCCCGGCAGCAAGCCGTCGGCTTGAGCGGCCAGTTGCTCCATATCCAAGGTCTGGAGCGAGAAGAAAAGCGATTCAGCGATGAATACGACGAGTTGTTCCGCAAGATTACGGAACTGGATCTTCGTCGCGATGGCTCGGAGGTCCGCACGGCCATCATGGAAAAGCCCGTGCCCGTCTTGAGTCCGGTTTCTCCGCGGCTGACCTATGTGGTCTTGTTGGTGCTGGTCGGCGGTTTCGGGGCAGGGCTCGCATTGGTTCACCTGCTCGACTCGCTGGACGACCGTTTCCGGTCGCTCGACGAGATGCAGAGCCGGATGGGCGTTCCGGTGCTTGCCATGGTGCAGCAGATGACGTCGCCCGAGACCGTTGGCCTCTCCGCGATTACGATGTACGCCAATCCAGCGTCCCCGGAAAGCGAGGCTTTTCGCACACTCCGCACGGCGTTGGACCTGGCCCACCCCGACGCCAAGCAGATCGTCTTCTCCAGCGCGGAACCGGGCGACGGCAAGACGACGGTGTCGGCCAACCTGGCGGTGGGCTACGCGCAGTCGGATAAAAAGACGCTCTTGATCGACGCCGACCTCCGCCGACCGGGCCTGACGCGGTTGATGAATTTGCGTGGCGTGCGCGGATTGTCGGAGTTGCTGCGTTCGGAGGGAAACATTGCCGAACTGGCGGCGATGCACATTCAGTCCTCGGGGCTGGCGAACCTCGACATCTTGCCCTCCGGACCCCGTCCCACCAACCCGCACGAACTGCTGCTTGGCGACCGGTTTTCCCAACTATTAGCATGGGCATCGGGAGTTTACGATCAGATCCTCATTGACAGCCCGCCGACCCTGCTCACAAGCGACACGGCGATCATTGGCCGCGTCGTCGATGGCGTGGTGCTCGTCGTGCAGCCCGCCAAGAATCGCCGCCGGTTGCTCACCCGCGTCGTGGAAAGCTTCACGCTGCTCAAGATTCCCATCCTTGGCCTGGTTATTAATCGTGTCGGTTCGGACGCGGATAAAGGCTATTACGGCTATCACAGCGGTTATGGTTACGGATATGGCTATGGTTACGGCTATGGCTATGGCTACGGCGACGAGTCGGAAGAGGAGTCCTTGGAGGAAGAAGAACGGCTGGGCGGCGCCGACTTGCCAGATGTTGCCGATGAGCGCGGGCCAGAAGCCGACCATCGCGAGCCTCGAAACCGCAACATCCGCCGCCGAGCGGCTTGATCGCCGTATTTCCGCCGAGCGATCGCGGCAGACGTGGCGGGCGATTGACTCGTGTTCGTTCAACCCCAAGGCCAGAAGCTCGCCATGACTGGTTCTGGAGTGAGCGTGAAGATTGTCGATGGGGCCTTGGCCGGTTGTGTGTTTGTGGTGCCGCTGCTGATGGCAGGCCGCCACCCGTTGGGGCAAGCCGTCCTGGTCATTCTCTCGGCTACGGCCGCCATGGCCTGGTTGATGGGGCAGGCGAGTTGCGCGTCGGCGAGCTTCCGGCCCACCTGGGCTGCCCCTTTCATCCTCGGCGGCCTATTGATCCTCATCGTTCAGATAGTCCCCCTGCCCGAAACGCTGCTCGACCGACTCAGTCCGGAAATCGCCCGATTACTGCCGATGTGGCGTTCGGAGACGCCGCCGAGCGCGCGCCTCGGGGTTTGGCAGACGCTTTCTTTGAACCCGGCCGCTTCCCGCGATGGTCTGGTGCTGTTCTCGGCCTATGCCTTGCTCTTTCTTGTAGCCGTGCAACGGGGTGAACGCCTCGAAGACGTGGAACGCCTTTTGCGTTGGTGCGCGACGGCCGCGGCGTTCGTCGGCATCTATGGCTTGATCCAATGTCTGACCAGCAATGGAAAGTTCTTCTGGTTCTACGAAGATCCGACGACCACCACGTTCGACGTCGCCAAGGCCAACTTTACCACGCGCAACCACTTCGCGGCGTTTCTCTCGTTGGGAGTCGGGCCTCTCCTCTGGTGGGTCCAAGCGGCTTTTGGAAACGCCGGAAGCCCCAAAAGGCACGAACCTCGTTCTTTGGGCGCATTGCATCGCGTCCGCGAGGCGGGCCGCGTTCGACATCCCATCACCGGCGGCAGTGGCCTCGATCCCTTGGGAGCCACCAGGGAAAACCTCGCGCCGTATGTCTTGGCGGGATGCCTGGCGCTGGTGCTGTTCGCCGGGTTGCTTTCGTTATCGCGCGGCGGGATGGTTGCCATCGCGATCGCCCTGGCCTTGACCACGGCCTTGTCCTGGCGGTCCTGGTCGAGGAATTGGTTTTTTTTCGCGGCCTTGACCGGGGCGATTGGCGTTGTGGCGATGATGCTCGCCATCTTTGGATTCGAAAAGGTCAATCGCCGCGTCGATGACTTTCGCTCAGCATCGCTCGAACGATTGGACCACCTTAGAGCCCGCCGCTCCATCTGGACCGCCGTCGCCCGAGGAATCCGCCAATTCACGTTGATCGGAACGGGGGTCGGGGCTCATGTCGAGGCCTACCCCATTTACTATTCGACTGAACTCTACCGAGACATTCCCGACCAAGAATTCACTCACGCGGAAAGCAGTTATCTGCACCTGGGCTTTGAAACCGGTTTGAGCGGGCTGGCGTTGCTGGGCGGCTTCATGGCGTGCTGCGGGATGTGGTGCATCGGAGGGATGATCCGTGCCCCTTCCGTTCGCGTCGCGACCGCTCTGGCGGCCGTCACCGGAAGCCTCGCCGCCACGGCAGTTCACGCGCTGGTGGACTTCATCTGGTACGTGCCTGCCTGCGTGGCCATGATCCTACTGCTTGCCGCGTGCGCGGCGAACCTTTGGCGGCATGGCCACCGGAAGCCGGTTTCTCGTGGCGGCCGAAGCGCCGCGCGGGCCTGTCCCGCGGTCGCACCGGGTTGGAGATTGCCTCGCCTGGCCTACCTGGCTGGCTTGGCGATCCTGGCCCCGACCACGGTTTGGGCGGTTCAGGACCAACTTCGGTCGGCCTGGGCTGAGGGGCCTTGGAACCAGTATCGCAGATCGCTTGCCCATTCCAACGTCTTCGCCTTGCCCGATGTGACCGCCGACCCGTCGAACCATGCGCAGGCTCGCGATGAGGCGAGAGAGGCCGAAGCCCGTCGTGTCGAGTGGCTCCGCCAGGTGGTCGAACGATACCCCGACCGAGCCCGGGCCCACCTCCGCCTGGCGCAAAGCTGCGTGCGTTTGTTCGAGTTGATCCAGATGGATCAGGACAACCCGATGCGGGTGGCCGATGTGCGCGACGCGGCATTGCGGTCGCGATTCGCGGCGCGCGCGGCGTTGGACGACTGGTTGCGTCACGCCTTGGGCGACCATGCCCGTTACTTGGACCTGGCTTTGCGGCACGCGCGTCGGGCAGTGGCGTTGTGTCCCCTCCAGGGGCACGCCTATCTCTACCTGGCGGAGCTGAGCTTCCTGGAAAACGCCAGCGAGTCTTGGAAAAAAGCCTGTGTCGATCAAGCGCTGCGCGTCCGCCCGTATGATGGCGATGTGTTGGACACGGCCGCTGCCGAAGCTATCGCGGCCGGTGATTACGACCACTGGGTGGAACTCGTTGCGCGCCTGCTCCGCTGCGGAAAACACCATCAGCGCCGTTGGATCGAGCGACTGGTTCGCAACACCGCGGCGGAGGCCATGCCCGAGATGTTCCAGGCTTTCGTGCAAACCTTCCAGCCCGACGCGGAAACCCTCCGCATCCTTGTCGCCAGCGGACAAACCCGTGCCCGGCCCGACCA
>Ga0209101_1000366_pt1 | contig 37640 bp, 36 predicted proteins | sample ConPoolayeCmetaG_FD_185481 | JGI IMG/M metagenome (GOLD analysis project Ga0209101, IMG submission 185481) | Hot spring microbial mat communities from California, USA to study Microbial Dark Matter (Phase II) - Cone Pool mat layer C metaG... ...
GTATTATCCATGGAAAAGCCCTTTTGCTTGTTGTTTAACTACCTGCATAACAGCAGGTTACAAAGGGCTTTGCCACCCCCTTGTCAAGCTTTTTGAGCGCGTTCGTGAATAATCCGGGCTAGTTGACAAGGAAAGACGATGAAAACACGTTCCGGCAAGACGGCAGTGGTGGTGGAACTCGGTACTGACTGGCTCAAGATCGCTGCGGTCGCGAACACTTCCAAAGGTAGCGGCCTTGCCAAGTTGCATTTGGTGCGGTGGGACGGATCCGGGACCTCGTCTGCGGCGATAGCCAGCGCGTTCAAGCAACTTCAACTTGTCCCCAAAGCAGTGACAGCCTGCCTGCCGAGACACATGGTCACCATCCGCATGCTGGAGTTGCCCTCTACGGATCCGCAGGAAATCGCTGACATGATTGATTTGCGGGCTGCCAAAGAAACGCCCCACTCGCCGGACGAAATCGTATCCGATTACTGGGTAGCAGGGGAAAGCCGTAGAGGCTACACGCGGGTCTTGCTGGCGATCGCGCAGCGGACTCTGTTGCGGGATAAATTTTACATTTTGGAGGAAGCAGGTCTTGAGGTGGCCCGTATGGCTGTGAGCTCGGAGGGGATTGTAAGCTGGTACCGGCACGTCATCAGCGGCGGAAACGAGGCGGTGGCGGTGTTGGATCTCGACTCCTCCTATTCGGATCTGACGATTATCGCCAATGAAGAGTTGGTTTTCACCAAGAGCATTCTCGTGGGAGCGTCGCAATTGCTGGCAGAGGAAGCAAACGGGCGTGAGAAATTCCGCCGCGAGGTGAGGCAAGCCCTGGATGCGTTTCAGGATGAGGTGCTGGGCGTCAATCCCACGCGTCTGCTGATTAGCGGGGCGGGAGCGGCTGTGCCGAATCTGGCTGCGGAGTTGGAAACCGAGACGGGGCTGAAAACCGAGACGCGGGATCCGTTGCAAGGAATAACTTTAGCCGCCGGCTGCGCGCCGGCTGGCGATACGGCGGAACGCGAGGTTTCGCTTACTGCGGTGGTCGGACTTGGATTGCAATCCGACGGCGCCGGCATAAACCTGATGCCCGATTCGGTCCGCATGCGGAGGCATCTGGTCATGAAGGCGCGGAGTCTGACGGTCCTGGGAAGTCTGATTATCGCGGTGTTGATTTCCGTGTCGGTTTATGCTTTGGCGAAACTTTCTTTGAAACAAAGAGAATTAGCAGCGGTGTGCGAAGAAGTTCTGCAAACTCTCCCCATCGTGCGGGAATTGGAGCGCAAGCGAGAGGTGGTCAAAGCGGTGCGGACCCGCGAGAATCCGCAGACCAGTGCGCTGCACATCCTCAGCGCGATTAATGAGCTGAAGGGTGACGCCGTGTTGGAGTCGGTGGATCTTGCTCTTGATCGGAATCAGGTGACGATCGAGGGGTCCGTTGAGGCGATGCGGGATGTTTTTGCGCTTGAGGCGCGTTTAGAGCAGAGCGTGGTGTTCAAGGATGTAAAAGAAGGGCGGCCGGCGGTGAAGGATGAAAAGAGCGGTAGATATCGTTTCCAGATTGTTTGTGCTTTAGAGGGGGAAACATGATCGGGGGGCGACTGAGCAAGATAAGCAAACGCGAGCAAGTGTGGTTGGGCGTAGCGGTGATACTTCTTTTCGTTATGCTGCTGGACAACCTGGTTGCCAGGCCGCTGGCGCGCCGTTTGGAGGAACTGGACCGCGAGATCAAGCGTGAGATCAACACCGTGGCTTACAACCGTGGCGCTCTCAAGCTCAAAGCTCAGATCGAAGCTGATTTCGAGCAGGTAAAAGGGCGCGTTCCAGAGGTGGTTTCGCCGGCGCGCGATCTTGCCGCCATGAAGGAGCAAATCGATGAGGCAGCGCGCAAGAACGGTTTGATGATAGGCCGGGTTGCTGATCGCGACCTGCGGGAAATGGATGGTTATGTTGAATATGCCGTAGAAGTAGGCCGCCTGGAAGGAGAATTACGCGCAGTGTTGAGGTTTATGTGCGAGCTTTGGGACGCAACCGGCTTGCCGCGAGTGGTGCGCATGAACTTGAAACCGAATCCGGCGCAAGGGGGAAGCGGCGTGACGGCGTCGCTCGTTATCACCAAGCTTGCGCTCCGCGGTGGCGGAGACGGCAAAGCAGCCACCGAAAGCCCCGCGGCTGCTACGGGGGTCGGCGGATAAACCTCGGGCCGGCCGGGGGTAAGATCGCGCCTTCGGATAACAAGCGCCCTCGATGGCGGTGGGGGCTGCCTATCTGTCTTTAGGAAAGCGCTGCAAATGAGTCCTGACGAAATAGAGAACACCACCGACCGGGCCACGGAGCAACCTTTGGTGCCCACGGGAAGCGGATCGGGCCTGCCGACTTCCCTTGACCCCGTAATCACTGCGGCCGCGGTTCAGCGCTATCTGGAATCTGAACGGCAGCGTAGCCGCCGCAGTCTCCTTTGGGTAAGCGCAGTTTTTCTCTTGGCCTTGTTGGCGATACTGGCGGTGGGCGCATTGATCGGTACTGTGGTGATTCGGAATTCGTCGCAGGCGCTTGCGGTTGCGGATCGGGCGGAAGAGGCCGTGCGGGCTTATTTGGCTGCCTTTATGGGCGTGTCCAATCGTATCGCGAATCTGGAGTCGGCCCACTTGCAAGTGCGTGACGAGATTAAGAGTTGGGAAGATGAGCGGCTGCGGGACGTTGACAATTGGAGCAGCGACCTTAATCGTCTGCGTGAAGCGCTCGTCACAAGCCAGGCAAGCGTGTCGCAGGCGCTGTTTGCCGTACAATCGCGTTTGAGCGAGATGGATACGGAAACGGTGGTGAGTCGCCGGGAACTGGCGGCAATCAAGAATCAATATGAAGCTCTGTTAGCTGCATTGACTATGCCACGAGCGGCAATGGGATCCGAAGGGGATGGCAGTAAGGCGGGGACGCCGGGACGGTCCCGCGGGGAAGAATCTCCGGACCAGGAAGTCGCGGCTTTGCCGGAGGTCGGAGCTGACGCCGAGATGGGCGTTTCCATGCCGACGAACGAGGACATTTTTGCCGTCGAGGAATTACCGCCGGTGAAACCGCCGCCCGGTCCCATGCAGATTTCGGTGGTCACTTTGCCGAACGGCGACCGCTACGAGGGGCAGTTCAAAGAGGGGCTGTTCAACGGTTGGGGGGTCTACTATTACCACAACGGCGACAAATACGAAGGTGAGTTCAAGGATGATATGAAACATGGTCGCGGCACGCTAATCTATCGGAACGGCGACCGGTATGTGGGCGAATTTGCCAACGACATGAAATGCGGGAAGGGGAGTCTCCTTTTCGCGAACGGCGACAAATATGTGGGCGAGTTTGCCAATGACACGATGAATGGCCGCGGCACGCTCTTGTACCAGAATGGAAACCGGTATGCCGGAGAATTCCGAAACGGTCTGAAGCATGGCAATGGAGTCTTTCGTTTCACCAACGGCGACGTGTACAGCGGAGAGTTCAAGGATGATATGCGCAATGGCCGCGGCACGTATGTGTCCAACAGCGGGGCAAAGTACGTGGGAGAATTCAAGGATGGTAAACGACACGGGAAGGGACGTTATATCTATCCGACGGGGGAAGAGTATTCCGGAGAGTTCAAAGACGGGAAGAAGGATGGATTTGGCATTTGCACTTACCCTAACGGCAGGATTCTGAGAGGCATTTGGAGAAACGACAAATTTGTGCGGATTGCTGATGGATGAGAGGCGTTGGCTCAAACGCGAATTTTTGGCCAATCTTGGCTGGGCCGTAGGCCGTTTTGGCAGTGGCAAATCCACGACTGGAACGGCGGGGGGATGGGGATAGTGAACAAGGCGGATCTGACTGACAGTACGCCAGTTGAGTCCTTCGGGGCGATGCCTCAGAGGGTTGAAAATGAGAAAAAAACGTTTTTAGGTTTGACATAAGGCCCGTTCGTTGAAATAATATCATTGGATGACGGTGTTAGGCATTGAGCAATGCCAATGAGCTAGGGGCGCGGAAAAGGTGCGAGTGAGTGGGAATGGGGCTTCTTGTATGCAACGACGCGAAGTGAGGTGTTCGCTATGAAAAATCTAAAGAAGGCTGCGGTGTGCGTGTGCGTGATGGTGCTGGTAATTCTGGGAGGGCGGACATGGGCTGCGGCAACACTGCCATTTGCCGATGGATTTGAGGGCGGAAGTTGGAGTCCTTCTGACCCGTGGTCTGCCAGTGGCGGCCTCGTTGATGATACTACGGTTGAGAAATTCGCGGGCTCCTACGGCTGCATCGTTTCGAACGCTTCGCTGACGCTGGGTATTACCCCGGACACGTATTCGAACGTATGGATTCAGTTTTATGCTAAACCAGCAACCGGCGACGATGACCCCGAGGTTAGCAATGTTTCTGGCGCTTTTTATCTGAATTCCAACGGCAAGATTCGGGTGTACGACACCAACGGGTGGACTGATGCTGGCTCAGTAACGTTTACGCCCGGCCAGTGGATAGGATTGGTGGTGCACGTTGACTATGGGCAGCGCACGTGGGATCTGTATTATTGGAAGACTGGCGCAGGCGGTAACACGCTGATGCGTTTGAATAGCACACCGTTCCGTTTTCCTGAGGGAGCCTCGAATAATCTTTTTTCAGTCGTGGTCGAAAGCGGTAATGCTGCTTACCTCGATGCCGTTGCCGTTTCGCGAGCGTTCAGGTCCATACAGGAGGGAGGCCACTCGCCTGCTTATGTCAGGGCTTATGAATTTCCGGCCAGCTTTGACACCAACAAGTTCAATTTGCCGGTCTATTCCAGTTTATATACCAACGCAGGCGGCAACAACTTGGTCGGTGCTGTTGGGATGGATCTTTTTGCGGGATTGCGACCAAACGATGAGATTATTTTGTATGAGGCTGTTAACAATTGGGGCGGCTATCGCGTGACCGGAAGCGGGTGGGCGAATTCCTCAGCAAATCCGCCTAATATTGATTATACTGTCCGAACTATTGAGCCCACGGATGTCATCAGGCTTGACAGACATACGAGTTCGGCTGCTTCGTGGGGGTTCTTTGCCTACGACAGTGCTATTACGGTGGAAGGAGAGAAACAGCCTACGTCGCCACCGTACCAGATGCAGCTGTCGTTGTATGGAACCAGCGGCGGGCACAGCGGATTTACCGCGTTGAACTGGCCCAGGGAGGAAGCGTCTCTCAACTCAGGCACTTTTCCAATAACCGATGCGGGTGGTGCAAATCTATCCCAGGGCGATCGTTTGTACAAGGCCAATCCGGCCACACCTGACACCTACAGAGAATTTTGGTGGGATGACAACGCGAAGAAGTGGATGCGTGGCAACAACGTTTCGTCAGAAGCGGTGCCTGGGGCGGCAAACATGTGGATCAAGCGTCAGGCATCAGGAGCGGCAACCGTCAATTTCACGCTGTGATAGCCGTTAAACATTAAGAATGGGGAAGGAAGTCCTATGAAGACCCAAGAACTCAGGGCATCATGGAAGTCGGTGGCGGTGATGGCGGGTGTAGCAGTCCTGCTCGCGAGAGGGGTGAACTCAGCGCGTGGAGTTACCATCCAGGCTGATGGCTGGTTGCTGGTGGACCAATATGGTGTGGCGCAAACATCGGCGCCATCGCCAGGATCCATTACTGTCCGGTTTCCTGGCGCAGGAGCAGTTCCTGACAGTGCGAGGGTAACGCTTGTGCCGGTACTGGGATCGAGTGGCGTTAGTGCTTTCATTGGAAACTATGCAGCCGCGCGTGTCAATTCAATTGCAATGAAACTTACGAGCAATGGGGCTACGTTTAGCAGAGGCACGCGGGTGGTGTTGAGGAGCGGCGATCGCGAGTGGAAGCGTCCGCTGACCGTGCCCTCAGAAAGCGGTGTCCCCGTGTCGAACAGAATCGGTCTGAGCCTTACCGACGGCTGGGAACTACAGTCGGGTGAAGTTGCCGATCTGGGTGCGGCGTGGGCTGCCGATTTGCGCAAGGTTGATGCTCTCGAGGTGGCCGTAGTGCGTAGTGGGGTGCCAGGTGTCCAGGAGTTGACGATTTCCGAATTCGGTCTGGAGGCCGACAGAACAATCGGCTCAATTGCACCTTTGGCGGCGGCTCTCCTTGAACGCTTTGGAGTTGAGAATCTCTGGGATGTGACTCCGGAACAAGCGTCTCAGGATAGCGACGGGGATGGGATGACGGATCTAAATGAGATCCTGGCGGAAAACGATCCGGCCTATTACAAGAATGTTCTGTTCAAAGCCACAGTGGTGGAGGACCGTGACGGTTTCACGGTACGGTGGCCCTGCGTAAAGGGGATTACTTACACTGTCATGAGGGCCAGCAGCCTGCGCGGAGTTTTTGTTCCAGTTCACACAAAACCGGCTGATCATACCGGTTATGATGCGTATACTGATGTTGACATTGTGGCTGGAGCGCAGTACTTCTATAAAGTTGTGTATCAGGAATAACTCGCTGAAATATTGTGAAGCAATCATAGGACAGAAGGAGGTGCCGTGAAAAAGGCCGTCGTTTATCTGGTTGCGGGGCTGCTCACGCTGGCGGTAGGCGCGCGGGCGGGCGTCTTTATTATTGATTACGAGGAGTGGCCGACGGCCGGTGACCTGCAGGGCTGGACAATTACTGACGATCTGGGCGGGGGTGCAGCAGGGTCGCTTTCTGTTCCTGCCGGGGATGGTAATCCTCCGCCGGCTCTACGCATTGACGCGACAACGGGTTCGGGTATTACCATTGATCGCATCTTCACTTTCAATAATCCGTATCTCGCTGGGAATCAAGACTACACCAGTTGGATTAGTGGTGATGCGCGTGCGGCAGCCCAGTATATCTGGTTTGACTTCTACAATAACGACGTGGCTGCACCTGGTGACCTGAGTTTGTTCTTTGTGAGCGATACTTCCGGGGTCACGTGGTATTACTTTATCGATACACCTTTGTCCGTCGGCTGGACGACGTTCCGGATCCCGATGTTCGGCAACGGCTGGACCGACCTGGGCGCGGGTGGTGTGTGGGCAAGCGACATTCAGGATGTGGATCAAATCGGGTTGCGCATTGTGTATAAGGCCAATTCCAGTCAGTATTACATTCTCGACAATTTCCGGCGCGGATATGTGGTGCCTGAACCCAGTACCTATGCGGCCTTGGGATTCGCGTTTGTTTCCCTCGGTATGACGTTTCGTCGGAAGCTGAACGAAGGTTTAAGCCGGCTATTTAAGAGCTGACTCCGTTGACTTTACAGGCAAGTAGCGTAACGGCCCCGCAAAGGCGGGGCCGTTGCATTTTTGACTGACGCGAGTCAGTGTGTCATGACCCAAATTTTACCGCAGATTCTGCGTTTGAGAATTGGCTCCTATCTGATATGGCTTTCTCTTTTCCCTTATTTTCTATGCTCGGCCAGGATATTCAGCACCTCTGTTCGCATCGAGGGGACCGGTTCCAAGTGGTAGCGGAGAAAAACCTCCAGACTGGTGCCAATCGTTGCCAGTTGGTGCTCAGTGCAGCGAATAGACTTGGCGGTACGGGGTGACCCAGCTCGCTGCCAGCAGCGAAGAATGGCCAAGACGGATGGGGTGAGTCGCATGGTAGAAGCAGGCTCCTTCCGAGAACATCGCGGGCAAAGCAAACCTCCCCGTGCCCAGCCGAACGTCGTGGTCGAAGCACCGCTGATCTCAACATTGCAGGCAGAGCATTTCCACAGTTGCGGGGCAAACCCGAGCAATGATGCAAGGCGCAGTTCGAACCAGAAGACCAGTTCCGCATCGGCTCCGAAGTCGCTGAGTGAATCCAAGGTCAGAGCTGTGTGACGATACACCTCGGCTTGGTGTTCTCCGGGCAGGGTTACCGCCGTGATTAATGCCCCAACGTAGGAGGCGGCTAGAAAGGCCCGCCAGTCAGTTCGGAAGCGGGGCCGAATCTTGAGCGGAGCACATTCTTTGGCGATATATATTCCCTCACGTTCTCGCATGTAGAAAAGAAGTTCGCAAGTGTAGAAAAGATCGTACTGCCCCAGGAAGTAACTTTTCGGGCGGCATGCGCCTTTCACGATAGTCACCAGTTTGCCGTACGCAGGCGTAAGCCAGACGACTATATGCGAGGTTTCTGAGAAAGGACTTATCCGCAAGGCGATAGCCTCTGTGCTTGTAATCATGATCTCAACTCAAATTGTGTGCCTCTCCCGAGTGCAGCTGCCCCAGTGCGCAAGATGCGCTGCTGTATTTCCTGGTGCGAGTGTTTCGCAACAAAGCCGAGGCACGTTCTGGGCAATCCCCAGCGCTTCGGGAAATGGCCCTTGTTTTTCCTCCCGCCATGTGAACATTTTGTCATAGCCCTTCGAGCTGCTTCATTTTTATCCCAGATTTTGCGATTGGCCAAAACCGGCATGCCCCAAGGTGCAGGAGGTAAGGGTCTATGTGCATATTCCGAACCTCCGGCAACGCAGTGAGTCGCCTTTTTTCGCCGCTCACGAAGGGTTCGAGAAGTGGCAGCGGTGAAAACATCCGCGACCCTGATAGGACGGGCTCTCCGAGAGGAAAAAATGCAAACGATGGGCAACTGCATTGCATTTCAGCTTGTTCGCGCACAGCGCGCGTTCAGAAAACCAGTCAATTCTTGCACGCAAAATCCGGGTTTAACGCCGTGTTTTTCATCACGTTATTCAAACAGGCCAACTCTCCAACACAGAAGCTAGGTTCGTATCAGTCGGTTGACAAGCGGCGCAATGTCAGACCGTTTTAGCCAGCGGAGCTCGCGTCGGCGCATCTGTTGTCGTTCCCGTGCGGTAGCGTCATCGTTTCCCGCCGAGTGGTCACACCCGTGCGCGAGATAGAGTGCTAATTCCCGGGATGTCCGCGCCGGGCTGCGGCACGGCGGACGGCGGATGGCGGCCATCTCTACGTTCACGACTATCTCGACGGTGACGGCAGGAGGTTCTCCCGGGATGGGTTCAAGTCGGAAGGCGAGAACATCGGTTGGACCGGACCGACCCAAGTGGCGAAGGTTTAACTTGCTCATTTCTTTGTTGTCTGTGAGTACAATCGAAACCTCACTGGGTTTGCTAATGGGGCTCTTCCTCATGGCCAGATTCATCAGCCGTGTCGTCAATAAACGAACGGCCTTCAGGTCCAAGCGGAAAAGCTTCTGAGCATTACAGATGTCAATTCGCACTTGTTTATCCTGGATTTTGCGATCCGCGTTATAGCGACATAGACGCGATGCTTATCTGTATATCCCTACTGCAAGCGTTTTGCAACAAGTCGACGCTGGACTCCGGCCAAGCCTGCAGCGGTTTAAAACTGGATTTTACGACTGCCCCGACGGCGGCAGATGCGAGGTGGTGTAGGCGCATAGTCCGAACCTCCGGCAACGCAGCAGGTCGCCCGTTTTCGCCAACACCGAAAGGTCCCAGAATTGGCTTCTTTGCTTTTCAGATGCAGTTTTCACACTTCTATGCAAAAAGATGTACAACTACCCTCCATTTTAGCTTTTTCGTACGCAGTGCCGATATGAAAAAAACAGCCAATTCTCACAGGAAAAAATGGGTTGAGAAGGTCCCTTCTGTTCTTCCCTTGCGTACGACATTTTTGTTGTTGTCGAGCACGCGACACCGGGTCTGAAGCCTGATGTTTTCAACATGTCACAGCCCGGCCATTGCTCAAACGGAAAATCGAGGTTCAGCTGATGTGCGATCGAACAAAGGCGAGATGCAAGGTGCGGAAGCAGGAAGGGAAGGCCGCATGGCTGTCGGTGCCATGGGCCTGCAATCTGGCGGATGGCAATGCGATCTGGCGAAGGCAATTGGTATTGCCGGCGTGCGGTCCCTCCCGTATTCTCTAAGATAACATGAAAAAGGCTGTCCATCTGATTGTCGGCGAAGACGACTACAGCGTGGCGGGGAAGGTAAAGGAACTTGTAAACGAACGCCTCGCACCGTCCGAGCAGAGTCTGAACTTGGAAACGATTGCCGGTGACGTCACTTCCGCCGATGCCGCTGTAGAGACAATTGGCCGCTGCGTTGAGGCTGTAAGTACAGCGGGGTTTTTGGGCCGCGGCAAGGTGGTATGGTTCAAGAACGTCTCTTTTTTGTCCGAGACGAATGTAGGGCGCTCGGAAGCTGTCAAGACGGCTCTTCTTCGGTTGAGCGCTATTCTTGAGGCCGGCGTACCCTTCGGGAATACACTCATAATCAGTGCGCCGCGTGCGGATGGTCGCCACAGTTTCTACAAGACTTGCAAAACTGTTGGAGAAATCCACGAATTCAAGATTCCGGAAAGAGGGTTTGCTGCGCACAAGGAAGCTGCGGGGAAACTTTCCCAGCTTGCTGTACATAGCGGTTTGAAGATGTCCGCTGATATTCGAGAGTTTTTCTTGGAACGCGTGGGCTTGGATACGCGGCAGATCGCGAGTGAGCTGGAAAAGTTGGCCCTTTTCATGGGAACCAGGTCTGACGTGACCAAAGAAGACGTGGAGACAATAGTGGCGAATCCCAATGCGAGTCTGGCATGGGATTTGGTTGATGCTTTTGGCATGCGCGATGCGCCAAATGCTCTACGGATACTACGTCAGCTTTTGTTCCAGCGTGAATCTCCGATTGGTCTGTTGACGCTCTTGCACAGTCGAGTTCGTGAACTTATTTTTTACCGGAAGGCGTTGGACTGCGGATGGCTTGCAAGAGACGAACGCGACGGGGCTTCATGGCGTCGTGTTCCGGCTGAAGTGGAAGCGGTATTCACGGCTGCTTTCAAAAAGGATCCCAGGGCCGTGCACCCATATCGGTTGGCCATTCTGGCGAAGCAGGCCGAACGCTTTACTTTGCCGAAGCTCAAGGATTGTCAGCGGTTAATAGCGGCAGCCCATGAAGCGATAGTGTCAACAACCACGGCACAACCAGTTATCTTGGAAATGCTTCTGGTGCGCATGCTATCTTGACTTTTTTCAAGGCGGTTGGGAGTATTTAACAATAAAGGACGCAGGACGCCAACGTAGCTCAGTCGGCAGAGCAGCTCCCTCGTAATGAGCAGGTCGTCGGTTCGATTCCGACCGTTGGCTCCACCCGGCGGTTGTTTTTTACTTAGATCGAGTCTGTCCCCCTTTCCTGCAATTCGTTGATTTACGGCCTGTGGCAAAAGTGTTAGGCTTCGTTGGAAATGGTTCGAACGCTATCTTGTCGACAGGTCTGGCGCCATTCTTTGGCACTGAGGTGAGATTATGGGTATCGAATTAAGTGAAAGTCAGAAAGAGGCTGTGAAAAAGTGGGTGGAGGAAGGTTGCGGGCTGTCCGAGATTCAAAAAAGGCTCATGAGCGAGTTCGGCATATCCGCGACCTACATGGAAGTGAGGTTTTTGATCATAGATCTTGGACTCAAGATAAAGGAGAAAGAGAGCAAGCCGGCTGCTGCTGAGACGAACCGGCGGGGGGTAACAAGCGAGCAACTGGAGGAAGAAGAATATGCCGATGAGGAACCTCTGCCTGGTGGAGCTGGTGGTCGAGTGACCGTGCAGATAGACCGCGTGATGAAACCGGGCAGCATCCTAAGCGGCACGGTGACTTTCAGTGATGGTGTATCGGCCTCCTGGATGCTCGACCAAATGGGACGATTGGCGCTTGCGACTGGCAAGCAGGGGTATCAGCCGAGTCCTGCGGATCTCCAGGATTTTCAGTTTGAACTCAGACGGCTGCTTGAGACCCGAGGCTTCTGTTGAAACAAATTACGGTCCAGGATGAACGCATGAAGATCGGCTTCATCGGCGGGGGTAAAATGGCAGAGGCCATTGCGGCGGCGGTGCTGACGGCGCGCCTGGTGCGTTGCAGCGATATTGTTGTTAGTGACATTAGCCCAGAGCGACGTCGTCGCTTAAGGCGAGTTTACGGGGTTACCGTTGTGCGCGACAATCGCGAGACGGTGAAGCGGGCAGACACCGTCTTTCTGGCAGTTAAACCGCAAGATCTTGATCAAGTTCTGGCTGAGATTGCCCCGGCAGTTACCGACCGAAAATTGATGGTCTCTATTGCCGCGGGCCGGAAATTGGCTTCCATTGAATCCTGTCTAACCGGTGCCAGGGTTGTACGGGTGATGCCGAACCTGCCTTGTCTGGTCAGGGAGGCGATGAGTGTCTTTTGTTTGGGAGCCAACGCGCGGGCTTCTGATCGTCGTTGGATGGTTAAGCTTCTTTCGTCATTTGGCCGGGTGTTGGAGTTGCCTGAAGAACAATTCGATGCGGTGACTGCTCTCAGCGGATCGGGACCTGGTTTTCTGGCTTATCTCTTGGGTTCCCTTGCGGAAGGGGCGGAGCTCGAGGGTTTGAGCAAGAGTGACGCATGGCTGCTTGCCCGTCAAACTATGTTGGGAACAGCGCGTCTCTTGCTCGAAAAAAATCTGCAGGCTGCCGAGTTGATATCGGCAGTCGCTTCCGCCAAAGGCACGACGGTTGCCGGGTTGGAGGTTCTAGAAAAGGGCAATGTGAGTGGACTTCTGAAGAAAGCCATAGCGGCCGCAGCGAGACGTAGTCGGGATCTGAGCGGCTAGATCAGGTTTCGTGATCGGCATGGACAGGCAGGCTGCCTTCCAGATAAATAAACAAGTTCTATAAGCATATTCCGAGAATCTTGGCAAGCGTGCAGATTTCTGCGTTTATTCCCGTCTCGAAGGATATGGACACAGGTTTTGCGATTGAGCAATGGCTTGTTCGTACAAGATATTGAAAACGATTCCCGAATCAACGTACCCAATGGTAGTAACGTCCTCCCGGGTGGGAGGACAAAATGTTGCGGACTGGCGATTTCGCAAGCACAACATTGAGTTTGTCGAGGCGCGCCGTGCGATGCTAATGAACGCCGATTTTCGAATGCGAACGTAAGCTAATTGGATAGTGCGGTTACGGCCGTTTAGCAGCGGCGGCTTCCTTGATTAAGGCTAGAGCGATAACCTCCCGCTGGATCTGGTTGGTACCTTCGTAGATTTGCGTAATCTTGGCGTCGCGCATCATTTTCTCGACGGGGTACTCCTTCATATAACCGTAGCCGCCGAATATCTGCACGGCATCCGTCGTAACCCGCATGGCGGTATCCGAGGCAAACAGCTTACACATGGCCGACACCTTGCTGATGTCCTTAGCGCCGCTGTCGATGTGACGAGCCGCGGCATACACGAGAGCTCTGGCCGCCTCGACCTGTGTAGCCATATCGGCGAGCATGAACTGTACGCCTTGAAAAGCAGAAATCGGTTTCCCGAACTGATGCCGTTGCCGACTGTACTGGACGGCCTCTTCCAAAGCGCCAGCCGCTATGCCGAGTGCCTGAGCGGCCACTCCCGGGCGGGAATAATCCAGCGTTTTCATGGCGACAATAAATCCCATACCTTCCCGGCCAAGGATATTCTCTTTGGGAACGCGGCAATCTTGAAAAATCAGTTCCCGCGTCGCAGACGCACGAATGCCCATTTTGTTCTCTTTCTTGCCGAAGCTGAAGCCAGGAGTCCCTTTTTCTACAATGAAGGCAGTTGCTCCGCGGGCCCCCTTGCTTTTGTTGGTCATGGCGATGATCGTATAAATCTCGGCTTCCCCGCCGTTTGTTATCCACTGTTTGGTTCCGTTCAGCACATAGTGATCTCCGTCCGGCACCGCCGTAGTTTGAATTCCGCCGGCATCGCTGCCTGCGTTGGCTTCTGTAAGACCGAAAGCAGCTAGCGCTTGTCCTTTGGCTATTCTTGGCAGGTATTTTTCCTTTTGGGTCTCGTTTCCAAAAAGGATAATAGGAAATGCGCCGAGTGCCGTGGCTGCAAGCGACAATGCTATACCGCTGCAGGCTTTAGAAAGTTCTTCAACGGCTATGACCAGATCCATGACGCCCCCGCCGGTCCCCCCGTACTTCTCCTCAATATAAAGTCCGCACAGGTCGGCTTCGGCAAAAACCCTCACTATGTCCCAGGGAAATTCCCCCGTTTCATCGTATTTTTGTCGAACAGGTTTTATTTTTTCCTCGGCAATTTGCCTGCAGAGATCCCGTATCATGACCTGCGTTTCAGTGAGTCCGTAGTCCATATTTCGCACTCCCGGTTACATCTATCGTATGAGGAGTGATGCTACGTGCAGGGGCGATATTTGGGCAAGCAAAAACGAGGTTCTCAGTTTTCGCTGACTATCAGCCTGAAGCCGATGGTGTCGTAACGGGCGTCGGGGCGATCAAACCCGCGGGCATCAATGCGGAGATTAGGTTCCTGATCGAAGTCCCAGCTTCCACCATGGCGCACCTTGTAACGGCGTGAGCTATCGTACCAATCTTCACACCATTCCCAAACATTTCCGGCCAATCCGCAAATACCCCACTCGTTGCAACCGCTTTCTGTCACCGGACAGGTCACAGGGTAGCCGTCGTCGTAGCCGCGGATTCCGTGCCAATCGGCAAGAAGACGCCGCGCCGACAGGTCAGAAAAGTTCCCGTAGGCCGGTGGCCATTGGTTGCCCCAGGGGTATTTACGATTATCGCCGCATTTCGCTAGAAGGATCCATTCCAACTCCGTCGGAAGACGGAAACGGCATCCCTTGGGCAGATTGGAGCGGTAGTTGCGGTTCAGCCAGGCAATGTAAGCTTGGGCGTCCTCCCAGCTAACCATGACGACAGGCTGATCGTCACCATTGAGAGTGATGTTTTCACGCGCGCCGCTATTATGGGTAGGCTTGAAACGCCGGTACTGCCCATTAGTGACTTCATATTTGCCCACCCAGATACGCAGCTTGTCTATCCATACAAATTCAAGGACCTGGTGGAATCCCAAATCGACCAGCAACAATTTCCCGGGTACATATTTTGTCAGAGGGGGTGGAGGCGGCAAGGGGGCTTCTTCGCGGGCGGGGCGTTCAGACGAAGGAGGCGGTTCAGGCATCGCGGCCAGAGTCTCGAGCACCATTTCTTTCGGCACCGGCGGCGGCGCTGTCGCCGTCTCTGCTTGAGACTCCTTGTCCATTTCGCGGGAAACCGTCTCATAAGCGAGCAGCATGGCGGCGTCGGAGCTGCCGTGCATGATGGCCCAATGCAACGGCGTGAGTCCCTTTTCGGTCGTGCTGTTGAGATCGGCTCCGTGCTCAAGGAGGAGTCGAATCATCTTGACCGCGTTTTTGCTGGCAGCCCAGTGCAGCGGCGTAATCCCGTTGGGAGTTTTGGCGTTAACGTCTGCTCCGGCGGCAATTAGGAGACCGGCGGCATCCACTGCGTCGCGACTCGCGGCCCAGTGTAACGGCGTAAAACCGCCGGCTGTTTTAGCGTTGATATCGGCTTTGTAGAACAGAAGCAGACCGGTGATGACTTTCAGGTTTAGAGCGGACGCGAGATGCAGCGGGGTGACACCCTCGCCGATTATGGCGTTGACCGCCTCGGGACCGCCGGTCTCCAAAATGGCGTGAACCCGGTTAATATCATTACTTCTGATGGCCACATGAATTTCATCGGCAAAACCGCACCTTTGACCGGCGCCAGCCAGAAGTAAGGCGAGGCATGCTAATGCCCAGCTATGCAAAGTTCTTGACTGACAACAGGCTGCTCGTTTCATGCGCTTTCCCGCAGGTTAGTCCCACCTGGAATGCCTTTAGATTCAGCTTGGCGAGTGCCGTTTCTTTTTTTTCAAAAAATCGCTCAATTTCCGATTCGACATCCTGCACTGGCAAAAACGGCTTGGCGCGCAGATATGCTCCCAGCATAACTAAATTGGCAGCCCGCGTGTCGCCCAGACCATCCGCCAACTCCGTCGCCGGAACAACGCAGGCCCGCTCTGGAAGCGGCTCACTGCACAAGGACCCGTTTACGAGCAATAGAGTCTCGGTGTGCGCTAAAGGTAAAAAAAGCTTAACGCTGGCACCGTTCATCAGGATCATGGTGTCAAAACGTTCCGAGATAGGGGAAGCGATTTCCTCGGAGGAAAAAACTACCTCACACCGTGCCGCACCTCCCCGCACCTCTATGCCATAGCTCGGGAAAAAGGTCACATAAGGGAAATTGTGCATAGCCACGGTGCCCAGCATTTTGCCGATCATCACGACACCCTGGCCACCAGAGCCGGCAATGAGAATACGTTCAACCATTGACGATCTTGCCCTCGCGACGAAATACCCGAACGGGGAAATACCTTGCCATATCGTTTCCTACGAAGTCTAGAGCGCCGACGGGCGAACGCCGCTGATAAACTGGACACGGGGACAATATCTCCACGAAGCAGTAGCCCTTATCTTCGACCTGAGCCGAAAAAGCCGTTAGAATAGCCCGCTTCGCGTCAGTAACACCCTTGGGGCTGTCTAACGCGACGCGCTCGATAAAATATGGTTTTTCCAAGGTGTTGATAAGCTCGCACATACGGAGAGGGGGACCCATGGAAGCGCAGTCCCGGCCGTCCGGGCAGGTCACGGTTTTTTGGCCGGGCAAGGTGGTCGGAGCCATTTGGCCTCCGGTCATTCCGTAGACAGCGTTATTTACAAATATGACGGCGATTTTTTCTCCACGGTTGGCGGCATGTATAGTTTCTGCGGTGCCAATCGCGGCCAGGTCGCCGTCGCCCTGATAGGCAAACACGATTCTATCGGGGAGGGCACGCTTTATGCCCGTTGCCACGGCCGCCGCCCGTCCGTGGGCCGCTTCTGTCATGTCTATATCCAAGTAAAAGTAGGCCAGGACGGCACAACCGACTGGGGCAATGCCGACGGTTCGTTCACGTATCTCAAGAGCATCGATGGCCTCAGCTATCAACCGATGAACGATGCCATGGCCGCACCCTGGACAGTAATGCGTCCGCCGCGCAGTCAGAGAGCGCGGGCGGCTGTAAATCGCTTTTCCTCCAACTTTGAGTGGTTTTGTCTTCTGGTTCACCAAAGCCTCTTTTTCCCGAGGTTATTTTTTACACGCGTTTTGCGCTGGTCCAAGCGTGACCCAGGAATTTGTGCCATGCGCTGGTATATTAAGCCTGTGGCAACCACCTTCCAAGAAAGCCTATACATCCTCCGCCCGCTTTCTTGCGGTTTGAGAAATGGCTTACTCCTCCTCCTCCGTCCGGATTCCCCTTCTTGTGTTTTATCATCCAAACCGCGTTGCGTCAGAACACCGTAATTCCCGTTATCCAAACTGGCCATTTGCTTACGCGAATGGGGACAAAATCTTACCGGCGCACATTAGTGCGTTATGGCTAGGCATACATTTTCTTTTCTACCGCCTGGACTGGCTGACGCAGCCCCCTGTGATCGAGCATTTTTGCGATGGCTTGCTGCACGGCGCTTTCCGTGGGAACCCCGCCCCCCATGCGTCCCTCGAAAGCGACGGGCACGCTATCGCCCACTGCCAAACGTACGTCCTCGAGCATTTGCCCGCTGCTCATTTCGACCACCAGCACACCGCGCGTCTGCCGAGCTATTCGCCCCAGACGCTCGTAGGGGAATGGCCATAGAGTGATAGGTCGCAGAAGGCCGATTTTCTTTTTTCGGTTGCCGGCAATTACGGCCTTGGCGATGCGCGCGCAGGTGCCATAGGCAACGATGAGCAATTCGCAATCCTCCGTGGAACGTTCCTCCCAGCGAACTTCCCGTGCTTTGATTTGCCCATATTTGGCCTGAAGCCGAACGTTGAGCTTTTCGAGCTCGCCTTCCTCAAGAAAGAGCGAACGAATGATGTTGGGCTTCCGTCCAGTCGCGCCGGTTAAGGCCCATGGTTTTGGGAAAGACGTAGGCGCGGATTTTTCCCGCAGAGTAACCGGCTCCATCATCTGGCCGAGCCGCGCGTCGGTGAGAAGCATTACCGGAATACGGTACTTATCCGCAAGGTCAAAGGCGAGGAGCGTTAGGTCGTAGGTTTCCTGGACAGAGTCGGGAGCCAACACTATCAGGTGATAATCACCGTGCCCGCCTCCTTTGGTCGCCTGGAAGTAGTCAGCTTGTGAGGGCGCAATATTTCCCAGCCCTGGGCCCCCGCGCTGTACATTGACGATCACGGCCGGCAATTCGGCAGCGGCCAGGTACGAGATGCCCTCTTGTTTCAGGCTGATGCCCGGGGACGAGGAACTTGTCATGGCTCGTTTTCCGGCTGCTGCGCTCCCGAAGACCATATTGATAGCGGCGATTTCGCTCTCGGCCTGAATAAATACCCGCCCCCGAGGCGGCATGTGGTGCGCCATGAATGCGGTCAGTTCATTTTGAGGAGTGATCGGATAGCCGTAGTAGCAATCACATCCGGCCTGCAGAGCGGCTTCACCAACCGCGTCGTTGCCGGTCATAAGTACACGCGGCGGCATTTTGGGTCCTCCTTGGAGCTGTTTGCACCTGGCGCTGCTGCCGCTCGCTCGATTTCTATAGCCGCATCTGGGCACATAAGCGCGCAGTGCTGACACCCGACACACCGGTCCGGGTATTCTACTTCCGCAAAATGATATCCTGAAGAATTGAGCTTTGGGGCCATCCGCAAGACACTGTATCTGCAGGCTGCCACGCAAAGCTCACAGCCCTTACACCGTTCGTGGTCGATGACGACAACAAATTTCATTTCCTAAAGTCTATCGGGCACGACCGATTTTTCCAATTAAAAAACCCCGGTGGTCCATGGTTCTTCCACGCAGCAGTCGCTGATGCATGGTCATTTTCTCGCGGGTTAGTTATTCTCAAGGACTCGTACGTGTGCTCTTTTGGGAGCACTCAACCCGCAGACAGCAATGGCGCATATTGGCCGGGGAGCCGCGCATCGCTAAAATGGTATCGAGTTCGCCCCAGGAGTCCTGGCAGCCCGACGTAGCGGCGTTGGTTCCAAATTTTGCGTTCAAGAAATGGCCGGTTTGTATAGCATGTTTGAGAAACATGGGGTTCGGACACGAACCAGACTAAAGGATAAACCCACATTCTGCGCTAGAGAATTGGCGTCTTAGCTCTTCAGATGCGGCTTTCACTTTTCTGTGCAATAGATGGTATAACTGCATTGCATGGCAACTTCTTCGCGCGCAGGATGGTGTAAATACCAGCCAATTCCCGTACGCAAAGTCCGGCATAAACACAAGAAACTGAACATGGTGGGGCGAACACCGACGGCCATTTCGCAAACCGCGGTGCGATGGGCCGGAGTGGGGCACCTGTTTTGTTGCGGGCTGCTGGCAGCAGGATATGCGGCGGCGCGTAGCTCGCCGAGCATCTGCCGCCCTCGGGCCGGTCGCAAAATCTGGGTTAGAAACTATGCAGGCAAAAACGTATCGTCAATGGGCTTTAGCCTTTATCGCGGCTTACGAGCGGCCTGACGCTAGTGAATACGAGCAGCGTCTGGTGCGTCTGGCGCACCGCTGGCTGCGCATGATGAGCTCGCCCTTCACAACGAAGAACATGATCCGCAATCTCTTGGCCGAACTTGATTCTCCCCCTGCGGAGTGCGGCTGCGCCTGGGATGATCTGAAAAAACATTGCCTGGAATGGGCTCGCGAGAAGGGGTTTAACGAATCTTCCGGGAGTGGCCCCCACGCTGACTTTTAAGGTGGCGGTCAAGCCATGCAAAGGCGTCTTTCTGCATGATCAGATCGAATTTGTGGGGTCCAGGATAGAAGCGTCCTTCATAGTTTTCGGGAGCACCCGCTGCGGCGTAATGCGAGCGCAGACGACGGTCCGCTGCCTGCATGCCCTCGAGGGTGAACAGTTGGTCTTGCAGGTCGTACTGCACCAGGAGGGGCGACGGTGCCCGGCAGGCGGCAATATCGGGCCAGTCGCCATGCATAGTCCACCCGCGAGGGAAACAAGCCCAAGTGTGGCAGAAAATGTTGTGATCCAGACTGCCTTCGTAAGTGCTCATGAGCCCCACCACCACGGCCGCGCGAACGTGCGCGCAGGTGGCTTGCAGGAGAACACTCCGAAGGCCGCCGCCGGAAAGTCCGACGCAACCAATACCTCCCGGCGCGACGTCCTTGCGCCGCACAAGGTAGTTTGCCGCTACGCGGTCTTCGTAGCTTATAACACCGCTCAGCGTTGTCCCAAGCACAGTTAAATACTTCTCGATTGTGTGTTCAAAACTAGCCGCCAAGTCGTTGTAGAGATTGACCTGTTCGCTCGAAGGATTGAGGATACGATCATCAAAAATTTCGATCTGTCTCCATGACGCACGCACCATTACCTGGAGCGGGAATTTCCGACTGCCCCACAAGAAAACGTCAGGGACCAATACCGTGAACCCCTCCTTGGCAAGGGCGTTGGCGAAGGCGCGTCCGCCGTAACATTGTGCCCGGAATGGTTGCAGAACTGCAGGTGTCGGCGCGTCGCTGTCAGCGATCTTTTCCTTGCCGAAATATTTAAAGCCGCCGTGATCATGGAGCGCCAGAACGCCGGGCAACGGCCCCTTCACTTTTGCCGGCCTCAGTACCCACGCCTCAACGTGCGGACCGTATCCCACTGACCAACTCACTAATTCGCCCGCCACCCCGTCGCGTTCCCAACGCCTGTGCACTCTGACGTTGCGGGGTATAGGCGGTCCAGGATCGAAAGCCAGCGTTTTGAGCAATAAACGCTGCGTTCTCCGGCCTGGCCGGGCGAGCGGGAATAGAACCTTGGTACGGCGAGCGACTGCCACCAAATCGCTGTAAACACCGAGATGGGCATATTCTTTCGTCTTCATCGGCATTTTCGTCGGAATTGACATTTCTTTCCGAAATGATCACAAAATCCCCCGGATCAGGCAAACCCGAATTTAACCCGGACTTTGCGTTTAAGAAATTGGCCCCATATTGGATGACGTGTTAAAAGCTATGGTGTTAAGACACGATCTTGCCTGAACATAAACACTAGAAATGAACCAGGATTTTCGACATCGCGACCGATCGCTAGCCGATTCTCAGCTACCGAGTGGTAAGACTGATCTTAGATCCTTCTGCGGCATTTCAAGCGCAGAGGTGATCGCGAATATACTCAAAACTGATTTTGAGGGACTCAAAAGGATCGCCGGGGCAGAAATCCTGTTCGACAATGAACCATTGACACCCTGCCTCCTCGGCGGCTGCCACGATCGCGGGCCAATCCAGATTGCCGCGGCCAATTTCACAGGTCAGGGGTTCACGCTTTTCGTTGATGACGTAGTCTTTCATATGAAGAAGCGGTAAGCGCCCGCTGAGACGCCGGCACCATTTCACAGGATCGCCACCTCCGTGTTGAACCCAGTAAGTGTCTATCTCGCCTTGTAAGTACCTGGGATCCGTTTCGTCATAAATCACATCCAGCATCAGATGTCCATCAACACGTTGAAATTCAATGCTGTGATTATGATAAGCGAGAACTTTGCCGCTCTCGCTGAGGATTTTGCCCGCGCGATTCAGCGCTGCCGCGAGGGCTTTGACATCCTGCAACGAACGCAGCGGCACATGTGGAAAAGGGTAGGCGGTATAGCGACAGCCGAGCGTATTAAGTTTTTCCACTACCTTGGCGGGTGCCTCCAAGATGTTCCCCTCGTGAGTGGCACAACAGATCAGCCCCTCCCCGTTCAAGATCCGCGCCAGCTCGCAGTCTTCGATCGGTCCCAAGCCGCTGACCTGAACAGCCTGAAATCCGATTTCGCGGATTCTTTTCAGTGCCAATGCTACTTCCGGCGGCGTTTTGGCATAATCTCGGATCGTGTACAACTGAGCAGCAAGCTGATGTATTTTCATGAGAACATGCCTTTATTTGTTAAAAGAACTTAACAGATCGTTCTTTGCGGACGACGGCCAAATGCGTTTGGCTCCGGTCTTGGTCCGGGTTTTCGACGCGCGAACCAGAGCTTGCAGTTGCAGCTCATAGGCGCGACTGTTCAGCGGTAATTCCACGGGCTTTCCCTTCAAGGATGAGTAGAGGATTGCGTTGGCCAATTCTACCGAGCGGATACCTTCCTCGGCAGGCGCAATTAATGGGCGCCCATCCAAGATCGCGTCCACGAAGTTCTGGATAATTTCGGCATGTTGGCCGCCGTGACCAGAGACCGGGATTTCAACTGTTTCCACCGGGGGCTGGCCAAACCGTTCCTTTGATTTTCGGCAGAATTCGCGGGCCGAGATCAGGTTGCGCCAGAAGACAATCTTGTCATTTTCCACCACCACTTTGCCCCTGTCGCCCGCGATTTCGAGTCGGTTGGTGCCGGGCGCTTCGCCGGTCGAAGTTATGAAGACTCCCGTGGCTCCATCGGCATATTCAAAGTAAGCGGTCACCTCGTCTTCCACCTCAATTTTGTGCCGTTTGCCGAGGCCGCAGAAGCCCCAGACTCTTTTGGGCATGCCACAGAGCCACTGCAGCAGGTCAAGCTGATGAGGGGCCTGATTCATCAAGACGCCGCCGCCTTCTCCCTCCCAGGTGGCACGCCAAGTGCCGCTGGCGTAATAGGCATCCGTGCGAAACCAGTTGGTAGCAATCCACGTCACTCGTAGAATCTGTCCCACATCGCCACCAGTAATCAACTCGCGAACCTGTTTGAAATGTGGATCGGTGCGTTGGTTGAACATTGCGGCGAACACCTGGCGACGACTGCGATGGGCTGCGATAAGGCGCTTGCAATCGGCTTTCTGCACTGAAATAGGTTTTTCGACTAGCACGTGCAATCCGGCGTTCAAGGCCGCAATGCCCGATATCATGTGATCACGGTGGGGTGTGGCTATTAGCACTGCATCCACTAGGCCAGAGTGAATCAGGGTCTGGTTGTCAGTGAACGTTTTGACTTTGTTGTGGTACGGTTCCAACACGTTTGGATTGATGTCGCTTACAGCAGTCAGATCGCAGCGTTGGATCTTTCCGTCCATGACCGTCCTGGCATGTACTCCCCCCATACCGCCGACGCCCAGAATTCCAAGACGCACTCTATGCATGCCCAATCTCCTGATTCCTGTCGTGAGTGAATGTTATCTGGTGCCTGCGGAGTAACTTTTTGTCAAGATATTTGCTGCTCTCACTTGGGGTTGTTTACCGTATTGGACTGATTATCCCCAATTTTGTGTTTGAAGAAAGGCCAGGCTGGATAACGTTATTGGAAAATGCTGCTCGGGCACAACCTCGCCTGAACAATAATAAACCCAGATATTGCGATTGGCCAAAACAGGCAAGATGCAAGGCGCGGGAGGTGCAGGTGTATGCGCATAGTGCCAGCATCCTCAACGCAGCAGATTACCTGTTTTCGACAATCCCGAAGGGTTTGAGAATCGGCTACTTTTCTCTTCAGATGTCGCTTTCACATTTCGGTGCAAAAGATGTGCAACTGCATTGCATTTCAAATTGGTTGTGCGCAAGCACGATACAAATACCTGCCGATTCTATAACGCAAAATCTGGGATAAACACAAAGCCACGAACCCGGATTCTGCGACTGGCCAAAACAAATGCGACGCAAGCGTCCGAGGTGACAATGTATGCGTATGCTTCGAACCTCCGGCAACGAAAGGGATGGCCTGATTTCGCCAATCCCGAGGGGCTCGAGAATCGGCTCCTTTGCTCTTCAGGTGTGGCTTCACATTTCTGTGCAAAAGATGAACAACTGAATTCGATTTCAACTTCTTCGCGCGCAACGCACTAAGAATACCAGCCAATTCTCAAAAGCAAAATGTGGGATGGCAAATGGCCACTTTGCATACCATGATGAAAAACATGGTTCCAAGGCGACAGAGTTGTTAATGATCAGCATAGCAGGGTGAGCCCCTGCGGCATCCGGCATCGTTGAGAAGCTTCGATGCGACAACAGCCGTGTGGCTTTCCGTCAAGGGCAAATGAGCCCAGATTTTGCGTTTGAGAAATGGCCGGGTTGCCTGACCTGTCGGCAAGACATGGTGTTTGGACGCTGTGTGATTTGAACGAACAAACATAAAAAAGTGAATACGGAGAATGGGGCAAAGAGGCCATTTCTCAAACCGCGAGGGATTGTCCGGAGCGCGGCATCTGCTTTGTTGCGAGGCGCTTGCAGTATGGGAATACAGCGGCGCGTCTCACGCCTCGCATCTGCCGCACTCGGGCCAATCGCAAAATCCGGGATGAATACGGCGGAAGAGGAAACTGAGGGACTTTCTCAAAGGCGCAGTCTTGGTTGAAGCAGACCTCATCAGACGCGTGCATTGACGCGCTCGACAAGGTTCCTGACGGCGGGAATATCACCGGCGAAAAAAGCCGTTCGGCTTTGATCTTTGAAGGCCGGCACGTCCATTCCGGCACGGTCGCTCATCAAGAAGGTGTCGTCGGATACCGAGGTGAGAAAACCTTTTGTTTGCGCCAGGTGAACAAATTTTGCGGTTTCCCGGAGTACGGCCTTGTAAGTCATGGCGTTGATGCGGATCGGGAGGTCTCGCCAAAATGTCGGAGGTAATATGAGATTGAGTTTCCAGCTCAGACCCTGATCCAGATAATATTCTCGACCCTTGGGGTAAACAATCCCGTACTTTTCTGGTGATTCACACCAATCCGTGCGTGGGATCACGATGGGAGCCTGGATCGCGAGAGCATCAGGACGTTCTTGGCAAAGAAGCTCGATCGTCTCGGAAGCGGTTTCCGAGGTATCGCCCGGCGCCGGATAGATCAGGCTCCCGACCGTGAAAATGCCTGCCGCCCTTGCTTTGCGAAGTGCCTCCGGAATCATTTGGGTTTTGATGCCCTTGCGCATGGCATCCAGAATGCGTTGGCTGCCGGACTCAATGCCGAAAAACAGCGCTCTGCAGCCTGAGAGCCGGATAGCGTTGAAGTCGGCTTGTTCTGCTCCGCGGATGTGCGCGAAAGAAGTATAAGTCAATTGCAAGTTTTGCCGCAAAACCTCGAGAGCAAACGCGTTCAGCAGGGGGTAGGGGGTGCACGAACCTGCAAAGCGGAAAGTGCGCACACCCAGCCCCGTGCTGAAGGCGGTTACTTCCTGAAGAAGGCGCGGTATGCTTTTGGTCCTTATCCTGTGGCTGCTTTTTACGGGGTGAATGCAGAATGCGCAGTTGTTGTGCGACAGCCACGGCTGTCATCGACGACAATGATGCGAATTTTTTCATCGCCCCGCATGGACGGATAGATCTCGGAGTCGTACACGGGCAAGGGCAGTTCATCCAAGTTGGTGATAATTTTCGCGTGGGTCTGGTGGAAACAGCCGTTGCGTTTGAACAGCAGATTAGGGATGGTATCAAACGCTCGTGAATCACCGCCCCTTTCGGCCAGCTCTTGGATGGTCTCCTCGCCTTCGCCGTAGACGAGAGCGTCAAAATCCTCGCAACAACTGAACATCCTTTCCATGAAGGTGTCAACTTGTGGGCCCCCGCCGAAGATGCGGACGGATGGGATTTGTCGGCGGATGTGTCGGGCTATATGCACTGCGCCTTCGGTGCCGTCTCCGCTCCAAAGCTTGAACCCCACGGCCTCGATTCCTCGTTCACGAATGCGAGCGATAATCTCCTCGCTGATGGTCACAACAGCCTGATCTTGCAGGCGCCGGCGTCGCGTTCCGCAGCGCTGCAGGCTGAAAAGAGCGAGAATTTGAGGCAGACTAGGGATCTTGCTGGGGACAGCATCCTGCAGTATTTCATAGGCATTTCTCAGTTTTGCAGCGAGGTCAAACGTGCCAATGTGGTCACTGTGCCATAATCCAGAATTTCTACCTCACAACCGCTTTTGATGAGCGCGCCGGCCAAGTTCGCCATGCCGTTGTCCGGCATGAGGCTGTTCGGTGCGTAGGGATAGCCGGCGTAGTTGACCAAAAGCCATTTCTTTAGCTTAGAGTTACGCATGGCGGTTTGCTGGTTTTATCCCAGATTCTGCGATGGCCGTCGGGGCGGCAGATGCGTGGCGCGTGCTGCGCATCTGTATCGCCGTCCTCCCGGCGTCTCGACTATTTTGGTCAATCGCAAAATCCGGGTAAAACCCCACATCTGAGTTTATCTCTACTCTGCTGCCTTGAGTACTGTAACGGTTGGTCGGTCTCAGGGCAAGGCTGCTGCTTTGGCTCAAAATTGCCCCAAAAGTCCGGATGCTGCGATTGACCTGCGGGTCGGCTTGGTTGCAACCCGTTAGCAGTAAACCCATTCCATTGTTGTGTCTCGTACCGCGCATATGCTGCGTTCAGACCGCTTAGGGAAAGGGACCTAAAATTCACGTCGACAAAATTTTCGGAAAAAGCGTCTGCTGCCGTCTTCTTTATTGTATAGGAGGACATGGTATGAGTTACTCACTAGTATGGATTGTTTTGACGGCAGTGACAGTTATGGTCTTCAAATTTGGTAGGGCGGCTATTCCATTTTCGGCAATAGGACTCTGGCTAACTGGATTGGTCTGTATAGCAGCGCCCAGCAACGCAGCTATTGCGGATAGCGGCTGGGTGTGGGGGACTTTCGGCTGGCTAGCGTGTATTGTCTATTGCGCGATTGTATGCAGTGGAAGATTTGTGGCCAAATTAGTTGTGAAGCGGTGGCGGGCTCTGAGTAGCTTTTTAGGATTAGAGCGCCACAGGTGCAAATCCGCGCGTGTTTTGATGGCGGACGAACTGTGACCTTTGATTGTATGGCGATGGGTCCAAGAAGTTTATCTCAGATTTTCCGGTTGCAGAATGGCGAGCGCAGCAACGTTCCTGCTCCCTCCGCTCGGGGAGAGCGTTACCACACGGCGGGACTTACGCGAATTATTCATGCAGGTGCTTGATGAACAGGCAGCTCTGCAGGCTGCGGTATTCTTGCCTGTGAGAATTCGAGACCAATGAGTCCTGGAAATACGTCTTGTCGGTTTGAGGTGAAACTTTGTTAGGAGGGTACGGCGTCTCGCCTTTTAGCCGGAAGCGGCTTTGGCGGCTTTCAGCCCCGTCGCCCGGCACAGTCTGAAGGCAGCGGAAAACTTTCGCTTGAAGCTCGGACTCTGACTGGCCTTGAGCCAGCCGCGCAGCATCCGGTAGAATTGTTGTGCCACATCGCACGCCGCTGGATGCGCTTATCGATAAACGCGCGCCGTTTATGATACTCTGGGCTAGGAAGAACTCGGGCGGCGGGATAAGTTAGTGAGAACTGTGCCTGGCGAGAACGTTACTACACGTGGGAACGTTGATCTAAACCCATGGGGTACCCGAATCCCATCCCAAGCGGGTAAAAGGTAAACCCAGATTTTGCGATTGGCCAAAACAGGCAAGATGCAAGGCGCGGGAGGTGCAGGTGTATGCGCATACTCCGAACCTCCCGCAACGCAGCAGATTGCCCGTTTTCGACAATCCCGAAGGGTTTGAGAATCGGCCGCTCTTCTCTTCAGATATGGCTTTCACATTTCGGTGCATGAGATGGGCAACTGCATTGCATTTCAACTTGTTTGCGCGCAGCGCGATACAAATACCTGCCAATTCTCAAACGCAAAATCTGGGGTGAACGGAGGGCAGGTAAAACAGGATCACCCCTAAAGCCAGAGTTCGCCAGGGAATTCCGGCGTCCCAGACTACAGCGGATTCCGGTTGACTTTCTGGGTGATGTATAAATACTGCGAACTTGAAGAGTCTGTGAGGATGTGTAGGCCTGTCTGGCGAGCGGGGTTGGTCTGAAGTTTGCGGTACCTAACAAGACGGAAAATGGCCAGCTTAGCTCAGTTGGCAGAGCAGGTGATTTGTAATCACCAGGTCGTCGGTTCGATCCCGACAGCTGGCTCCAGCTTACGATGACTACTGATCAAAAAGGCCGCATCATCAACGCCATGGCGCCAATCCGTATTTGTGATCTGGGGGGATGGACTGACACCTGGTTTGCCGAAACCGGCGCCGTATGCAACCTGGCGGTTTATCCTTACGCGGAAGTCCAGATTTATGTCACTGCCAGTACATCCGGTCCGTCATGTGTGACCATCAATGCTGAGGATTACGGCGACCGTTACACGATTGACCCCCAACATATTGTTTACGACAAGCATCCCTTGCTCGAGGCGTCGGTCGATATTTTGGGAATTACTGGTCTCTCGTTTGAAGTGAATTTACATTCTCAAGCCCCGCCGGGCTGCTCAACCGGCACGTCTGCAGCAATAACAGTGGCTCTGCTCGGCGCCTTGGATATGCTTACCCCAGGTCGTCGTACGCCGCATGAGATTGCGGCTCTGGCTCATCGGGTGGAAACCGAAAAGCTGGGTCTCCAGGCCGGCATCCAGGATCAGATTTGTTCGGCGTACGGAGGTATCTGTTTCATTGAAATATTCAAATACCCATTGGCATCTGTATCTCAAATTCTACTTTCCAACAGCCTGTGGTGGGAACTCGAGCGTCGTCTTGTTCTGGTCTATTTGGGCCATTCGCATTCTTCCAGTGAGGTTCACGGGGAAGTAATCCGACGGCTGGAAAGACCTGAAGCCGACAAGTCGGCCCTTGCCAAGCTGCGGCAAGCGGCGTACAGGGGGAAGGATGCTCTTTGCTCGGGAAACCTCAGAGCCTTTGGGAGAGCGATGATCGAGAACACCGAGGCTCAAGCCGAACTGCATTCAGCCTTGGTGTCAAAACGCGCTCTGGAAGTAATTGAGTTGGCCAAACAACACGGGGCGGTGGGATGGAAAGTCAATGGTGCCGGCGGCGAAGGGGGTTCTCTCACAATCCTCTGTGGACCGGCCGGTGAGAAAAAAAGGGCTTTCGTGAATGCTATAAATGAACCAGGAACCGGCTGCCGCGTAATCCCAACTTACCTCGCTCGCATGGGGTTACGCCGCTGGGAGACAATCGAGTAAGGCCTGGTTTTGTGTTGCAAGTGGCGCGCGGGATGAGCCTCCCGGAATACGGGGGTGTTCTAAGGCAACAGAATCCCGAAGGCAAACACAAATTCTTGCAGCTCCGCCGAGTCCCTGGCGGAGGCTTTCCATCGGAGGTACGGCGGCGCCTCGGTTTGGTTGCCTGCTTGCCGCGCCTGCCTACAGCGCGCCTTTGGCTTGTGGGTTAGGCAGGTTCGCGACGCATGCAGCGAGACTTCGCCATATCAGCCGCAACATGGGCAGCCATACTGGTTGTGGTCATGGTAGCATGGCAAGACCACCTTCATTGGCGCGTCGCGCGCTATGCATCGGCCGTGGCCGGGTCAAACGCAAAAACCCAGGTCAAGTCTGAGGCGGAGACATCAGCACAGCATTCCCCTTCGCTTCGCTCGGGAGCCAGAAAGTGCGAATACTCTTGGAGAGGTGTAGTGACCTTCTCCCCGCCGCAGGCGGGGGAACGTTGGTGGCGCAGGGGAAATGTGCCGGCAGGGGGAGTTTTTCCATGGGATCTACATTCCCTCTCGCTTTGCTCGGGGAGAAGGTAACTGCACTGAAGTGGAGATCGAGGCTGGGGGAGCACGTAACTGCACCGAAGGGAGGACCGACGCTCGGGGAGAACGTAACCGAGAGAGGATCGATATTCCAGGAGAAAGGTAACTGCACCCAGGAAGATTGGGACTCGGGGAGAAAGTGACTACACTTGGAAAATGGATTTGGAAATGGTTCTGAAACTTGCTTCGCAGATACACATCGGCGCGGCGCATTTTCCGCCGTGGGGGGAATCGCAAAATGTTGATTACGCTAAGGGCCAACCTGCTCTTCATCGAGCTCGCGCAGCGCCTTCTCGACCTCCGGGTCTTCCTCTTCAACTGACATCAGTTTTCGCTGTTCACGCGTTTTTTGAATCCAGACATCATCACCCGGGCCGTGAACTTCAGCCAGTAACGCCCGGAAAGTTGTGATGCTAATGAACGGCACGCTGGCAGTGACTTTCGTACATAAGTTTCGCTCGTCTTGAGAAATCCAAACTGTCATCTTTCCGCGGCGGATAAACAGCCCCTGAAAGGCCGCCGTAGGATCCAGCCGCAGACTGTTCACGGCACCGAAAGTCGGCAAAGTCACAGCTTCATACCCGCGTGCAGCCACATGCAGATCGTAAATCTTATCGTCGGCCATAACGCGAAAGTGGTAGTTGCTGCCGGATTGAAATCTTTGTCCCCGCATTGAATACATGAAGGTGACAAGATCGCGCGTGTCTGCTTCAATCGGAAATTCTTTGGATTTATGTTTAATGCGCGATTCCCACCTGGCCACCAACGCTTGGTGGTCAAAACGAGTGATCTCGTCACGGCGATGCGTGCCCTCTTTCAGAACTATTTTAAAACGCAGCGGCAAGAACGTCGTAGGATCAACAATAGCTTCGATGACATCGTCAACGGGATAAAGCTTGTCAATCACGCGGTTACTGCGCGTTCGGTAGCGAATGGCAAGCAATGGGCGTCCGTCCTCCGCCACCCAACGGGTCACGATTCTTGTTTTTCCAACTGGAATGCCCCCCCAGTACAAACGATATACGAGCTCCTCACCAACCGGAAACGGCAGTGAAATTTGCCCCGGCTCGGAAGCCTGCTCTGCCGCAGTACCGTGTACCCCCCTCTGTGCCAGTAACAACACAACCGATAAGGTGATGAAACCGGATTTTGCGATCGGCCGGAGTGCGGCAGGTGCAGGGCGCGCGAGGCGCCGGTGTATATCCCATGCTGCCGGTGAAGTAAGTTTCGGACCCATTCTCCAATCAACTTTCCCAGAAGTAGTAACGTTTCCCGGGATTCCCGATCCTTTCGAGTGTAGCTACGTTCTCCTCGAGTATCGATCCTCCCGCGGTTACGTTATCCCCAGCATCGATTTTCCTTCGGTGCAGTTACTTTTTCCCCGCGCAAATCGAGGGTGAACTTTGGTCTTCGGCTGTTTCCCGAACGTAAAATCCGGGCTTACTCCTCGAACGGCAACATTCGATGTCTATTGCTTGAGCGACATTGGATTGCAGAGATTCCTTTGAGAGATGGCTACGCGGCCGCAGTTGAAGCAAATATAACGGGGACATTTAACCAAAGCACGGATTTCGTCGAACTTGTTCTCGCTGACCAAAACGCACATGTGTCCTTCGTGTTTTCCTTTGCATATTTTTCTTTTCATTTTTCCTCCTGCCGCACGCCCAGAGAGCGGCACGCTTTGCGCCGCGCGTTTACCGCGCCTGAACCGATCGCTAAATGTGAATTCAGGCTTCCGCAGGTCGCAAATCCACGCTGAATCTTATAGCCAAGTGTTCGAGCCCGCGTGGTCCGGATCCGCCAAACTCGTACGGTTCCGGCTCAATCTCAAGGCGGTCAATTTCATGTAACAGGGGCGTCACCACATCCCAGGCTGCCGCCAACTCCTCGGCGGAAATGAAAAGCCCTTTCTCACTGCGGATAACATCCAAGAGCAGACTTTCGTAGGCATCGGGCATTTCTTCGCGTGGGTAAACCATGTCAAGCTTCCGCGGCTCCAGTGACAACCCTAAGCCGGGTTTCTTAGTAATAATTCGCAGAAAAATCGATTCCTCAGGCTGCACACGGATGACCAGTTCGTCAGCCTCAGGACAGGCACCCACGGCACAGTAAATGCCCTCAGGAACCTCTCGAAAGCGGATGCGAATCTCTGTCATTCGCCCGTTTAATCCCTTTCCCGCCGTGATGAAAAACGGCACACCGTACCAACGCTGGTTTTGTATCTTGAGCACCATGGCCACAAAAGTTGGCGTTCTAGAAAGGGGCGGCACGTCTTTCTCTTCCCGGTATCCAGCGATGTATTGTCCGTTGCGTTCTATGCCTACATACTGTCCGAGTACCGTATCGCCGAGAGCCGCAGGGGCTGTTGCCCGCAGGATGGCCACCTTGGCTGCGCGCACACAATTGGCGGCGAGACCAGCCGGCGGTTCCATCGCCACCAGAGCCAAAATCTGCAGAAGGTGATTTTGGACCACGTCGCGGATGATTCCGTAGCGATCAAAGTAGTTCCCTCTGTTGCGCACGCCGAAGTCTTCTTTCCAAGAAATCTGGATGTTCTGCACGTAGGCACGATTCCACAATGGTTCAAACACAAGATTCGCAAAACGCAGCACCATCAAGTTCTGGATCATCTCTTTGCCAAGATAATGATCCATGCGAAAAATCTGGTCTTCCGTGAAGATTTTCGACAACTCACGCTCAAGCCTGTCAGAAGATTCACGATCATGTCCGAAAGGTTTTTCGATGATGACCCGCGTCCACGGAGCGTGGGGCTCACAACTTACTAGACCTGCCGCCCCGAGCGATCTGGCCACATCCATGAAAACCGAGGGTGGAATGGCCAGATAAAAGAGACGAGCCGGTGGTGTGGGGCCCTCCCAGCGCCGCATGGTTTCGTAGAGATCCAGGAATGAGGACGCCGAAGCGTAGTCACCGCTTACGTAATGGCACCGCTCGAGGAACTCCGTCGCCCGCAGGGCGTAGTCCGCCGGCAAGATGTGGCCGTACCTGAGATGCGGTGCGAGCATGGCACGAAAAGAGTCGTCGGAATAAGCGGAACGCGCAAATCCAAAGACCCTGAAGTCGGACGGCAATCGCTGCCGAATATGGAGGGCAAAGAGAGCAGGAAAAAGCTTCGTGCGCGCCAGGTCTCCCGACGCGCCGACGACGATAAGGCTCAAACGATCAAGGTTGGTGGTCTGTATGCTCATGCTGTTGCTGGACAGGGCGGAGGATCAGGCAGGTCGGAAAGCCGACAACGCCGAAATAATCGAGAACTTCGCGCACGTCTGTACGGCTGGGTTCGTTGGCTTGAAATTTCAGCTTAACGTATGGTGCTAGACGGTTGCGCACTGCACTGTTACGGAAAGTGGTGGCGTCCATGTACAGACAGTTTTTACACCACTGTGCCCAGAAATCAATCAGGACAGGCCGACCCTCGCGCAGCGCGGCACGCAAGGCTGTGTCCAGATCAGTCAGCCATCCGCCCTCCAGCGTTGCGGGTTGCGCCGCAGCAACAACAGTCCGCCCGGACTCGGTCCGCCCGCGCAGCAGTTCTATGCCCAACCACGCGTACCAGCCCGCGAAGACCAAAATGAGCACACCAAAAGCGTATTTCACACCATTCATCCAGCGTCCTGGCCTGGGAAGAACCGCCAAACCAGCTCCGGCAAACGGCCAGGGCAAAGCCATGCCGAGCCCGAGACAAAACGGAAGGGAAAGCCCGATAAGGGATCCCCGTGCATGCCAATCCGCCGCCAAGACGAGGACGGAAATTACCACCGGGGCCACGCAGGAACCGGCCAGAGCTGCCGCCACGCCACCCATGATCAACGCGGTAAGCGGCCCCTTCTTCGAGGCCGTGGTTCCCGGCACGTTTTGCCAGCGCGAAAAATCAATTCTAACAGCTCCAAACATCGCCAGCGACAGAACGAAGAAAATCATGGCTACCGCCAGATTGAACCACGGCGACGCACTCCAAGAGCCAAAGCTGGCTCCAGTAAAAACGACGACAACTCCCAATGTTCCGTAAACAAGCGTGATTCCCGCCCCATAACTGGCTCCCAGCACAAAACCGCGGCGTCGGTCGCCACCACTGGCTCCAGCGCCGATAACAGCCAGATTCACAGGAATCATCGGCAACACGCACGGAGTTAAGTTCAAAGCCATTCCTCCGATGAGAATCATCAGCACGACAAACCAATTGCCGTGAGTGCGCCGCTTGGCTGCCAGACCGCCGTCCATGTCACGACCGGACTCCGCCTGATCCAAAAACTTCAGAAACTGACCAGGCGAAAGGTAGCCAACTGCCCGACCGGCGGAGTCAAAGTTGCGCGCCAGCACTTGCCAGGAGGCGCCGGGCTGGCCCCCTTGCCCCGCGTCCGCCTCCACGGCCTCAAAAGTACCATCCCTCGCTGGCCGTATCCCCGACGAATCCAGCACAAACACGCTGGTCTGGGGAGGAAAACATACCTCCGGGCCGCAACCTTGGTATTGGATGGTTATCGTGGCCGGAAGCAATAATTGCGAGGGCAGGCGCCAGCTCAGGGTCACATCCCGATCGTAAACAGCAACTTCTTTTTCGAAGAATTCATCATATTTCCTTTGCGGTGGAGGTGTGGATTCAGGTTCAAGACGAAAATCGGCGGAGACATGAGCGAAGATTTGATCGGCGTACAAATAGTGCTGGGCCGGCACAGTGAAGTGCATGCTCACGAGTGGCGGTCGGCCTGGAGGCGATGAAATCTCCGCGCGGACGACGAAGGGGGACGACGTACCGCCGAAAGCCGAAGCCACAATCAAAAGGGTTATGCAAAGTATCGCCGTGCTCGCCTTTCCCACTACCCACCTCGCCGTAAGGCCCCCATCCGGGTTTTCAGGCTTTCATTTCTCTTTTTCCTAACTGGGCGTCAATCATGAATAGAGCTACTTTCTCGTTATCCGCCATTTTCAACATGTTCACGATGTTCGCCGCGCTTTCTTCTTCTTCCACTTGCTCTGTCACGAACCATGCCAGAAAAACCTGAGTGGCATGATCCTTCTCGTCCACAGCCAGGTCTACCAGCCGGTTGATACGCGCCGTAACTCCCTGTTCGTGCTTCAACGTTTGCTCGAAAACCGCCAGGGGCGACTTGAAGTCAGCCGGCGGTTTGGCTAGAGCCGGCATTTCCGGCTGAACGGCATGACTTAAAAGGTAATCGTACAGTTTGAGCGCATGCGCCACCTCTTCACGCGCTTGCGCCATCAACCAGTGGCCGATTCCTTTCAAGCCGTTGTTGGCGGACCATGCAGCCATGGCAAAATACAAGTAAGCCGAATTGAGTTCTGCGCCGATTTGTTCGTTAATAGCTTTCGACATTTTAGTGGTTAACATAAATCTGATCCTTCTTCCATCATCTGTTTCATGATTGATGGACATCGTTCGTGCTCATTGATTGGTGTATCTCGCACGGCTGCAAAGCACCGTTATGAGAGGTATTTCTGCTTGGCCAGAGCATTTTGGGCCTTCTTTTGCTCCTTGACTACGGTTCTGACCACGGGAATGCGGCGGGCGCTCACGCTGAAGGTGGTGATGCCCGTTTCCATCAGTCGCAGCACATATCGCGGATCCCCAGCTATCTCGCCACATACGGACAGCGATTTACCGGCGCCGTTTGCCGCGGCAGCGACCTGTCGCATAATCCGCCAAAACACCGGCCCGTCGTAATCAAAATCAGCCGCGACCATCTCATTGCTGCGGTCCACCGCATAAAGGTACTGCATCAAGTCGTTTGTGCCTATGCTCGCGAAATCGGCTTCCCTAAACATCCGTTCAGCGTCCAGGCAGGCCGACGGCACTTCGAACATCAAACCGTGAAGGATCGCGCCGCGCGGTTGGCCGGCAATGGCATTCTCGAACGCTGAGCGCAGTTTCCTGAATTGCTCGACATCCGTCACCATCGGATACATCACGAGAACTGTTCCGTGGGTTGAAACCTTGGCCAGAGCCCTGGCCTGATTTTTCCACAGATCAGGGCTACCCAATAAAAGCCGTGCACCCCGCCACCCTAACGCGGGATTTTCTTCAGCGGGGATGTTCAAGAAAGCCGGCTTCTTGTCACTTCCGAGATCATAAAGTCGAAACACTACCGGCTTTCCAGCCATGGCCCTGAACACATAAAGATAGTTATCGTAGAGCTCGTCCTCGGAGAGCAAGCGCCCCGACTGCATGAGTTCGACTTCCGTGCGATAAAGCCCGATACCCTCGGCTTTCATCCGGCCCGCCTCGTCGACATCTGCTGCCAGACGGATGTTGGCCATCACCCTGAGCCCTTCCACGGGGTCAACCGGCTGGGGTTCGCGCATAGCTTCTGGGAAGGCCAGGGCGGTCCGCGTCACGGTCTCTTCGCTTGGCCAGATAACCACCTCGCCCGTCGTGCCATTGACCAGGATTTCCGTACCGCAGCTTATGGACGAGTGGATGCCTCTAACACCACTTACGGCTGGGATCCCTAAAGCTCGCGCCAGAATTGCGCCGTGCGAGTTGTAACCGCCACGCTCGGTCACCAATCCCATCAAATGGCGGGTGTCTAATTCCGTCGTGAGTGTCGGTGTCATTTCTTCGGCAACTACAATCCGATTCTTTCCCCGCTGACAATGGTGCTGGTCGGAACATTGCAGGTCCGGCCGCATATTGCCCAGGACATCCAGTAACCGCCGCTTGATTTCTCCAAAATCGCTCGCCCGTTCTCGGATGTACGCGTTGTCAAGTTGCTGCAAGCGCGCCTCGAACTCGTCCAATACGCGCGTGATCGCCGTTTCGGCATTCAGCGCCTGCTCCTTGATAACCGCTTCGATCTGTCCGAAAAGAGTCGGATCTTCCAGGATCGCTTTTTGTGCAACAAAAATCTCCGCTTCTGCCCGCCCCACGCTTTCCGCCACTTCCTTGCGGATGGCTTCCAGCCGTTCGCCAACCACCGCAATTGCCCGCTTCACCTTGGCCAGTTCGCGCTCTATTCCGGCACCTTCCACACGATAGATTGGCAGGTTGCTGTGCCGCTTTTCGTTAAACAAACAGACGCGGGCCACAGCGTAGCCTTCGCTGACCGGCAATCCCTTCAGCACTGTTTCTTTCTGACTAACGAACCGATTCATCGGTGCTCTTCATGTCGGCGGAAAACGTTGTCTACAGCGGCTTTGTCTTATCTATTTCCACTTCCGGGCCAAAAACCATCCTGGCAAGCTACCCTTCCTCTATGTCGCCTTCCGGCCGCGGTCTGCCTGAGAGCTAACGGCCTTCAAAATCGTGTGCAAGAAAGATGAGTGCTCTCAGTGTGCCTTGGAGAGCAACTCCCGAAGGTGCTCTACGTAGGCTTTGGCTCCTCCGGGCAGATAGCCCGTCCGCGCCAGCACTGCTCCGTCTGGTTTTAGTAGAAAGACGGTAGGAAAACCTTGTACCCCATACTGCTTTTGAAGCTTCCGATTTTGGCTCTTCAACTCCGGCGACTGCTCTTTGGCCCTCGGGAAGTCTGCTAGAAACAACACCAAATTTTCCCGGGCGAATTCCTTGAATTCCGGTTGCGAGAAAACTTCGCGATCTAACTTTTTGCACCACCCACACCAATCGGAGCCCGAAAAGTCGGCTAATATCACAAGCTTTCTTTCGGCGGCCTGCCTCTTGGCCTGGGCAAAATCGGTAAGCCACTCAGGATCATCAGCCATGACAAGTTTAGAACAACAAAACAACAGCACCGCTATCGCCAGTATTTTTTTCATGCTTATCACCGCCTCCTAAAAGCAAAATTTCCGCTCCCCGTTTTGGGGCTCAAACCCTGTATCCATCCAGATTCCGCGTCGCCTGTGCACCTCTCTTTCTCTTTCAGCGACCGCCTTGAGTTTGTAAGCACAATCCCTCATTACACATCCAAGCACAGCACAACCGTCATCGGCACTCCCGGCATCCGCATCATCGGCCATGCGAATCAATAGACCAGCAATTGCCAGCGCACAGCGTATGTGCTTGTTCATTTCATCGCCCATAGCGTTGGCCTTTTCAAGACAAAGTTTCTTTCCGTGCTTACTTGCTAGATTCGTGCCAATCAGACGCTGTTGCGCCAAACGGTTAAAGCTACTTGTCCATCAAGATGTTATGTATCGCAGCCCAAAAGTTCCGTGTTTCTTGTCTCACTTCGAATGCAATCCTTTCCGATTCATGATGAAACACGCTGGTGTCTAACCCCGGATTTTGCGTTTGAGAATTGGCCGGTATTTGACAATCTTACTGCATGCTAGGAACATCTGAGGGGGTGGCGCTGCAGGTTGTCGCTCAGGTGCGGAAAGCCACCTTTGGAAAATGAACGTGGCTGGTTTTCAACCCAGATTTTGCGATTGGCCAAAACAGGCAAGATGCAAGGCGCGGGAGGTGAAGGTGTATGCGCATACTCCGAACCTCCCGCAACAAAGCAGATTGCCT
>Ga0209101_1000367_pt1 | contig 37628 bp, 33 predicted proteins | sample ConPoolayeCmetaG_FD_185481 | JGI IMG/M metagenome (GOLD analysis project Ga0209101, IMG submission 185481) | Hot spring microbial mat communities from California, USA to study Microbial Dark Matter (Phase II) - Cone Pool mat layer C metaG... ...
CAAAAAGCCGGTCTTCCTTACACATGGGGAATGGCCATCGGGTTGGCACTTCGCTACCTTGGAACAGTAGGAGAACTCTATACTACCATTTCGGAAGCACAGCAGGCGCGGGGTTGGGACCTTTCAAGGGGGGGTATGCTCAAACGGGCACGAGCGGCAGTACCAACTCTGATTGCGCTAATCATTGCATCCCTGAGGCTCAGCGACTCGCTGGCAGTTGGACTGGCCGCCAGAGGGTTTGGGCTGAAACGTCAGCGTACATGGTGGCATGATATTGCGCTGTCACGTACAGATTGGCTGGCGCTCATCTTGATCACGGCTGTTTTCATCGGCATACTGGCCGCTCTATACTTGCACTAAGGTAAGGATGTGACGGAATGATCACCAAGCGGATGGTAGGTATCGCCCTGATCCTATTAGGAGTCCTTATTGTGGCCGCCAATTTGGCCGTAGACCTGATCGGCTTTGGCAAGTGGGAGGGCTTTGGGCCGTCGCAATGGGCCATGCTGGGTGCTGGTCTGGCTACTATCATAGCGGGAGCGGCCATGATCCCGCTTGGCGACAGGCCGGCCTGAAACAACACCCCGCCCCCATCAATCATATGCCAAACAGAAAGGTAGCCCTTTGACTGCGATACAACTACAGCGTCTTGACCGCATCTTCCAATCTCCCGTATGGACATGGACAGGAAGGGTCCTGCTGATCTTAGCTCTCACTGCCCTTGCCTTTCTCTTTCTGGTATATGTGCTTTACGCGGGCGCGCTGATCCGCTTCCCCTTCGATTACGATCAGGGAGAAGGGTTTGAATTATGGGACGCAGTCCTTTCTAGCCGGGGTGAATGGATCTATCGGGACAGCAATACCTACCCCTTCTACTCCTCCAATTATCCGCCAGTTTTCCCCTTACTCCTTGTGCCCGGAGTCTGGCTGTTTGGGCCTCACCTGTGGATTGGCCGGGCATGGTCCTTTATAGCCACGTTGATCAGCGGAGGGGCGATCTTCTGGATCATCTATCGGGAGACAAAGGATTGGACAGCGGCATTATTGCCTGCATCAGCCTTCTTTGCTTCCAACATTGTTTATCAGGTAGGGCCTCTCTTCCGCCTTCAGGCCACGATGGTGATGTTCGGGCTACTGGGTGTAGCCATGATGAGCAAGGTCGAGGAGGCAGGCAAGGGCCAACGGTATCTATGGGCTTCGATGCTGTTCTTGTTGCTGGCTGGGTATACCAAGCAGTTGGCCTTTGATGCTGTACTGGCCGCCTTTATTTTCCTGTTCCTGCGGCGACCGCGTCAGGCCGTTTTATACGGGGCTGGTTTTGCCATAGTGGTAGGGCTGATTTTCTGGGGGCTGAACAGCGCTACTGATGGGCAATGGTTTATCAATACAATGGCCGCTAATGCCAACCCTTTCATACCGGGACAAGCGCTTACCTTTTATATTCAGTGGTTCAATCTGCATCAGGTGATCATCCTGCTGGCAGGCCTGTATGTGTTGTACACCCTCTATGTAGATCGTATCAGTGTGTACAGCCTGTACTTTGTCCTGTCTACAGCAGTGGGCGCACTGAGCGGCAAGTGGGGAGCCGGCCCCGCCTACTTTATGACAGCCATCGCGGCGGCCTGTATAGGTGCCGGCCTGATGCTGGGGATATTGCGCCGTTGGCTCCATCAGCTTGCAGAACAACCATCGGAGCAACGCCGGATGTGGGGGCGGGCGGGCTTGGCCGCTTTTGGGATTATTGTACCCTTGCTATTTCTCTATCAAGCCCGCCTGAATCTGCATCTTCCCCTCGATCACCCCTTGACTCGGCCCGTCGCCCGTGTCCTCAACCTGCCAGAGTATGACCCGAACCGCTTTCGGCAGGACTATTACGATACCGTCGGCTATACTCAATTGGGCCACCTTCCCAACGAAGAGGATATTGCGGCAGGTTGGCGCATTGTGGAATGGGCGCGAAGCACCCCCGGCCTTGTATGGAGCGAAGAGGCAGCTTTTGAAATCTTAGCTGGTAAGGAGGTAGTGACTAACCCGACCCAGCTCCTAAACCTGTACCAACAGGGCAGACTGGACACCCGTGAGATGATCGAGATGATCAACGAGCAGGCCTTCGACGTGGTGATCTTCCGCGCCCAGTTCTATCCATTGCCCGTGTTGGATGCCTTTGGTCAGAATTACCAGATTGTCGAGCAGATCACCATGAATGGGTTCACCTATACTATTCTGGTGCCCAAAGAGTAAGCCCTGCCGGTAGTATTTCCGGCAGGGCAGGCTTACCCTATACCCTGCGTAAATTCAGTCTTCGGAAATTGCCTGCTCCTCTTCTTGAGAGGAGGTTACACCCTCCAGCCCTATTTGTTCCCCACAGTTCAGGCATTTAGCCCATTGTTTGTTCTGGAGGACTAACATGCCGCCACAGACCGGGCAAGGGGTAGGGAGGGGGCGTTTCCAGCTTGTCCATTGGCAGGTTGGATAGTTCATGCAACCATAGAAGATACGCCCCTTCCGCGTTTTGCGCTCGACGATCTCACCCCCGCATTCAGGGCAGGCTACCCCGATCTTCTCGAGCCATGGCTCGGTGTAGCGGCATTCTGGGAAATTCGAACAACCGATGAACTTCCCAAAACGCCCCCAGCGGACAATAAGCTTGCCGCCGCACTGAGGGCAGTCACGACCCACCTCTTCATCGCCCAGCTCAATAGCAGGAATCTCCTGATAGGCCCGCTCAACCTCTGCCTTGAACGGCCCATAGAACTCCCGTAAGACGGGCACCCATTCCCGTTCACCCGCCGCGATGCGGTCTAGGTCCTCTTCCATCTTGGCCGTGAATCCGACGTCTATAACCTGCGAGAAATGACCAACCAGCAAGTCGTTGACCACGATACCCGTCTCAGTTGGCACAAGGCGCTTGCCGTCACGTTCTACGTAGCCGCGCTGTTGGATTGTATTAAGGATAGGAGCGTAGGTACTGGGCCTGCCAATGCCGTACTCCTCAAGTGCTTTGACCAGCGAGGCTTCAGTATAGCGGGGGGGCGGCTGAGTGAAGTGCTGTTCAGGCAGAAGCTTGATCAGATCAAGCAACTCGCCCTCAACCAGCTCCGGAAAGACTCGGCCAATGTCGCCGTCTAACGGCGTGTCCTCGTCCGGTATGTCGGCATAGACCGCCAGAAAGCCAGGGAAGCGCAAGGTCGAACCTGAGGCACGGAACAGGTAGGGGCGGTCCTCCTTTGAAGCCTCCGCCGGGCCTGCCAGTACTTCTACAGTGGTAGTGTCATAGACCGCCGCCGCCATCTGGCTGGAGACGAATCGTTGCCAGATCAACCGGTACAGCTTGAACTGGTCAGCGGTCAGGTAAGGTTTGAGCGAGTCCGGTGTGCGGTAGACACTGGTCGGGCGGATCGCCTCATGGGCTTCTTGTGCCCCTTTGACCTTTTTGGCATAGACATTTGGCCGCTCTGGCAGATAATCCAGCCCGTAAGTGTCTTGAATGAACGTGCGAGCCTCAGCCTGAGCCTGAATAGAGATGTTGGTGCTGTCGGTGCGCATGTAGGTGATCAAGCCGACCTCACCGCCGTTACCGATGTCTATACCCTCATAGAGCTGTTGGGCGGTCGCCATGGTGCGGCGGGCAGTGAAGCCTATCCGGCTTGACGCCTCCTGTTGCATGGTACTGGTAGTAAAAGGAGGCGGGGCTTTGCGCTTGCGTTGTCCTTTCTTGACCGAATCAACCACATACTCGGCCTTCTCTAGATCAGCCAGAATCGGGTCAACTGCTCCCTGAGTTGGCAAATTGATTTGCTCATCACGAATCCGTATCAGCCGGGCAACAAAGCTGACACGCCCGGCCTGCATCCGCTCAACTGCGCGGGCCAGCTCAGCGTCAATCGTCCAATATTCTTCTGGCACAAACGATTCGATCTCGCGCTCCCGCTCAACAACCAGCCGCACCGCCACTGACTGCACACGCCCAGCCGATAACCGTGAACGTACCTTCTCCCATAGGAGAGGGCTAAGTTCATAGCCAACCAGCCGGTCAAGGATACGGCGTGTCTGCTGGGCGTTGACGCGGTTCATGTCAATATCACGCGGATTCTGGAAGGCCTCGCGCACAGCATCTTTGGTGATCTCATAGAAAGTCACACGCCGGGCACGTTCCGGCTCGATCTCGGCGGCGGCTATCAAATGCCAAGCGATCGCCTCGCCCTCGCGGTCGGGGTCAGTTGCCAGATACACCTCCTCCGCCTGAGCCGCCGCCGCCTTCAGCTCCTTGACGATGTGACGCTTATCATTTGGCACACGGTAACGCGGCGTGAAGCCGTTCTCCACATCCACAGAGAGCTGAGAGCGAAGCAGGTCGCGCACATGCCCGACCGAGGCCCTAACCTTGTATTCGCTCCCCAGATAATTCTCAATGGTATGTGCCTTGGCAGGAGACTCGACGATGACAAGCTTGCCCTTACGAGGGCCGCCATTGGTACTCCGCCGCACCGCTCTACGCGGAGAAGCGGAATGCACCGGCACAGGTAACCCCTCATGAGCAGGCGTTCTGCCCATACGGAAGATCGTTGCTCCGCATACAGAACATCTCCCCCTCGTAGCAGGCCGGCCTGACTCAGTAAAGACAGGTTCTGTCTCGATCAGCGGGCGTTTGGTTTTGCACCTCACACAGTAAGCTTGGATTTCACCACTCATAGATACTCATTCCGTTGACTCTTTTTGAGATGTTCGACTAACTGTTTCACATCCTGTGAGCGGTCTCGATGACAAATCAACAGCACATCATCCGTGTCAATGATCACAAGGTCTTCTACCCCCAATGTTGCTACCAGTCGGTCGCTGAATACCAGTGTGCGGGCAGTGTCAATGACAAGCGGCTCTTTGCCGTGAATCACGTTGCCGCCACTCTGCAATGATAAGATGTCGTAAAGGGTTTCAAAATTGCCTATATCCGTCCACCCCATCTCGACCGGGATGACCCGCACTCCCTCTTGAATATGTTCCATCAGGGCATAGTCCACTGAAATGCGCTTGACCTGAGGCCATATTTCAGAGAGCAGATTCTCGTAGCCTGTTGTTCCAATGGCAGACGCCAGCCGTTCCAACTCAGTGTAGAGGGTAGGAACATGACGTTCAAACTCTGCCAAGACCCGCTTGACAGGCCAGATGAACATCCCGCTGTTCCAGCTATAACGGCCATCGGCTACAAAGCTGTCAGCGGTGGCCTGATCGGGTTTCTCTCTGAAGCGCTGTAAGATATATACCTCGACACCATCTATTACCCGTTCAAGCGGGCCGCGCTCGATATAACCAAAGCCAGTTGAGGCAAAGGCGGGCTTTATCCCCAACGTCACGATCATCCCTTGTGCGGCAACACGGCAGGCTACGTCCAGCACATGACGAAACTTCTCAACATCAGCAATATAGTGATCGGCGGTCAGCACAGCCATCACTGCTTCGGGATCACGATGGCGGATGTGGATCGCACCCAGTCCTACCGCCGGAGCAGTATCTCGTCCCACTGGCTCAATAATATAGTTCTCATTCGGCAGTTGAGGAGCATGTTCTTTCAGTAGCGGCGTCGGATCGGCGCCTGCTACTACAAGAATACGCTCTGGGGGGAAGAGCGGCTGGAGGCGCTCGACAGCAATCTGAAACATGGAACGATCCTTCTCCACCAGCCGGAGCACAGGCTTAGGACGTTTCTCACGGCTGAGCGGCCATAGGCGCGTTCCGGCCCCGCCCGCCATGATCAGAGCATATGCGTTAGGCACTTCCTCCTCCCATCAGAAACAACCTCCTTTGCAACACCCACACTACTTCAGACTATACCCCTCAAGTACGGACATAGGTCATTGGCCCAACCCGACGAACAGCACCCTTTAATTCCAACAGGGCCAGCGTGCTGACGACTTTTGAAACAGGCAGGCCGCATTGGCGGGTCAGCTCATCTACATGCAATGGCTCGGCAGAGAGCCGCATCAGTATAGCTCGCTCATCTTCGTTAGCCAGAGGCAGACTTCCCCGTGCCTGCACAAATTGAGTCACCTGCTCCAAATGTAACACCTCCAGCACATCGCGGGACGCCAGCACCGGATGCGCACCGTCTTGAATGAGACGGTTAGTGCCGCTACTCCCCTTAGCTGTGATATTACCGGGCACAGCAAAGACTTCGCGTCCCTGCTCCAACGCGTAACGGGCAGTCATGAGTGCCCCGCTTTTTTCCCCTGCCTCGGTGACCAGCACCCCGCAGGCCATCCCACTCAGCACCCGGTTGCGCGGTGAGAAGTTACCGGCGCGGGGTTCTGTTCCGAGGGGGAAGATGCTCATCACAGCTCCCTGGTGTACAATGCGGGCGGCAAGGCCTCGATGTTCTGGCGGGTAGATTCTATCCAGTCCGCACGCCAGCAGAGCAATTGTACGTCCCCCTGCATCCAAGGCGGCCTGATGTGCCTCAGCATCCACGCCGCGAGCGAGACCGCTGACTATCGTCAGGCCATTGCCAGCCAATTCTTCAGCCAACTGCCGTGTGACCTGACGGCCATAGGGGGAGACGGAACGGGTTCCCACCACCGCGATAGCCCACTCATCGGTCTCTGAGAGTGTCCCCCGCAGATACAATACCGGCGGGGCCTGATCAATTTCCCGCAGAACAGACAGCAGTGGGGGATAGTCGTCATCCTGCCAAGTCAGTACTGCTATGCCCAGCTTGTCCAGCCGCGCCAGCTCAGCCCCCAGATCAACCCGCCCGCGTATCTTCAGCAAATTACCCAGCACACGCTGGCTTAGCCCGGCCTCACGCAGAGCCTCCGGAGAGGCAGTCCACGCCGCCTCAAGAGAGCCAAAGTACTGCAACAACCGGCGGACAGTTACAGGGCCGACACCGCTGACCAGATTGAAACCAACCCAGTACTGACGCTCGCTTACCATTCCTCTGCATACCCCGCAGAGTGGATGACATTACCGCAATCTGGCGAACTGTCAAGGGCGCGTAAACGGATCAAAAAGTCTTTGATACTCCTGAAGGGCAAACCGATCGGTCATACCTGCTAGATAATCGCACACAACACGAGCCAATGAACTGCTCCCCTCCTGCCAGCGTTCTCGTATCGAGTCAGGCAGCATCTCCGGCCCGGCCATGTAAGCATTGAATAACTCAGTCACAAAGTGCTCCGCCTTTTTCGCCATGCGGACCACCCGGTAATGATGGTACATCTTTTCATATAAGAATTTCTTCAGCTCGTTGACCATTTCCTGAATCAGCTCGCTGTGGCCGATCACATTGTAGGGCAGGTTCTGGAGTGCTTCCACAGAATCCGGCTTGGCCTGAGCCAGCCTCTCGGCGGTCGCCTCGCACACATCACGCACCAAAATACCGATCAGCCGCCGGATCAGGCGGTGGCGGGCCAGCTCATCAAACTCCTCCGTCTTGAACCCGATCTCGCGGCGTCCCAACTCCCACAACGCTAGTCCATCAAGCTGGCGGGGTATCAACAAGCCGGCGTACAGGCCATCATCCAAATCATGAGCGGTATAAGCCAGCTCATCAGCCGCGTTGGCGATCTGCGCCTCTAGACTGCCCCGCTTTTCTGGCTCATAGCCCCGAGCAGAACTGACATCGTACTCTGTCTCATGCTTGACGATCCCCTCGCGTACCTCATAGGTCAGATTAAGGCCGGGGAACTCAGCATAGCGGCGCTCCAGCAAAGTAACTACCCGAAGCGCTTGCTGATTATGATCGAAGCCGCCATGCTCGCGCATCAACTCTGAGAGCACCCTCTCACCCGAATGCCCAAAAGGGGGATGACCTATGTCATGCACAAGGCAGATCGCTTCAACCAAGTCCTCATTTGCGCCCAAGGCCCGCGCTATGGTGCGGCCAATCTGGGCAACCTCCAACGTATGAGTCAGGCGGGTGCGGAAGTAATCCCCCTCGTGATTCACAAAGACCTGAGTCTTGTATTCCAGCCGCCGGAAGGCAGTTGTATGCAGAATGCGATCGCGGTCACGCTGAAAGGCAGTTCGATAGCGCGGCTCCTGTTCAGGATACTCCCTGCCGCGCGTCTCGCCGCTCTTCACAGCATAGGGCGCAAGCCTTTCCCGCTCACGGGCTTCCATGTCCTGACGGGTAACGATCATCGGCCTACCCTCCCTTCCAGAACAGGACGAACGCAGTCTATCATTGTGATATGAGCATGTCAATCCGAATAGGCTCTACTGAGAGCAGTCTTTGCCGTACCTCAACTCGATGCCGCTGTCCCTCTTTGCTGAAGGCCGTTATCCCATTGTTGAAAAATTGTTGAAAGATTGTTGAAAACTCGGCCCAAAATGTTGAAAGATTGTTGAAAACTTCCCCCCAATTGTTGAAAGATTGTTGAAAACTTCCCCTCTCTGCCATAGTTTTCAACAAAGACAATTGAACTTTCAACAATCTTTCAACAATCCGCCAACCTAAATTGTTGAAAACTAACCCCCATATCTGGTGCTTGTCGGCTTACACCACGCCAGATATGGGGGCCAGCGGCGGCCTATGAGACAGTTTTCAACAATTTCAACACACCCTACGACTACGACTAAATGATATGATCCTTCGATTGAACCAAGAGATGAGGGGGCAAGTATTCCCTTCGCACCCGGAAAACCTTTTCTCCCTGACGATACTCATATCCGAATCCGCGGGTAGCGTGAGAGAAAGCCTCACTGCATCCCGGCCTGAGCCGATCATGCAGCTCAATCGCAATAAGCCCTACCCGGCTGATCCACTGCGGAGTCTGCTCAAATACCTCTCGCTCAGAACCCTCTATATCCATCTTCAGAATATCCACATAATTGATCCCATACTCTGCCATGATCCTGTCAACCGTCAACGCTGGTACTTTGTCCAGAATCTGTGCCGGCTGAGACATTTCCCGATCTAACGGATACCCTGATTGCTAGTTAGCGTTGGTCAAGGCCAAGGCGATGAGCGAGGCCAGGACTTTGAGAGCAACACCAGTATTGGTGCGGACGTGAAGACGCTGCAGGCCCATTTTCTCCAATTGGCTGTTGATCGTCTCGATCATCGGGGAGTGCTCGAAAGGGTGGACATGGTGTTAACGGGTCAGGCGATTTTAGCCCTCCATATCCACTCTATTAGCCACTCCCCGACTTATGATTGCCTTTGCCATTCCATTTGAAAGGCTATATACTAGAGGAGTGTAGACTTTTCCCCTTCTACACATTGGCCATCCATTCTCTATGTGGAGGAGAGAACCCATATGCGTAAAAGCATCCTTTTGCTGGTGTTACTTAGCGCCATCGCTCTTGTTTTGAGCGCTTGCGGTGGCGCTACTCCGGCGCCGGAAGCCACTGAAGCCGCCGCCGAAGGGGGCATTACAAGCGTCTGTTTGATCACCGACGTCGGTAGAGTCAACGATGGCACCTTCAACCAGTATGCCTACGAAGGCATGAAGAGGGCCGTCGAGGAGTTTGGGCTGGAGAGCACTTTCATCGAGACTCAGGCCCAGACCGACTACGCAACCAATATCAATACCTGCATCAATGATGGTTACGATGCTATCGTGACGGTTGGCTTCCTGATCGCTGACGCCACATTGGCGGCGGCGGAGGCTAACCCTGATGTTTACTTCATCGGTGTAGACCAGTTCTTTGAAGCCCCGCCTGAAAATCTGGTCGGTATTCAGTACCGTGAGGATCAGGCTGGCTTCATGGCTGGTGCGCTGGCGGCCTTGATGTCCCAGAGCGGCACAGTAGCTGGCGTTTATGGCATTGACATTCCGCCAGTGGTCAAGTTCCGCAATGGTTTCGAGCAGGGCGCCCGCTTCATCAATCCTGACATCAACGTGCTGGGCACCTACATTGACAGCTTCACCGCCCCTGACCGCGGTGCATCGGCGGCTGAGCAGTTCATCGGTGAAGGTGCGGACGTGATCTTTGGCGCAGGCGGCCCAACCGGCTCCGGCGGCATCAAGCGTGCCGCTGAGGAAGGCATCTGGGTCATCGGCGTAGATCAGGATGAGTACTACACCACTTTTGGTAGCGGCTCAACCCCCGGCGCTGAGTACCTGATCTCTAGCGCCATGAAGCGCGTTGATCTGGGTGTTTACAACATGATCAAGGCGCTGGTTGAGGGTGAGGGCTGGGCCGGCGGCGGCCTGTACATCCTCGAAATCGCCAATGGCGGTATTGCTCTCGCACCTCCTCACGATGCCCCTGTGCCGCAGGAAGTGCTTGATCGGCTTGAGGAGATCCGTGCGGGTCTGGAAGACGGCAGTATCGAGACTGGCGTAGACCCTGTCACTGGTGAGCTTCTCGATCAGTAGTACAACAGGCTAGCCTTGTAAGCTGGGGTGCTGTGCCCATACCTTTGTGCTGGGACAGCACCCCTTTTTCAAATATTCTCCTAAGTCTCTACCCCTGAATGAAAAAGGGTTCCCGCATGGCAGAAGCCGCACTTGAAGTTCATAACATTACGAAGCACTTTCCGGGCGTGCTGGCAAATGATCACGTGAATTTCCGGCTTGAGAAAGGGGAGATTCACGGCCTGCTGGGTGAGAATGGGGCTGGCAAAAGTACATTGATGAATGTCATCTATGGCCTGTATGCCCCTGATGAAGGTGAAATCCTGATCGGCGGTAAGCGTGTTACTATCCGCGAACCGCGGGACGCCATCGAGCATGGCATTGGCATGGTACACCAGCACTTCCAGTTGATTGACCCGCTTACCGTTGTTGAGAATGTCATGCTCGGCAATGAGGTGACCATTGGCCCTTTCCTGAATCGGGCCGCTGTTGAGCGTCAGGTCATGGAGATCTCACGCCAGTATGGATTGGAAACCCAACCCCGCGCCTACATTCAAGACTTGCCGGTGGGCGCTCAGCAACGGGTTGAGATCATCAAAGCGCTGTATCGAAAAGCTGATGTGCTCATTCTGGACGAGCCGACCGCTGTTTTGACCCCTCAGGAAGCCGAAGGCCTGTTCAAGATCATGCGTTCACTGATCGAACAAGGTGTCTCGATTATCTTTATCACCCACAAACTCAAGGAAGTATTGGCGATCTGCGACCAGATCACGGTGATGCGGCTGGGGCGTGTAGTGGGCACTGTCAAACCTGCTGAGACCTCAGAGGCCAAGCTGGCTGAGATGATGGTTGGCCGTCAAGTTATGCTTCAAGTAGAAAAACGGCCAGCCACACCGGGAAGGCCTATCTTACAAATCAGGAATCTGAATGTCCTCGATGATCGCGATCTCCCCGCCGTAAGGGATATCTCGCTAGAGGTGCGTGCCGGCGAGATTCTGGGCGTTGCAGGGGTGCAGGGCAACGGCCAAACCGAGCTGGTCGAGGCCATCACGGGCCTGCGTGAGGTTAAGAGCGGTCAGGTCCTCATCAATGGAGAAGAGACCACTCATTACTCGCCGCGGGAGATCACGGAACTTGGTGTGGCTCATATCCCTGAAGATCGCAACCGTGACGGGTTAGTTGGCCCCTTCCCTGTTATGGACAACCTCGTTTTAAACACTTATTACCGCCCGCCTTTTGCGCGAGGGGTCCGCATGGATGAACGGGCAATTCAGGCCAACGCTGAGAAACTGGTCAAGGAGTATGATATTCGCACCCCCAGCGTTGCCACGACTGCTTCATCGCTCTCCGGCGGAAACCAGCAGAAGACCATCGTGGCGCGCGAATTCTCGCGCCCGATCAAGTTGCTTGTGGCCGCCCAGCCCACACGCGGCCTCGATGTAGGCTCCATCGAATTCATCCACAGTCAGATCGTCCGTAAGCGTGACGACGGTGTGGCTGTACTGCTGGTCTCGGCAGAGCTGGATGAGATCATGTCGCTCTCCGACCGCATAGCAGTCATGTATCGTGGACGCATCGTAGATGTCCTGCCTGCTGATCAGGCAGATCGTCAAACTCTGGGCCTGCTGATGGCCGGCGCACGGCCTGAGGCCGGCTCACTAGCAAAGGAAGCGAGCAATGGCAGAGACAGCCATTAAAGCCGAACAGCAAGCTGCGCCTCCCCCAAAACGAGCACAAGCCGGCTGGCGGCGCTTCCTGCCAGCGCTGGTACCTGTGCTGGCAGTTATTACTGCCATGCTGGTCGGAGGCATCTTCATGATCATCGCCGGGACAGACTGGGCCGCCGCCCGTGAAGGGCTGGCAACTGGCGGACTTCCCGGCCTATGGAGAAATCTGCTCCCCGGTCTGGAAACTGCCGGGAAAGCCTACCTGGCCCTTTTGGAAGGCTCTACAGGTCTAGCGTTTGGAGGGAGGTCTTTCTTCCGCTTTCTGCCCCAGAACCTGCTTAATACCATTGTGCGGTCTATCCCCTTCCTGCTGGGCGGGCTGGCTGTTGGGTTGAGCTTCCGGTGTGATTTGTTCAACATCGGTGCAGAAGGGCAATTGTATGCCGGAGGTCTGCTGGCCGCTTGGATTGGCTTCTCCCCAATTTTTGCCGGCCTCCCTGCTATTGTTCATATTCCACTAGCCCTGCTGGGCGGTATTCTGGGCGGGGCGTTGTGGGGAGCCATTCCGGGGTTGCTGAAAGCGCGCACGGGGGCGAATGAAGTCATCAATACCATCATGATGAACTACATTGCCATCCGCATGGCAGATTACCTGATCAAAAGCCGTGACCCTGTGATCCTGTTGGACACTACAGCCTCTACACCACGGACACCGTTCATCAGCCCCTCTGCTGAACTCCCTGTGTTCTTAGGGAACAACCTGCACATTGGCCTGTTTATCGCATTAGGGGCGGTTGTCTTTGTGTGGTGGTTTCTGTTCAAGACAACGCTGGGGTTTGAGATTCGCACAGTCGGGACGAACCGCGACGCGGCCCGTTACGCCGGCATGAATATTTCCCGTAACTTTGTGCTGGCCATGGCTCTGAGCGGTGCACTGGCAGGGTTGGCGGGCGCCGGCGAGGTGATGGGTGTGCAACATAACTTAGCGCCCGACTTCTTCGCCGGCGTTGGGTTTGACAGCATCGCAGTGGCCCTGCTGGCAAGGAACAATCCTTTTGCTATGATCCCCGCCGCCCTGCTGTGGGGAGGCTTGCTCAATGGGGCTGGTTTGATGCAGATTCGGGCTGACCTCTCGATTGATCTGGTAAAGATCATTCAGGCGCTGATTATCATGTTCATTGCCGCCGACCAGATCGTGCGCTGGCTCTGGCGCATTCGGGATAGTTCCGGCCAGCAATGGATATTCCTGCGTGGGTGGGGAGGTTAGCCATGCGGAGCTTCAAACCAACTCGTATCCAACTGCTTGGAGCCTCCCTGCTTATTGTGTTGGTACTGTTCGGGATAGCTGTTATCCCTTCACTCTCGGCGGGTGAGGGTTATCGTTTAGGAACACGCCTGAGCAACGCTCTGCTGGGCAGCATACTGTTGGTATTTGTCGGCTGGTTTGCCGTTCGTGGTGCCTCGCGTCAGAAGATATTCGGTCTTGTTTTCGCTCTGCTGGGCCTCTTAATCCTGACCGTGCCCCTGCGCCTCCACTCCAGCCGGCTTGAGGCAGAGCGCATACAACGTGCAGTGGACGCCATTCTGGAACAGATGGGCGAGGACGACACAATCCCTCGTCAGGAGGCGATGGCAGTGGCCGCCGAGGCCCTCGGTCTTCCTGCCGCGCACGTCGAGGCCCTGCTGGACTCGTCGCGGAGGCTGGCGGGCGCTGATCCGCTTAGGCGGGACGCCCTTGTGCGGACAGGCGGGGATGCTCAGGCCAGCCTTGATGGTGTTACGCTGTTTTCTCCTGAGGCAATCTCGATATTGCGCTATGGTGACTTCCGGCAGGAAGCACCTGCTTCTTCTGTTCCAACCCGCCTCTGGCTGATCTACACCGGCATCTCCTTCCTGCTGGGGGGGCTGGCGGCGATCTTCCTGCCTGCTTCCATGAGTGAATGGGTGCAAACCGGCCTGAGTGCTCTGATCCTGCTGATCCTCACGCCCGTCTTTGTGTCAGTCTGGCAGGCGGTTATTGCGGTGCTGGAGAATGGCGCACTTCGGGTCATCCCGCCCGTTGTGTGGTGGGTAATCGGGGCAGCCGGCTTCTTAGCAGTGGTAGGAAGCATCGCCTACTCCAATCGCCAGCGCGAATCGTTCCCCGGTGGGGCATGGCTGATTGTTAACGGTGTACTGCTTCTGCCTACCGTGCTGATTGCGGCTTCGGTTGGCAAGCAGACCAACGTCTTGACTATGTTCGCGGAGAGCCTGCGTCTGGCTACTCCGATTGTCATTGGCGCAATTGCTGGTCTGTGGTCTGAGCGATCAGGCGTTGTCAACATCGCCATCGAGGGCATGATGCTGACTGGGGCATGCTTCGGATTCACGACCTTCTTCTTTCTCGGCGAGGTAATGCCCGACACGAATCTGGCTTTATTCATCTCCGTGATGGTTGCCATTCTGTCCGGCGGCATCATGTCGCTTCTGCATGGCTGGCTCTCAATCACCTTCAAGACTAACCAGATTGTAAGCGGGACGGTTATCAACATCCTGGCTATCGGCCTGACTAGTTTTGTCCGCCGCCAGTGGTTGCTCTCCACAGAAGCCGGGCGTGTGACTCTGCCTAGCATTCCCATCCCCGGACTGGTAAACATCCCATTGATCGGGCCTGTGTTGTTTAACAACAAGCCGATCTTTTATGCGATGTTCATCCTGTTGATCGTGACGTACTACGTCATCTTCCATACCTCCTGGGGATTGCGTATCCGCGCTGTAGGCGAACATCCTCACGCCGCCGACACAGTTGGCATCAATGTGTTCCGTGTGCGGTATATTGCGGTGCTGGTCAGTGGTCTGATTGCCGGCATGGGCGGGGCATGGTTCTCACTGGAGACGGTAGGCGGCTTCGATGACATGATGACCAGCGGGCGCGGGTTCATTGCGCTGGCCGCTATGATCTTCGGGAAATGGACTCCATTTGGAGCTTTCTTCGGGGGGCTTCTGTTCGGGTTTGCTGATGCGCTTGGCACGCGCTTCCAGATACTGAATGTCCCTGTACCGCCGCAGTTCCTTCAGATTCTCCCCTACTTAACGACCATGGTTGTGCTGGCCGGCCTGATTGGCCGGGCGGTTGCGCCTGCGGCAGACGGCAAGCCATACGAAAAGTAGAACTGGCTCCAACAGAAGAGAGGCCTATCACAGGCCTCTCTTCCTTACTTGTTTGGACAACTAAGGAAATCCCCTAGCTGTCAGTTGTACTCAGGTATACATCAAACGCTTGGCGAAGCTCTTCCTCGTTGATGTACCCAAACCACCGCTGTATTTCTGTCCCATCTGGAGCGATTAGAACAAAGAGGGGTTGAGAGGTGAATCCATACTGCCGCATGACGTTCCTGTTGGCTGGATCGCCAACATCAAGGTAAACGAAATCAATCCGTCCCCAGTACTCAGCTTCAAGCCCGTGCACGACGGGCCGCAGTGCTCGGCATGTTCCTCACCAAAAAGCGAAGAACTCAATCAACTGGGGATTGCCTGTTGCGGCTACTATGTCCGCTGGGTCAGGGCGGAAATCGCCATCAATGGGAGCCGGTTCAAGAGGCCGTCCCCAGATGGCCTGTGCCGTTTCTGTTGGGGTTGGTTGCTCAGTTGAAGAGGGAGACCCTTCCGGTTGCGCCGCCTCAGGGGTGAACGTTGGTTCGCTCGGAACCTCTGCTTCAGTAGGCGACTCCGGAGATGGCGGCGCAGTGCACGCAGTGCTAAGTACGAGCATGGCCATCAGGCTCATCAATGAGAGGCTTAAACTTCTTTTTAACACCTTTTATCCTCGTAAATATCCGATTTCGGTTGAATATATCCTCCCTGTCCTCAGATTGCTAGCTGTCTGCCATTCTTCTCGCTTTTGTTGGCCTCTCTTGTTGGGATGCCGGCTCACCCAGATAGGGGGGAACTCCTACCAACACCAGACGGCTTAAGCGCTTGTCCCGCATCCGGGTTACCAAGCGCGGGTCGAGGTCCTCAAGCTCATGGGCCGTCGTGATAACCGTTGGCAGACGGGCCGCATAGCGGTAGTTGAAGAGTTGGTAAAGCTTCTCACGTGCCCATGGCGTTGCAGACTCAGTCCCCAGGTCATCCAAGATCAGCAGAGGGATCGTCTTGATCTCGTTAAAACGCTTGTCATAAGGAGTCAGACTATTGGGGGCAAAGGCGGCACGCAGATGATCGAGCAGATCGGGGACGGTCACAAACAGGACGGCTGTGCCGTGCAATGACTGCATGTTGGCAATTGCCGCCGCCAGATGGGTTTTCCCACAGCCGTATGGCCCCATCAGCACCAGCCAGCCATCCGGTTGACGGGCATATTCCTTCGCCGCTTCAAGGGCACGGCGCAAGTTATCCTGTTCCTGCTGGGGCAGGTTGCGGCGCGGCTCAAACGACTCAAAGGTCATATGGCTGTATAAGGCCAATCCGTTGAGATCGCTTCCCATAGCGCCAGCACCAGCACGCCGATAATCTGGGGCAGTGATCGTCAGCATCTGACAGAGATCAGGGTCGGACAGGCGCGAGCGCAAGCGCAGCTCAATTTCATCAAGGCTGTGATTGGTTGTAATCACAGTAGGCAGACGGGCATTGTAGCGGTGGTTCAGTAACTGATACAACTTCTCAACAGCCCATGGAGTGGGGCTTTCGATTCCCAGATCGTCCAAGATCAGGAGCGGCGTAGTACGCACCTCTTCAAAGCGGGCATCATAGCCCTCTTCTTCTGTGTCGGTTGGCCTGAAGGTTGCCCGCAGATGGTCGAGCAGGTCAGGCGCAGTGACAAACAGCACCCTATGCCCTGCTTCGATCTGGGCGTTGGCAATCGCCGCCGCCAGATGCGTCTTGCCGCATCCGTAGCCGCCTGTCAACACCAGCCAGCCCTCAGGGTTCTGAGCATAGGCGGCTACCCGCTCGTAAACGCGCCGAAGGTTGCCGCGATGGGCTTCCGGCAGTCCTACGCCGTCGGGGTTGAAAGAAGCCAGCGTCTTCTCGGAGAGATGCTCCAATCCACCCAGCCGGCGCAGATAGGCCTGACGCTCCGCCTCAATGCGTGAGCGGCGGCATGTGCAGTCATAGACCTTCCCGAAAGAGGGGTGGTCTTCCGGGACATCATACCGAATATACCCAATGCCCCCGCAAATGGGGCAGTTAGGATCACCTGCGCCATAATGTCGGTCGGAATAGCTCATATTCAAGTCTCGATCTCGTCACCATACTTGCCGCTGAGAAACCGCCGCCAGTCGTAGGGCTGATCATCCTGAGCATCACGTCCCTCAGACTGCCACCGCTTCAGGATGCCTTCAATGTAGTTTAACCGCCGCTTGTTGCTCAAGACCGCGATCTTGATCGCCTCCTCGATCCACCCGAATGGATAAGTGAGTTCCAGATCACGCAAACGCTCAGCAATGAGCGGTGTCAACGGCCCGATGTTTTGCTCGTACAAGATGAAAATGTTGGGCCGTTCCACTGAGACTCTCAGCAGAGAGTTAGAGACACTTTCCGGCTCCCACCTGCCCTGTCTGATACCTTCTACTGCCGCCCGGCCACGCGGTGTGTTGACAAAGTACAGGTCATCCTCCTCTCCATTCCGCTCGAAGCGGACATGAAGGAGGGTGCCGCGTGCAACCGCGCGTTCCAAGCCGTCCCTCAAGGTAGCTATCTGATCATCCTGACGGCTGGCCAGCCCGTTCATGAAAGCACGGTCGGCTATGATCTCCCGCTCTCGCACAAAGACAACCTGCCCTTCTTTGTGCTGGAGACGCCAAAAGCAATACAACGTCACCTTCAATTCAGCCAGGCTGTCAATTTGAGGCAGAAGCTGGCTAAAGAACAGGCTTGGCACCTTAACCAGATGCCCCCTCTGAGGGAAGCCGCTAAAGCCCTTCATGATCTGTTTCGGTATCAAAGTTGATCCAGATCGATCTCGGCCCGCGCCGCGTTCTGGAACTGTGTTAGTTCGGGCAGGAAGATCAAGTCAACTACACCAGTTGGTCCATTACGATGCTTGGCAACATGTATCTCGGCGCGGTTGCCCTCTGGAGAGTCAGGATTGTAATAATTGTCCCGGTAGATAAACATCACTACATCCGCATCCTGCTCGATACTGCCGCTTTCCCTTAGGTCTGAGAGGATCGGGCGTTTATCGTTACGCATCTCGACTGCACGGGAAAGCTGGGCGGCCGCAACGACTGGCACATTTAACTCGCGGGCTAACTGCTTGAGCGAGCGTGAGATAAATGAAATCTCCTGTACCCGATTTTCCGACCGGTAAGGTGTAGTCATCAGTTGCAGGTAGTCTACCATGATCAGGTCAAGGCCGTATTCAAGATGCAAGCGGCGTGCCTTAGTGCGGAGTTCTTGCGTGCTGAGAGCAGGGGTGTCATCTAGGAAGATAGGAAGTGCCCCCAGATGCTGGGTTGCGGCGACAAACTGGGCCCAGTCCTTCTCATCTAACTTGCCTTCCCGCAGTTTGTTCGAAGGGATGTGCGTCTCAGCACTGATGAAGCGCTGGACAAGTTGCTCGTTGCTCATTTCAAGGCTGAACAGCGCGACACGTTGGTTGCGCCGTGCCGCATTGAGAATCACACTGTTCAGCCAGCTTGACTTGCCCATGCCGGGTCTGGCGGCAATGATGATCAGATCGGATTTTTGTAACCCGCCCAACAACCGATCCAGATCAATAAAGCCGGTCGGAACACCCATCACCTCTTCTTGATGACGGGCCATGAAGCTCACATGATCAAAATAGGTGCTCAGGACTTCCTTGACCGGGACAAGCTCACGAGTCAGACGCCGCTCAGTCACATTGAAGATGGCCTGCTCGGCGCGACCGATCACTTCATCAATGTCGGTCTCCTCAGAGTGGGCTATCTGGGCAATCTGGCCGGCGGCCTGAATCAGATGGCGGCGTATGGCCATGCGTTCAACGATGTGGCCATATCCTTCTGCGTTAAGGGCGGAGGGAGTCTTGTTGATGAGGCTGAGGATGTAAGCTGTGCCGCCTACTTCTGCTAGGCGGTTCATCTGATCCAATTCATTGACGACTGTCAGATAGTCAATAGGGTCGCGGCGCTCGTGCAAGGCCAGCATGGCCTCATATATCCATGCGTGCCGGACGATGAAGAAGTCTTCAGGCCGCAAGAACGGAAGCACCTCGAACAGGGCTTCCGGGCTGATCAAGATTGACCCTAGTACAGCCTCTTCTGCCTCGACGCTGTGAGGGGCTAACTGTTCTATGCCCAGTTCGCTTGGCGCTTGAGCCATATCGGACACACCTTGATACCAATTTTTAACTCTTGCTCAAGATGGGAAGCGGGGCAGTCAAGCCCCGCTACAATGTGACCATGATGTTGGGCAGAGTGGGGCTACTCGTTGTCTTCCAAATCGTCCAGATCAAGTGAATTCAGGAAGTCCTTGAACACGCCAAGGTCTTCCTCTTCTTCGGCTTCTGCTGTCCCACCCTCTTCCAGTGGTGGCTTGATCTCCCCCTCCAGCAGGTCTGCCTCAGAGGTAATTTCCTTCTCAGGCTCAATGGCCGCTCGATCCATGACGGCCTCGGAAACGTAGATGGGCACCTTGAGCCGCACAGCCAAAGCAATGGCATCACTTGGCCGCGAATCGATCTCGACGGTACGCCCATTAATGCGTATCTTCAGGCGGGCGTAGAAAACGTCGTTACGGAGGTCGTTGACTACTACATACTCGACCTGACCGCCCAATTCAACGATCACAGACTTCAGTAGATCGTGGGTCAGCGGGCGGGGGACTTCTACACCCTGTAGCTCAACGCGGATTGCCTCGGCCTCAAATGGGCCGATCCAGATCACCAGATAGCGATCTGACTCGCGCTCCCTTAGAACAACAACGCGGTCCTGAGACATCAGGCTAACGCGGATACTATCTATATCAACCCTGATCATGTGCTTACCTGTGTTACCCCCCGCAATTACCCCGTGAAAGGCTGGCTTTTTGCATGGCGTCGGCTTGTCAAGATTATACCACAGAAGCGTTACTGGTGGCCTCATCAAGCATTTGCATCTCTTCAGACGTCAGCCTGAAGCCGACAGCTCCCAAGCTCTCTTCAAGCTGAGCCACTGTGCGTGCCCCAATAATCGGTGAGGTGATCACCGGCTGGGTTGTCAGCCAAGCTAGTGCTACCTGTGCAACCGTTTTGCCGTGTGCTTGCCCGATCTGCGCCATCTTATCCAGCAGGGTGAAGTTGCGCTCGGTCAGGTAGCTTTTGATCTGCCGGCTGTCCTCTCCGCGTGAACCTGTGGGGATGTTCCCCCCTTTGCGGTATTTGCCGGTCAAAAAGCCGCCTGCCAGCGGGCTATACGGGATCACCCCGATCTGCTGATCCCCACATAGCGGCTTTAGCTCACGTTCAAACTCATCCCGGTGAACAAGATTGTAGTGCGGCTGGAGACAGTCATAGCGGACCAAATGGTTCACGTCACTGATCCACAGCGCCTTAGTGAGTAGCCAGGCTGGTATATTGGAGCAACCAATGTAACGTACCTTGCCCTGATGTACCAGATCATCCAACGCGCGGAGCGTCTCCTCAAGAGGTGTATCCTCATCGGGCCAGTGCGTCTGGTAGAGGTCAATGTAGTCTGTATCCAACCGCCGCAGGCTGTCTTCGACTGCCTGCATAATGTGTGCCCGTGAAAGCCCCTCTCCGTTTGGCCCGTCCCACATCCGTCCGCGCACTTTAGTAGCCAGCACGATCTGACGGCGATCTTTGCCTTTCAGCCAGCGGCCAATCCAGCTTTCAGATACTCCGCCGGGATTGTTTTCGGCCCAAGAGGAATAGATGTCAGCCGTGTCAATGAAGTTGATCCCGGCATCAAAGGCTCTGTCAAGAATAGCATGGGAGGTTGGCTCGTCAGCCCCCCAGCCGAAAGTCATCGTCCCCAAGCATAACTCCGAGACTTTCAGGCCGGTACGCCCTAATTTCCGGTATTCCATTTGTCTTGCTCCCTTAAAGTGATAGAATGCCTGTCATGGTCATAGGAACAGGCATTATTCAACTACATTTACCCGGCGTCCGTTCGCTAAAAGAGAAACGAAGCATCCTCAAGAGTCTGACTTCCCGCCTGCACAGGGAATTCAACGTTTCCTGTAGCGAAGTCAATTTTCATGATGTCTGGCAGTCGGCGGAGATTGGGATTGCTGTTGTCTCGACGACGGCTGTCCATGCTGAAAACGTCATTGAGAATGTCCTGCTTTGGATTGAGACTAACCGCCCTGATGTCTCAATCATTGATCACCGTGTTGAGATCATCCATTAATCTTAATCTCGCATTATAAAAGGTCATCTGTGCATACACAACACCCCAGGCACAGGCTGATCGCTGGATTTCGCTGGGGGTATGTCCGTGCTATGATCGGTATCTGTGATACGGTCTAGAATCCTTAGGAGCGAAATATGGCAGAGGGGATGCCGGGTCGCCAGGGCGGGCGGATACTGGTAACGCTCATTCTGGTTGCGATCCTTCTGGTGATTGTAGTAGTAGGCTACTTGATCGTAGATACTATCCTGACCCTCCGACAGCCGATAGAGATTGTGCCGGCAGGAGTAGCTACTCAGGTACAGCAAGTGCTTCATCCTACCCCAACCCTTATTGCTGACCCTGTGACGATTGTGCGGCAGGTGCAGGCTCTCAGCCGCCTTGAGACGGCTTCTTTTACCATTGAGAAAGTTATCACCGCCGAGAGCGGCGAGGGGCCGCTGGGTTTTCTCTTCAGTGATCGGTTATTGTTAGTCGCCCAGGGGCAGGTCATTGCTGGGGTAGATTTGGCACGCATGGCTGAGCGGGATGTGCGTGTCGTCGGTACATCCGTTTTCGTCACGTTGCCTGCCGCTGAGATATTTGTGGCTACCCTTAACAATGAGAATACCTATGTCTACGACCGGCAAACGGGTCTGTTCGGCCAGCAGATCGACCTAGAAACGCTGGCCAGGCAGGAAGCTGAGCAGGCTATTCTTCAGGCGGCGTTGGAAGATGGTATCCTAGTGATGGCTCAAGGCAACGCTGAGCAGTACATCGGGAGCCTGCTGAGGGCGCTGGGGTTTGAAGAAGTCGTGTTTGTTACGGCTACGCCTGCACCCGATCAGAATCGGGGGCAATAGGGGGGTGTATGGGGGAGAAGACTCCTGCCGAGCGGGCGGCGGAATTACGTGAACTACTCCACTACCACAACTACCGCTACTATGTGCTTGACTCGCCCGTCATCACGGATGATGAATATGATGCCTTGATGCAAGAGCTTCGTCAGATCGAGGCGGCCTACCCTGACCTGATCACACCCGACTCACCTACTCAGCGGGTTGGCGGCGCCCCGCGGGACGATCTCCCTAAAGTAAGGCATGTTGTGCCAGTGCTCAGCCTGTCCAATGCTTTTAGCGCCGGCGACATCCGGGCATGGCGGGAGCGGATTGGCAAGTTGTTGCCGTCGAATGCCAGCCTGGATTACACCGTAGAGCCAAAGTATGATGGTCTGTCAGTCGTTCTGACTTATGAGAATGGCGTCTTTGTTCTGGGTGCAACGCGCGGTGATGGTGAGATCGGAGAGGATGTAACGCCTAATCTCCGGACCCTGCCTAAACTTCCCCTGCGCATTCCTGCTGACCCGGATGGCCCCCCTGCGCCTTCATTGCTTGTGGTGCGAGGTGAAGTATTCTTCAAGCTCAGCTCTTTCGAGGCCCTCAATAAGCGCCGGGTAGAGAGCGGCGAGCCTCCGTTTGTAAACCCCCGTAATGCCGCTTCCGGCGCACTGCGTCAGCTTGATCCGCGCGTGACCGCCGAGCGTCCTCTGGAAATAGCCTGTTATGCGGTGATGTATGGAGAGGGCGACCTGCCTGCTACCCAATGGGATACGCTTCATTACCTATACGGGCTGGGTTTTCCCGTGATGCTCGATTACTGCGCTCGTTTTGACGATCTGGAGGAGGTTATTAACTACCTGCCGACCTGGGATGAGCGCCGCCGGAAGCTGGATTTTGAGATAGATGGGCTGGTGATCAAGGTCAACAATTTGCAGACAGCCGCCGACCTAGGTGTGGTGGGTAAGGACCCGCGTGGTGCTATCGCCTACAAGTTCCCTGCTGAGGAACGAACTACCAAGCTGCTGGATGTTGTGTTTAACGTCGGGCGGACAGGTGTCCTCACACCGAATGCTGTTCTGGAGCCGGTTGTTGTCAGCGGCGTGACAGTCAAGCAGGCTACACTGCATAACTTCGACTACATTGCCGAGAAGGACATCCGCGTAGGTGATACGGTAGTTGTCAAGCGTTCCGGCGAAGTGATCCCCTATGTGGTCGGGCCGGTAGCCGATCTGCGGGACGGGGACGAACGCCCCATCGAGATACCGCGCCAGTGCCCATTTTGCGGTCATCCCGTAGTGCGTCGGCAAGAAGGGGAAGTGGCTGTCTATTGCTCCAATGACGCATGTCCGGAGCGGATTGTCCGCTCTATCGAATATTTCGTCTCGCAGGGTGCGATGGATATTGTGGGGCTGGGCGAGCGGATCGTTCGGCAACTCGTTGAGGCCGGCCTGATTCACGATGCGGCTGATCTGTATTTTCTCAGGGCGGAACAACTCCTTGGATTGGAGGGCTTCGCTGAGAAGAAAGTTGAGAATCTGCTCAGCGCCATTGATGCCAGCCGCAACCGCCCTTTGCCGCGCGTGCTGACAGCGCTGGGCATTCGGGGAGTGGGTGGTGTAGTGGCAACCCTGCTCACCGACCATTACCCCTCGTTGGAAGCACTTTCCCGCACCACGCAGGAAGAACTACAGACGGTGGAGGGGATCGGCCCGGAGATCGCCAGTGCTGTAGCCGCTTACTTCGCTGACCCGCGTAACAGAAGCTTGATCAAGAAGTTGAAAGCGGGCGGTGTTCGGCTGGAGGCAGAAGCCAAAGTGCGGGCTTCTGATAAGCTGGCTGGCCTGACCTTTGTGTTGACGGGTACGCTCCCCACGATGACCCGTGAGCAGGCAGTCGAGCTGATCGAGGCCCACGGCGGCAAAGTGTCGGCCAGCGTCAGCAAGAAGACCAACTATGTCGTAGCGGGCGAATCACCAGGCAGTAAGCTTGACAGGGCACGGGAATTAGGCGTGCCTGTCATTGATGAGGCGGGTTTGCGCCAGTTGATCGGGCAGTGAAAAGGGCAACAACCATATGAGTCCCTTGGGGATAGTCACCCTCAAGCACGGGCGCGAGAAGTCGCTCCTACAAAGGCACCCGTGGGTCTTCTCTGGTGCTGTTGCCCACGCTGACGGCAACCCCGGCGGCCTGGTAGATGTTCGGGATCAGAGGGGGCAGTTTTTGGCACGCGGCTACTACAACCCCCGCTCACAGATCGTTGTCCGCGCCCTGTGCTGGGATGAAGGTGAGATCATTGATTCGGAGTGGTGGTACAACCGGCTTGCGGAAGCCGTCAGGGCGCGGGGTGCCCTGCTGGCAGGGCCGCATGTGGTTTCCTGCCGCCTTGTCCATGCTGAGAGTGATGGATTGCCGGGTCTAATCGTGGATCGCTATGTAGATGATCGAGATGGAAGCGTTTATCTGGTCTTACAGGCGCTGACGCTGGGCATCGAAACTGTCAAGCAACAGATCGTTGATCTGCTGGTTGATCTACTGCGCCCGCGCGGGATCGTCGAACGGAGCGATGTAGATGTGCGGCAGAAGGAGGGACTGCCTGACTCAGTTGGCATGTTGTGGGGCGATCCACCCCCTACCCCCTTGGTCATCTCTGAATATGAGCGGCTTTATCCCGTTGATGTGTTTACAGGGCACAAAACCGGCTTCTACTTAGATCAGCGTGACAGCCGTAGCTGGTTGCAGAGCCTTCAGTTAAGGGATTGCGAGGTACTTAATGCCTTCAGCTACACAGGGGCATTTGGCGCCTGCCTGCCTTATGCCAGTCGGATCGTGCATATCGATTCCTCTCACTCTGCGCTTGAGCTAGCCCGTCAGACTATGGCCCTGAACAGCCTGCAGTCAGTTGAGGTAGAGTATGTCTGTGCGGATGTGTTCCAGCAGTTGCGGGCCTATCGGCAGGCAGGCCGCACCTTTGATGTGATCATCCTCGACCCGCCCAAGTTTGCCTCTCATGCCGCCCAGATCGAGCGGGCCGCACGCGGCTATAAGGACATTAACCTGCTGGCCTTCCAGTTACTGCGGCCCGGCGGTCTGCTGGTGACGTTTTCTTGTTCGGGGCGGATCGAGCCGGACCTGTTCCAGAAAATAGTATTCGGTGCCAGCCTTGACGCCGGTCGGCAGGCACAGATCGTGGCATGGCTGGGACAGCCTGCCGATCATCCTGTACTGCTCTCATTCCCGGAGGGGCGTTACCTGAAGGGATTGGCCTGCCGCGTGTGCGACTTCTGAGCGTGAGGAGTTATCGTTCTTCTGCCAGCTTTTCGAGCTTATTGAGGGTTTCCCGCCAAGAGATTCGGCTAAGGCCAAGCTTCTGGCGTAGTTTCTCCGGCTCCATACCGTTGCGCCAGTCTCGCAGGGCGCATGTCCAACGTAGTGTCTCAAATGAGAGCTTCTGTGGAGGCACACCAGCCCTATTGGCCGCGTCTCTCAGTACATATTCCAAGTTGCGGGCTGTGCAATTGAATATCTCCCGCGGTGGTTTGCGCTGTTCCATGTATTCATCCAGCACGTCCAGCCACTCTGGCTTGAGGGGTATCTTGCGCTCCTTGTAACGCATATGGGGGGCCTCATAGCGCACCCATAGCACCGGCATAGCAGGGTCTGCACGCGATATATCGTCCGGGCGGATCGCCATGCACTCGCTCTTTTTGATGCCTGTTTGCAGTAACAAGGTGACAAGCAGGTGCGGACGGGCATCCGGCCCCTCGGCTCTCCGACGGAGGCGCTGTGTGACGCCCAGCACACGCTCGATCTCACTCTCCAGCAGAACAGTAGGCAAAGGACTGCTGACCCATTCCTGAATCAGGGGGGCGGCAGGGTCATGTGCTATGACGCCCTCGCTGTGCAGGTAGCCGAAGAAGTTCTTGAGCGTGGTGATACGGCGGGCATAACTTTTGGGGCTACATGGCTCAGAGCGCTCGGCTACCAGCCAGTGTAGAAACTTGTTCAGGTCATGGGTAGCGAACGTCCCTACCGCTCGTTTGTGACCAGCCCAGCGTCCCAGCAAATTGAGGTCGCTCTTGAAAGCCTTGATCGTGTAAAGCGAAGCTCCTCCCAACCTCAGCGTATCGAGATAGATTTCTACAGCCTCATTCAAAGGCGTCAAGTGATCTAATCTAGAAGGCGGGGGTTCTCCATGAACGTCATCTGTCTCGTCCGGCGGCTTGTCGAAAAGAGGGAGCTGTTGCTCGTCGCTCATAGCCATTCCCTGTGTCACTGTAGCCAGAATACGTATGTCAACAGTGAACCAATATTGGCCCGATTAGGGATTAGAACAGATGCGCCCTGTGGGGTGTAATAGCCGACCGTGTAATTGGCATCAATGACACCGGAACGAATGTTTTCTCTAGGCACGCTCTGCGCCGCCAACGCTAGACTGATCATTTGCTCAAGAGTCATGTTGGTCTGGATACTGTTGCTCAGCGTGGCGTACAGGGTCGGCGCTTTCTGGATTAGGGTGGGCAACATGTTCAGGCTGATGATCTTGTCACGGATAGCAAACAGCACGGCCTGTTGGCGGCGGGCACGTTCGAAGTCGTTGTCACCATGGCGGGTACGGGCGTACTTAAGCGCCAGCTCTCCGTCCATATGTTGGAAGCCTGCCGGGATGTAGAGGGGATCGTAGCCATAGTTCATGTCGGGGTATTCGGGATCGTAGATTTCGTAAGGTACGTTGATGTCTATGCCCCCGATCTCATCTATCAGCGTAATGAAAGCATCAAACTCGACTAAGACATAGTAGTCAACCCGTACCCCTAAGTTGTACTGAATGGTGTCTACCGCAAGCTGGCCGCCTCCGAATACATAGGCCGTGTTGATTCGATTCAGGCCATAGCCCGGAATATCCACATATAAGTCTCGCGGGATGGAAAGCACGCTGGCATGCTGGGTTGTTGGATCGAGGGACAACAACATGATGCTGTCAGTCCGTGGGCGTGTATTCCCCCGCTCGGCGGGGCGTGAGTCTGAGCCGAGCACCAACACGGTTACCCGATCCGTCCCTTGCCAGGCTGGTAACGTCGGGGCCAGAAAGGTAGGGTTAGGTGTCGCATTGGGAAGAGCCAGGGGGATACTTTCACCATTGTCCCTGAACGGATTAAAGGCGTCAGCAGAACGCGCCGCCCGTAATGTCACCGCAACGACTAGGCCAATGGCGAGTGTCCCGACGAACAAACCTCCCAACCCAATCAACGTCCCCCAAGGCCCCAAGCTGGGGATGGGCAGCCGTTGAAAGAATCGTCTCAGCGCGTAGAAGCCCCGATTGTTCGGTCGGCTTGGCCTAGGGTATGTGCCTGTTGGTCCCTGCATAGTTGTTGTACCGCCCGATTCTAGTAATCACCCATACTTACAACGCAGGATTTTACCCCCGCGTTCCACTTTGATACAATCGCTACTCGCTGTGTGACCAACAGACGGAGGTTAAGGGGCGACATGTCATCACCAGATATGTATCCTCCTGCAACTTGGCGGTTAATCATCCAACCCCCTGCTGATGGGGCAACCAATATGGCCATTGACGAGGCCATTGCAGAACAGGTCAAGGCTGGTGAAGTTCCTCCTACCCTGCGGTTCTACGGATGGGAGCCTGCCTGCCTCTCGTTAGGATACGCACAGTCTGTGGCTGAGGTGGATTTTGAGCGCCTCCAGACCAGAGGCTGGCAGGTGGTCCGGCGGTTGACAGGCGGGCGGGCTATTCTCCATACAGATGAGGTGACTTATTCCGTTGCCGTGCCGGAGGACGATCCGCGCGTAACAGGCGGGGTGATCGAAAGCTATCGCCGGCTGAGTGAGGGCTTGCTCATGGGCCTTCATCTGCTGGGAGCCGCCGCCCAAGCTGAACGGAAAGCAGACGGGAGGCAGACCCTGAAGGGGCCGGTCTGTTTCGAAGTGCCTTCAGATTATGAGATCACGTTTCAGGGGCGGAAATTGCTTGGCAGTGCCCAGACCCGGCGGGGAGAAGTGGTGCTTCAGCATGGCGCACTGCCGCTCTACGGAGATCTGTCGCGAATCTGTGACGCGCTAGTCTTTGCAGATGAGGCGGCACGGGATATGGCAAGGGCACGCGTACTGGCACGGGCGGTGACTTTGGAGGAGGCACTGGGGCAACATGTTGAGCCAAAGGCAGTCATTGCCGCGCTGTCTGAGGGCTTTGCTCGCGCTCTCAACCTGCGGTTGACAGAGGCATCACTGACCGATCAAGAGTGGGCTATTGCTGAGCGTCTGCGGGCCGACAAGTATGCCGCCGAAGAATGGACACGACGTTACTAGCCCATCGAGAGGCTGTCTTTCTCCGCTATTTGGGCTTGAGTCAAAAAGCGCCCTCTGCTAAGAAGGGCGCTTTTTGACAATACCGTTTCTCAGGGTTGTATAGCCTGAAGATAATTTTCTACTGCCCACCCCGCCCGGTCAGAGTCGTTGGGGTCTGAGATATACCACCACACGTAACCATTCGCCTCACGCGGCCCATCCTCGACCACAAACTGGTCGCCATCGCTCCCAACGAAGAAGTAGGGGAAGTCCAGCCCCGGCCCCTGTCGGACGGCCAGGCCGTCTCCTTCGGTGCCAGTGATCATGACAGTACTGCCGATCTGGATCGGGATGACCGGCATCACTGTGACAGTCGGTGAAGGCTGTACCTCTGGCGATGGTGTTGCAGAAGGAGCACCCGCCGTTTCGTCACTGGGTGTGGGAGTCGGCGAAGGGCCAAGGGTTGGTGTGGCTGTGATCACCACAAAAATAGGCGTGGGAGTTGGCCCAAAGCCGGGGGTTGTGCTTCCCCGATTCATGAGCACCAGCCCCCACATGCCGCATGTGAGAGCGGCTACGACCAGTATGACAATAGCAAACCCCCACCACGGAACACTCAGACTGGCAGGGCGCGGCGCAGGGCGCCCCCGACGACTAGAAGGGGGCGGCTGATGATATTGTGTTTTGTCTGCCTGTCGTTCTGACGGCAAGGAGGAAGGCATTCGACCCTGCGGGATGCGTTCAGCCGGTGGGAGCCGGCTCGTCACGTCGGGGCGGCGCTGGGTTGGAAGATCGTCGGGGAGTCGTCTGTCACTCATATTTGGCATCCATACACGTTGCGCTATACAGCGCGAATAACCAGCAGAGAGAAATCGTCGAAAGTTTCAGCGTGACCTCGGTGTTGCTCCACTATCTTATAGATGCTGAGGGCTATACGCTCAGCGTCATAACCGTGAAGACTCCTTATGACACGAGCAAGGCGTTCACGGCCAAATGCCTCTCCTTCGGCATTCCGCATGTCAGTTACGCCATCGCTGTAAAGCACAAGGCAGTCGCCGGCGGCAAGTGTGATCTGTTGCTCTTCAAACGGCCTGCCAAGTTCTGTCCACAGCCCAAGAAATCGTCCATGGCCGCCGAGAAACTCTGTTGATCCATCACGCCGTACCAGCAGTGGCTCCTCGTGCCCGCCGCGCACGTAGCGAAAAATGCGTGTCTGCGGGTCAAGGACACCATAGATGGCGGTTACGAACATGTCGTAACTTGAGGCTTCAATCAGACCGTGGTGAACGGACTCCATGACGGGCACAGGGTCCACATGGTAATGCTCTGCGGACAAAAACAGTGTACGTGCAACAGCCATGAATAATGCGGCATGAGGCCCCTTGTCAGAGACATCAGCCAGCACGATAGCAACCTGCCCATTATCAAGTAAGCGTAAGTCGTAGAAGTCTCCGCCAATGTGTCTGGCCGGCTCAAAATGGGCCGCAAACTGAAAGCCGGGAACGACCGGAAGCTGGGTAGGAAGTAAGCTCCGTTGGGCTTTGCCTGCGATCTCAAGCTGGGCCTCCAGTGCCGCCCTGGCGATCCGATCAGCTTGAGCGGCTTCAAGTTCGGCGTAGGCTTTGGCCAACTCCTCATTACGCTTCTGTAAATCCTCAATCGCACGCTGGTCTGTCTCGCGGAGTGTTCTGATCATGGTGTTTAGAATACTGCGTGCCATAGCCGGGCTGGTGTTGAAAACCTCATCGAACTGCTGTTTAGTGATCTCCAACACCTCTGTCTCGGTGATGGTCGTTACAGTGGCCGCACGCGGCTCGCCCGTGATCAGAGCCATTTCGCCAAAGTATCCACCCGGCCCAAGAAAGCCCATGACGAATTCCTCACCGCCCTCCAGCGTGCGGCTAATCACGACTTTTCCGGAGGTCACCACGTAGAAGGTGTCAGCACGCATCCCCTCAGAAACCAGGATGGTGTTGGGCGGGTATGTCTTCTTAATGGCGAATCCCCGCAACATGTCAATGGCTTGTTTGTCAAGCCCTGTGAACGCCTTTTCGATAACCGCCGTATAGCCTGTTCTTTGTGGCAGTTGTGTCATGGATGCCGTGCCTTAACCCATTCCAACAATTTTTCGAGCGGCCATGTGTTGATCACGCTGGCCGGCGATACCCATCCCCGGCGCGCGATTGCTACCCCAAAGTGCATCAGTCCAAACTCATCCGGGTGGTGCGCGTCGGTGCTGATGGCCAATTTTACACCGAGTTGAGCCGCGCGGCGTGCGTGTGTATCATCCAGATCAAGGCGGCGCGGGTTAGCGTTGATCTCCAATGCCACATCGTGTTGTTTAGCCGCTTCAAAGATCGCATCCATGTCCAGATCGGCTGGCTCTCGGTCGGGGATCATCTGTCCGTGAGGATGCCCAATAATGGTGACATAGGGGTTGCGAATCGCGTTGAGCAGTCGCGTGGTGATCTGCTCACGCGGCTGGCGCAGGCTGGTGTGTAGCGAAGCGACCACCATATCAAGACGGGCTAGAGTCTTGTCATCGTAGTCGAGGGCGCCGTCGGCACGTATCTCGACTTCTGCCCCTTGAAGGATAGTCAGCCTGCCCTCCAACTCGGCATTAGCCGCGTCAATTTCCTGCCGTTGCTTGGCTATATCTTCTGGAGACATTCCCCTAACGATCCCCAGCCCATATGTGTGATCGGTAACCAGCATATACTTGTATCCTTGCGCTGCCGCGGCACGTGCCATCTCCAGTACGCTGGCTTTGCCGTCACTCCAGGTAGTGTGTAGTTGGAGGTCGCCCTGAATATCATCCAAGGTCACCAGATCGGGCAGTTTTCCATCCAGTGCCGCCTCAATCTCTCCCTGATCCTCGCGCAGTTCTGGCGGAATCCAAGGCAGGCCGAGCGTTGCGTAGACCTCTTCTTCGCTTGCACATAGGATTTCCTCACCTCCGCCCAGCGGGGTGAACCCATTCTCGCTGAGTGACAGCCCCTGTTTAAGTGCCAGCTCACGCATTCGGACGTTGTGTTCTTTACTGCCGGTAAAGTAGGCCAGCAGAGTGCCATAGCGCTCAGGCGGCAAGACGCGCAGATCAACCTGCTGGCCGCTGTAAAGCTCAACTGAAACTTTGGTCTCCCCCTGAACCAGCACGCGGGCTACCTCAGGCAGATTCACAAACGCTTCCACGACAGGCTGAGGGTGATAGCCGGCTACCAGTAGATCAATATCACCGATGGTAGTCTTACGGCGCCGTAACGAACCAGCCATCTCCCCCTGCAAGACACCTTCTACCTGTAGCAGACGCTCCAACAGATGAGCGGCAATCGGGAAGGCTTCCCCGATGGGAATACGATCCGTGCGCCGGGCCAGTGCCTCGATGCCTTCCAAAATGTTTGTCTCGCTCTTAGCCCCCATACCAGGCAGGCTCCGCAGTCTGCCTGCCTGTGCCGCCTCCCTGAGTTCATCTACGCTGGTGATACCAAGCTCCTTCCAGAAACGGGCCGCCCGCTTAGGCCCCAGCCCCGGCACACGCAGCATATCAAGCACACCGGCTGGTATCTCCTCTGCTAGACGGTTGAAAAGTGTGAGTTCACCGGTAGTCAGTAGCTCGGCGATCTTCTCGGCTAACGTCTGGCCGATATGAGGCAGATCGGTCAGTGTGCCCTCAGCATAGACAGCGTTGATGTCACGCGGGAGGCTGGCGATAGTCTCTGCCGCACGCCGGTAAGCGAGAATGCGGTGAATATTCTCCCCTTTGATCTCAAGCATGTCCGCGATGGTGGCAAATATGGCGGCCACCTCTCGGTTGGTCATTGGTTTCATTCAGCACCCCGATCCTGCGCGCTCAGTATACTGGACTCCCGGAAGCTTGACAATCCATATGCCTCACTGTAGAGTGAGAGAGATGTTCTACCCGCCCGATCCAACAGGTTTTAATACGCTCGTATGGGAGATCGTGAGGCAGATACCTGCCGGGTGTGTCAGCACCTATGGCCAGATTGCGTCTATGATCCCCCCGCCTGACGGTGTTGATCCATTCCACTATAACCGTGTTGCCGCACGCTGGGTCGGGCAGGCAATGAATGCTGTTCCCCCAAAAAGTGATGTCCCATGGCAACGGGTAATCAACAGCCAGGGAACAATTAGTCTGCCGAAAGGAAGTGCCGGAGCCGATGAACAGCGCGCCCTCTTGGAGAAGGAAGGCGTCGTTTTCGACAAGCAGGGGCGGGTAGACTTTGAGAGTGTGGGCTGGGATGGCCCGCCACAGGCATGGTTACATGAACATGGTCTGTTACCTCCCCGTCCGCTCAAGGGAAAAGGGACCACACACGATGCCTCCCAGCTCAACCTTTTCTAGTCTCTATATCCGAGCGAGGCCCATGAATGCAAAGACCCTCTACGAATACGTTGGTAACCCCCATGTGCATTCCATCTATTCAGATGGATCAGGCTCACATGCCGACATTGCGCGTGCCGCCCTGCACGCGGGGCTTGATTTTGTCATAGTCACCGATCATAACGTTCGGGTGGATGGCGTAGAAGGGTACTACGGAAACCATCCCGAGCGGCGTGTCCTGCTTCTGACAGGTGAAGAGATTCATGATATGCGCCGTGAGCCGCAGGCTAATCACATGCTGGTTTATGGCGGAGAGCAGGAATTCGCGGCTAGTGCCCCTAACCCTCAGCAGTTAATTGAGCAGGTCGTGATGCAGGAAGGGCTGTGTTTTCTTGCGCATCCCGTCGAGAGGGCCGCCCCCCTCTTTGAAGAACCTGCCCTCCCATGGGTTAACTGGGAGGTGGAAGGATACACAGGTATTGAACTCTGGAACTACATGTCTGAGTTTAAGAGTTACCTAACGAGCAAACTGACGGCCCTGCGGGCCGCCTTCAACCCTGAGAGGCTGATCAGCGGCCCATTCCCTGAGACGCTGACTCTGTGGGACCGGCTCCTCAGCGGGGGGCGTCCCATCCGTATCATTGGCGGTGCGGATGCCCATGCCGCTTCTTATTCAATGGGGCCGCTTCGTCGGGTTGTCTTCCCTTATGAGTATCTCTTTCGATGTGTCAATACCCATATCCTTACTTCCCGTCCGCTGTCGGGTGACCTAGAGCATGATCGCCGACTCGTGCTACACGCTTTGCGTGAGGGCCATGCTTATGTCGGGTACGATCTGCCTGCATCCACACGCGGGTTTCGTTTCTCCGCTCAGGGGCATAACTTCAGCACCATCATGGGAGGATGGATGCGTCTGGGGCATGGAGTCACCCTCCAGATCGTGTCTCCCCGCATAGCAGATATCCGGTTGCTTAAAGACGGCAAGGTCATACTGCAGGAAAAAGAGGGGACACATTGTACTTACATTGCCGGCGAGGCCGGCGTCTACCGGGTAGAAGTGTATATCCACTACAGAGGCAAGTCGCGGGGGTGGATATTCAGCAACCCGATTTTTGTGAGCAAGTGAGAGCGGAATGAGAAAGTTTCTGAGGAGACTGAGGTATTATTATCTCTGTTTTGGGGTTCGGGGTTTATTGTTCGGCATAAGGGAAAGGCTGTCTGACCAACCCTCTCTGGTGTCAGTCATCCCGCCCGGCACAAAGCATCCCCTCTATCTCAGGCTGAAGACATCTGACCTGCGTACCTACGGCCAGGTTTTTGTCAGCCAGGAGTATGAGTTTGAGCTGGTACGTCCGCCTCAGGTTATAGTAGACGCCGGGGCAAATATTGGGTTAGCCTCGATCTATTATGCTATTAGGTATCCTGCCGCCAAAGTGCTGGCTCTGGAGCCTGCCTATGCCAACTTTTTGATGCTGGAAAAGAACACAGCTCCTTACCCTAATATCCTCCCGATACGCGCCGCGTTGTGGAAAGAAAATACGGAGATCGAGTTGATCGATCCGGGATATGGATACTGGGGTTTCCAGACGATAGGTCCGTTGGGAGTGCTCAAAAAGGTGGACATGGTGTTAACGGGTCAGGCGATTTTAGCCCTCCATATCCACCCTGTTAGCCACTCCCCGATATCCGCAGGCCTTGCATTTGTAGCGTTGACTCCCAACTTCGGTCCGCCCTGATTTGACCTGTTGCTTCTGGTTGCTGCATTTTGGACATTGCATGACACTATTATTGCATATATCCAGGCAGTTAGCCACTCCCTTATAACATACATAATAGGCCTATTAAGTCTAAATTAGGAATTGAGTCCTATTTCATCTACAAGACAATGAACTATAATCAGATTAGGTTAGGTAGTCTGGCAAGCGTTGTATTGTCATTAGTGGGTCGAGATTGATCGGTCGTACTGGTTGGTCTGGCGCTTTGTGAGGGGATAAGTGCTCGTGGGGTAGTCAAGAGCGCCAGAAAGACTAAAGTCATCCGCCAAGATCATGTATGATCTTGGCGGATGTGTTTTATGTCGTTTCTGCCAAACCTCATTTTCACAGTCAGCCAATTGGTTCAGCAAGCTGGTTAATCTCTGGGCTGTTGTTACATGAGGCTACTTGTACAATGCTCATTGCACATGAACAGAGGACTTACTCCCACATATCAGGTATCACCCTCTCTTGAAGGCTAGATATGGCGTCTTTCCAGTCTCTAGAGAGAAAATCCTCGATCACCAAGTTTGCATAAACGATCCTTAAACTCTTTTAACAATGGGGTGACCTTAAAATCTTGATTTCTTTAAGATCACCCCATTGTTTACATTCAACGACTCTGCTAACATGATGACTGAATCACACAAGCGAAGGACCCAACTAAGACTAATCGAATAACTGGCCGTTGCCCTCAGCAGAGGTATGGCCACTACCAAGAAGGGCAATAGGCAGTCTGGTTGTGTTCTTTTCACAGGCCGCTCTGCAACACGAGAGCACACGAATGGACAACCGATCCCGTAGCCCTGCCGAAATCTGGAAGACAGCTCACGGTGAACTTCAACTCCAGATGCCACGTGAAACTTTCGACACGTGGCTTCGTAACTCTCGCCTGATTGCCCATGAGGATGGAACCTACATCATCGGCGTCCCCAATATTTACGCACGGGAGTGGCTGGAACAACGTCTCAAAAAGGTCATTACCCGCACCCTGAGTCAGGTTGCCGGGCGGACAGTGGAGGTCCGCTTCGTCTTGTGGTCAGAGCATCCACAGAAAGACAGCCTACGTGAAGCGGGGCCGCTGTTGGCAGAGCTTGAGCCGCCTGAGCAGGCAATCCGCTTTGAACGGTTACTGCCCGGTGAAACCGGCCTAAACCCCCGCTATACATTTGACACCTATGCCGTCGGCGGCAACAATCGGCTGGCTTATGCCGCGGCGCTCTCAGTAGCGGAGACACCAGCCATTCAGTTCAATCCACTGTATGTTTACGGGGGGGTCGGCTTAGGCAAATCCCATCTGATTCATGCTATCGGCAACGCTTGCCAGTTACAGGGTCTGCGGGTACTTTATGTGTCTTCTGAGACATTCACCAATGACCTGGTAGCCGCCATCAAAACCCACCGTACCGACGAATTTCGCGATAAATACCGTCTGCTTGACGTACTGCTGATGGATGACATCCAGTTCATCGCTGGCAAGGAATCTACTCAGGAGGAGTTTTACCACACCTTCAACGCACTCTACGACGCTGGCGCACAGATTGTGCTGGCCGCCAGCAACGCCCCCTCTGAGCTTAGACGGCTCGATCCTCGCCTGCGGTCACGCTTTGAAGGCGGCCTGGTTGTTGAGATACACCCGCCCGATTACGCTACCCGCCTTGAGATTTTGAACATCAAGGCCCGCCTGCGCGGCTTCGAAGGTCAGGTATCTCCGGAGGTACTTGAGACTCTGGCGGACACGGAGGAAATGAGCGTTCGGGAGTTGGAAGGGGCACTTAACCGATTGATAGCTTCAGCCTTATTGACTCACGAAGCGCCATCGGTGAGTCTAGCGGAGGAAGTGTTGGGGAAGATTCGAGACAGGCATCCCTCCCCGACATTGGAAGACATCATCATTGCGGTAGCTGAGTTCTATGGCGTCTCACCTGATGAGTTATGCGGGCGCGGCCGTTCGCGCGAGGTCTCAGTGGCACGTCAAGTGGCGATCTATCTGGCACGTGAGGAAACGGATGTTCCTCTCCAGCAGATCGGCGAGGCACTGGGGGGACGTAATCATAGCACGGTGTTGTATAGTTGCGAACGCATTGCTGACTTAGTGGAAACTGACTCACAGATGCGCCATCAGGTGCAGACCATCCTGCAGTCTCTGCGGCCGCAAGGGGCAGTGCGCCGGCAAACACCCGCTGACTGAATGCCTTGCACTGAGAAGAAAAAGAGCTACTCCTCACTCAGAGCAGCTCTTTTTTGCCATGCTATGGGGCAGTCTTCTGCTGACCTTACCAGCCGATCCGTCCGACTGTGCGCTGTTCCTTCCACGGATCAGCCTCATTGTGGTAACCAGCCTGTTCCCAGAAACCCAGACGGTCCTTATCAGTAAACTCTAGAGCACGCAACCACTTGGCGCTCTTCCAGAAGTATTTCTTCGGAACCAGTGTACGTAAAGGATAGCCGTGATCGGGTTCAAGAAACTGACCATCATATTTGTACGCCAGTAATACATCATCATCGAGCATAACTTCGAGCGGCAAGCTGGTCGTGAACCCATACTCACAGTGGGCGATCACAAACTTAGCCTCTGGTTTAACCCTCAGCAGTGCCACAAACTCTTTAAAAGGGACACCCTCCCACACCGTGTCAAATTTACTCCAAGCGGTGACACAGTGAATATCGCAGGTGACTGTTTTCGTGGGTAGTTTCAGGAACTCCTCCCACGTCCAAGTCATCTCCTTCTCAATCAGGCCAAATGCCCGCAACGTCCACTTGCTCATATCGTACTGAGGCACCGGCCCATAATGCAGTACCGGAAACTTCGTTGTCAACGACTGCCCCGGCGGGAGACGCCCCTGCTCTGCCACTTTCTTCTCCAGTTCACGTCGCTTGTCTTGAAACATCTGTCTGCTCCCATCTTCCATACCGTGCGCATTAACTGAGCAGAGTCTATCAATCCGTCCATCATTCTACAACCGTAACGGCCAGCCGCTCGCACGGATACCTCTCCGTTGTGAATCTTGGCCCTACACAGGGCTTCTGCTTTGCGGTAGACTGGAGGACGGAACGAAGTTGTCTGTTTACATCGCTAGTAAGCCCTTGAGCAGTATGGGAGGTAAGTATGCATTTTGATTTGAACAACCCGCGCAC
>Ga0209101_1000368_pt1 | contig 37604 bp, 31 predicted proteins | sample ConPoolayeCmetaG_FD_185481 | JGI IMG/M metagenome (GOLD analysis project Ga0209101, IMG submission 185481) | Hot spring microbial mat communities from California, USA to study Microbial Dark Matter (Phase II) - Cone Pool mat layer C metaG... ...
GTGTCTTCCTCAGGAAATCCGCGCGTTTGAGAGGCCTTAAAACCGCTCCGGCCGGGGGGGCTGCTCCCCTTTTTTGCGTACAGGTTCTGCCCAACCCGACTCATCCGTCCTCTTCCGCCCCTTCCCCAAGCCCAAATCTCCCTTCGCTAAAGATCAGGGCAGCAAGACACGCATAAGGCCGCTTTCCCTTGACGCCTGCACCAGCGATGGCGGTATGTTAAAGAGTTGCCGTCCGCACACTCAAGCACATTTCTTCACAAAATTGGGACGCCGGCGACCCATGTTTTCAGAAACCGTTTCCCAATCAACGGCCCTGAGTGCAATAAACCTAGATTTTGCGTTTGAGAACTGGCAGGTATTTGTATCGTGCTGCGCGCAAACAAAAGTTGAAATGCAATGCAGTTGCCCATCTTTTGCACCGAAATGTGAAAGCCACATCTGAAGAGAAAAGCAGCCGATTCTCAAACCCTTCGGGATTGTCGAGAACAGGTAATCTGCTGCGTTGAGGGGGCTGGCACTATGCGCATACACCTGCACCTCCCGCGCCTTGCATCTTGCCTGTTTCGGCCAATCGCAAAATCTGGGATGAAGATCCGCACGACCAATCCGCTGGAGCGGATCATGTGCAAGATCCGGTGTCGGACTCGCGTGGTGGGGTGATTTCCCGACGGCAACTCGGCGGTGCTGCTGGTCGCAGCCCGTCTGCGGCATATCGTGGCGACACGCTGGGGCACGAAGCTGTCTATGAACGTGAACCGTTCGAGCGACCGTGAGGAGGAGGTGGCCTGAGCCGCGCCGCCCCCCAGTTGGGGGGCTGGAAGGAATCAGATCAGGAGGTGAGCCAGACAACACGCTGGACCGAAGCAACCCCAGCGGGAGAACCTACCTGAATGAAAGTGCGAAAAATTCTGGGCACTACCTCCCCTCTTGCCCCCGTTTTGCCAGTGGTACAATCTGAGTTTATCATTCTGGTTACGGAGCGTCTGAAGACCTCGAGGGCCAGCATCTTATGGAAACCAGCTATCCTTGAAAAACAAAATGCGGGCTTACGAGTCGGCAATCATCTTAACGGCCTGGTGAGCTGCCAGCAATCCAAACATTCCAGTCACACAGGAAAGGCTTCCCAGCGGAGTGCGGGGCCGTCCTCGCCGAAATTCTTCACCCTCTTCGGAGGCTTCGTCCACGTGACCAGCCAAAGCTCGATTCGGCTCCAGGCGGGGCGGTTCCACCGAATACACGCTGATGACGCCTTCGCGGATGCCAAGTCTGTTGAGACGTTTCCGCACCTGCCGCGCCAACGGGCAAACTTCTGTCTCCGCAATATCTCCCACCCGCACGCATCGTGGGTCGAGCCTGGTCGCCGCCCCCATACAGGCCACAACGCGGACCCCTGCCGCCACGGCCGACGCGATCAGACGAACCTTGGGCCCCACACTGTCTATGGCGTCAATCAGCACGTCCAAAGGCGGACGCACAACCTGCCCAACTGTGTCGCGATCCACAAACACGCGCAGGGGTTCCACCCGACACTCGGGATTAATGTCCAGTATTCTCCTGTGAGCCACGGCAACCTTGGCCTCGCCAATCGTAGAATTCAACGCATAAAGCTGGCGGTTGATGTTGCTCTGCCGCACAATGTCAAAGTCCACCACACGTAGGTAACCGACGCCGGCACGCGCCAGCCCTTCTACCGCATAGGAGCCGACAGCGCCCAAACCGACTACCGCGACGCTCGCCGATGCCAGCCGCTCCAGACGCTCCCGCCCTAGCAGCATTTCGGTCCTGATAAAACGATGCATTGTTCGCTGATTTAGATTCGGAATCAGGCCATCCCCCGAAAGAATCCCGCATTGTTAAGCCCGGCTTTTGCGATTGGCCTGAACGCCGTATTCAAACCGGCCGTTTCTCCGACACAACATCTGGACCAAGAAACTCAAGCGTATTCGACCACAATCGCTCAGCCATCGCCTCCGGGGGCATTCCCCTCAACTCAGCCACCCGGCGCAAGATGAGGGACAAATTTGCCGGCTCGTTCGGCTCATCTGCCGGCGAGTCCGCGCTGCCGCTCAGCCACGGTCTAAGGTCCGGCGCGTCAGTTTCAATTAACAGCCGCTCTTCTGGAACCTGCCTCACGGCAGACTGTCCCCGGAGATTCCGCGGCCAGGTAATCGAACCTGAGAAGGAAAACCAACCACCGAGCCGTGTAAGCGTCTCAATCATGTTCACCGAGCCGGAATAAGAGTGAACCAGAAAACCCGCCGGCAGCGCCGCCAATTCCGCCTGCATACTCAATAAATCGCTCCAGGCTCTGCGGCAGTGGATTGCCACCGGTCGCCGCAGTTCTCGCGCCAGCGCCAGTTGTGCCAGAAAAACGATTCTCTGCTCCTCATCATTGCGCCCCGGCAAAGCGTGATCGAGACCGATTTCCCCCACCGCGGCAAATGGAAAGCGGTGTAAAAAGGCCCGCAACCGATCTTCCCAGCAGGCCGACCTTTTCTGCACATACCAAGGATGCAACCCAAACGCCGGCACCACCATGGACGACTCGGCGGCGATTACGGCCACATCCTCCCAGTCGTCCTCCGCACTGCCGCAGCACAACATTCCTTCCAAGCCGACAGCCCGCGCGCGCTGCAATACGCCCGCTAAATTCTTCCGCAGACGGCTGTCCTGAAGGTGACAGTGCGCATCGAAGAGTTTCATTAGATAAAAAGCGTCATGCCAGAGCGGTCTGCCTCGGCTAGGAATGTCGCCACACCGCCGATCTCGACTCCGTCAATCAGTTCCTCACGTTTAATCCCCATAACTTCCATCGACATCGAACACGCCACCAGTTTGACCCCAGCCTGCTGGGCCGCAGCCATGAGGGCGGACAAATCGGCAACCCCCTTTTGAGACATTACTCGCTTCATCAAGGCCGTCCCCATGCCCGACATGTTGAGCTTCGAGAGTTTAAGGGCGGCGACGCCGCGAGGCATCATCCAGCCGAACATGCGGTCAAGCAATGGCTTGCTTATCCTTGGTGGCTCCCGCCGTCGGAGGGCATTCAGCCCCCAGAAAGTAAAGAACATAGTCACTTGGCTTCCCATACTCACTGCCCCGTTCGCGATGACAAATGCCGCCAGCACCTTATCCAAATCGCCCGAAAAAACCACCAGAGCCTTCTGGTTCGCACCAGTGCGCTTGCCTGTATCGACCGACCCGGAAACTGTTTGCTCCGTCTTTCCTTTCCGCACCCGCGCTTCGACACGACCTTGGGCCGAGTTTATGCCGAGCAGGGAATGTCCCTGGCTTCGGCACCACGCCGCCACGTCCGTTGCAAAGCCGGGGTCTGTCGCGCAAACTGCCAGCTCTTCTCCCGGCGCCAAACGCTCAATAGTTTCCGCGAGTTTCTTGATGGGGCCCGGACACTGCAGTCCGCAGCAATCCAGCTTCAATATTTGCCCGCTGTTGGTTGTCTGTCGCGCAGTTTGCTCCCCGGCACCGATGCGGGCCGGTTCGGGAAGGTCCGGGCAAGTGCCGGTCGAGTGGCAAGCACGAAATGTCAAGGTGCCACCTGCCAGGGTCGCCGTCTTGAAACCGTTTTGTTTCAGAATGCGATATGCCAGATAGCTGCGAAAGCCCACTTTGCAATATAAAAACACCGGTTTGTCCTGCGGAAACCGGTCCAAAGAACCTCTGAGTCGGCCCAGGGGAATGTTGATCGCCCCCGGAATGTGCCAAACTTCATACTCGTCTTCATCGCGCACGTCCACGACTACGCCAGCCTTTGTTCTTTCGGGAAAATCTTCCGCGTACCACAGCTCAAGGTCTCCGCGGAGTAAATTGGCCGCAATGAATCCAGCCATGTTGACAGGATCCTTGGCCGCTCCATAAGGCGGGGCATAGGCCAGCTCCAAATGCTCAAGATCAAAGACAGTGAGTCCCGCCCGAATAGCTGTCGCCAAAACGTCAATACGTTTATCTACTCCCTCGAACCCCACAGCTTGACCGCCTCAAATGCGTCCGCTGTCGGGAGCAAAAAGCAACTTGATCTGCATCGGTGCCGACCCCGGATAGTATCCGGCATGGTCCGAAGGATGCAGATATACCTTGCAATACGGACGCTTCAGTCTTTTGAGCGTTTTCTCGGAAGTCCCCGTCATCGCGGCCGTCATGTCAAAAACCTTGAGGATGGCCGTACCCTGCGTACCCGGATAGACGGTGTTGCGCCCGCACACGTTTTCCGCTGCCACACGCCCTTGGCGATTCGCCGGACCCGCCAACGGGAACAGCGCCGGTTGCCCCGTCACGGCGTCAACCACTTCCACCGCATCCCCCGCCGCATAAATGTCGGGATCCGAAGTGCGCATCTGCGCGTCCACTTTTATTCCGCCGCAAGGACCAATCTCCAAACCCGCATCTCGAGCCAAAGAGACATCCGGCCGAACGCCCACCGCCAATACTGCAAAGTCAGCGGCTAACACTTTACCGCCACTAAGCACGGCCTCTATGTGTGCTTCAGCCTCGCGCAGCGCCGTGACTTGCGTCCCAAGGTGCAGAGTCACACCGTGCACCCGCATGTGAAACTCAAGATCACGCACCATTTCGGCGTCAAAGAAAGGCAAGATCTGGTCGACCATTTCAATGAGATTTACTTCCAAACCCCGGTTTTTCAGATTTTCGGCCATCTCCACGCCGATATAACCGGCCCCGATCACTATGGCCCGCTTTGCGCCGCTATCCACCGCCGCCTTGATCCGATCCATGTCCTCAATATTGCGCAACACAAAACATTTTGAAGATTCGCATCCGACCAGTGGAGGACGCACTGGTTGCGCACCGGGGCACAAAATAAGCTTGTCGTAGTTCTCTTCGTATCCGCGGCCCGTCGCGACCTCACGTACCACAACACGGCGACTGTCGCGAACGATTTTCACAGCCTCATGCCCGACGCGCACATCAAGGTTAAGGGAAGTTCGCAGGCTGTCTGGTGTCTGCAGCAAAAGATCATCCCGATCCCGAATGACTCCTCCAATGTGGTACGGCAACCCGCAGTTCGCAAAGGACACATGCTTACCGCGTTCAAGGACCACAATTTCCGCCCTTTCATCCAACCTCCGGGCGCGCGCGGCGGCAGACATTCCCGCCGCCACTCCGCCGATAACGACCAGTTTCATGTGGAATCCTTTCTTTCTCGGTTCAGCAACACAAAGCCTAAACATTGTCCTTTATTTCCGGCCAGGCGGCAATATCGTAAGTAAGGTCTTCCCCTGATAACATCTTTTGCACTTGAGAAACGGATGGAAAACAACGTTTTCCCAGCAGTGCACCGGGAGAACGTGTTAGTGCAAGAGGAGAAAGCTCAACTGGAAGTCGTTTCCCGACTTATCTCACGGACGGTGTGCTTAACGCAGATGCACTTCGCGCGCTGCAGCATTTGCCGCGTGGGGAGGAATAGCGCAATCTGAGTTTAGTATAACACAGTCCCGCCATATTTTCAGGATTCATGGCAGTTGGGGGCGTGTCCCAGATCCTTTCAGCATCATGACCGCATATTTCGGCGCTGTTGCCGCTCAGTGCTTCTGACCAACAAGCGCCAGGTCACCCAGCCCAGCAACACCATGGCCACTGCAAACAAACTATAGGAAATGCTCCAGTGAAAGGATTGGGTCATCATGCTGTATTCGGACATCCCGAAAATTCCGGCTATCAGGTTGAGCGGCAGAAAAACCACATTGATGATCGTCAAATTCTTCAGGAGTACGTTCATGTTGTTGTTGATAATCGTTCCACGGGCATCCATCAAACCCGACAACACACTCGAATAGATCGAGGCTTGCTTGCTCGCCTGCTGATTCTCGATCATGACGTCGTCCAGCTCTTCAACCAGGTCTGGCGTCAGCCTCCATTTTTCCGGGGAACTGCGCAATTTTGTCAGAACGCCGTAATTCGTTTCCAAAGCGTTGAGATAGTAAACCAGACTTTCACCGAGCGCGAACATCTGCAGCAAATACCGGTTTTCCATCGAGGTCACAAGCTTCGCTTGGAGTTCTTGAGAAATCTGTTTAATTGCTTTCAGGTGCCCCTGGTAGTGGTGGATTGTGTGCAGCAACACTCGCAAAAAACAGTCCTCCACACCCGTAACGTGCTTGAATTCTTTCCCGTTCAAAGGTATTGCACCCCGCGGCGCTATGAGTACCATCCTACCGCCTCCCAGCACAACGCCCAAGGAGGACACCTCGAACTGCACTGCAGCCCCTGTAGTGACGTTGTCCGGGCGTTTCCAAATCAAAAAAATTCGATCCGGAAAAAACTCCACGCGTGGCACTTCGTCGGGATCGAATACACCCTCCAAGTCGGACCGCTCCAACCCTGTCACCGCCTCCAAATCAGACTTTTCGTCGTCAGTCAGATTCCAATAAAGGTAGATGCTGGCCTCCTCTGCTGGGCATTCGACGATTTCCTGTGATTCAATGCGGTAGGTTGACTTCATGACTCTTTGCGGCTTTCAGTACACTTACAACTTCCGTTCATCCCAAATTTCGCGCTTGGCTCGCATGTGGCACATCCGCGGCATGAGACGTACCGCCGTATACATACCTGCTGACAGTGAAGCAAGTTCCTTGACTATTTCCAGTTCAAAGTTCCCGAGTATACGAATTTCCACCTCGCCCCACTTCTTCTCACGTCTAGCCCCGCTCTCCGCAAGCCCATTTCTACCCATTTGCCGTAACGTTCTCCCTGGGCAAAGCCAGGGTGAAACGTTATTCTCAGGCTGTCCGTCACGCCAAGACGCGTATGAAAAACCCCGCAGAGTTCCCCTTCTTAGAACAACCGATTGCCTAGAACGATCACCAATGAATCCCCAGCCGAGAATTGGTGGAGGCGGGGGGAATCGAACCCCCGTCCGTGAAGGAGTCACCGCAGCATCTACGCGCGTGTTCCACCTTTTATTCTCGCCACGGCGACTGCCGGTAGACGGGCTATCGCCGCGGCCAGCGTCCACGTATGAGTTTCGCCTGTCCGCTCGGTCGCTCAACGGCCAAGCTAACCTGCTGTAGTCGCCTCCTCCGCCTAGCAGGTGTTGGCGGCGAGACGTCGCGGCTCGTTAGGCCGCGAGGGCCAAGTCTTCGTTGGCTTTTGTGTTTTGCTCCCGGATGATTTACGAGGCCAACCGGGGTCCTCGGCGCGCAACTGCGGCTTCAACCAGCACGTCGAAACCGTGTCGCCCCCATTTAGATTAACCCAGATTTTGCGATTGGCCAAAACAGGCAAGATGCAAGGCGCGGGAGGTGAAGGTGTATGCGCATACTGCGAACCTCCCGCAACGCAGCAGATTGCCTGTTTTCGACAATCCCGAAGGGTTTGAGAATCGGCTGCTTTCTCTTCAGATGTCGCTTTCACATTTCGGTGCAAAAGATGTGCAACTGCATTGCATTTCAACTTGTTTGCGCGCAGCGCGATACAAATACCTGCCAATTCTCAAACGCAAAATCTGGAATTAATTATGTCGCTCAAAAATCACCAACGCAAGCATAGAAAACACACGTTTTTGAACTATGGTTCCCAAGCTCATAACTACGGACTTCGCGTTTCGAGAAATTGGCGACTTATTAAAAAACACGCTCTCGAGATGCGATCAGATTTGAAAGGTAACTACATACAAAATCTACAGTTTCGCGTGTCTACAGGCGGGAATTTTCGGGCTGAAAAGGGGCGGCAGGGCGACCGCGCAAGCCGTGCAGAAGACCCTAACTGCTCCAGAATTGGACGCGGGGGGAGAACTGAACGCCTTGACATTGAAACGGCTCGGCCGGTTACCTCCGTGACATTAGAATGACAAATCGGCTTGGTGCGCGCGCATCGGCCGCTTTCCGGCTAATAGCAAAATCTGCGTTTATCGGTTCGGACCCAGGGAACTTCATCTGGATTCAACATTAATGCTGCAAAAAATCTTAAAAAAGCTTAAAAGACCAGCATGTTTCCTATTCGGGACAACGTGCCTGCGCGGCGTGCGCCGTTCGTTACCTACGCCCTTATCACGGCGAACGTCCTTGTTTTCTTGCTTCAAAGCGGTTTGCCCCGGGAAATGCTCGAACAAATTGCGTACCTTTTCGGCGTCGTACCGGCCAGAATCCTGCAGCCGGTTTGGGCTTATCGCGTGGGGTTTCCGCCTGGCGCGCCAATGACCTTGATAACCTCCATGTTCTTGCATGGTAGCTGGTTTCATTTGATAAGCAACATGTGGGCTATGTGGCTATTCGGCGACAACGTCGAAGACCGGCTCGGACACTTTCGTTACACTGTTTTTTACTTTCTCTGCGGAATAGGCGCCATGCTGACCCACGTGTTCCTGAATCCAACCAGCACGGTCCCCGCCGTTGGCGCCAGCGGCGCAATTGCAGGCGTCATGGGCGCTTATTTCATCTTCTTTCCTTTTGCCCGCATGATCGTGGTGTTTCCCGTTCTTTTCTATCCCATGTTTTTCGAGTTACCGGCGGTTCTGTACCTGGGCTTATGGTTCTTTTCCCAAATTGTCGGCGGCACTGCCTCGTTAGCGATCGGTACGCAACGAGGAGGAGGCATCGCTTTCTGGGCGCACGTGGGAGGATTTTTTAGCGGAATGTTTTTGAGCCGTGCGTTTTGCTGCAACCCCAGAGGACGGCATCGGCCCTACTGGGAACGGGATGAATATTTCCCGTGGTGAGCTGGGTGCTTGACGCATGGGGGATGTTGAAAAGGGATTGGCCGGAGGGCGGCATCGGCCTTGTGGCGAGACGCCCGAGGCACGGACGTACAGCGCTGCGCATCTGCCGCTCTCGGACCGATCGCAAAATCTGGGGTGAACTCAGGAACACTGCGAAAGGAGACGTGCAATGACTGGCATTGGCGACTTGTTCTGGCTCTTCTTTATTTTCACTGCCGTGCAGCCGGCGCTTCAACGACGAATGTTGGAATCCGCCCGCATTCGGCTCATGCAGCGTATCGAGCGCAAGTATAACGTCCGTATTATTACCCTCATTCATCGGCAGGAAACCATGAGCTTCCTTGGGTTCCCCCTGATGAAGTACATTGACATGCATGACTCCGAGGCGGTCATGCGCGCCATCCGCCTTACGGACAAAGACACGCCCATCGATCTGGTGCTGCATACCCCCGGGGGGCTCGCCCTCGCAGCCACGCAGATTGCGCGCGCCCTGCGAAAGCATTCGGCCAAAACCCGCGTCATCGTCCCCCACTACGCGATGAGTGGAGGAACCCTCATTGCCCTGGCCGCCGACGAAATTGTAATGGATGAAAATGCCGTCCTTGGTCCGATCGATCCGCAACTTGGGCAGCATCCTGCGGCCTCCGTGCTCAAGGTTTTGGATCAGAAAAGTCTGGACCATGTTGACGACGAAACACTGATCGAGGCCGATCTTGCCCGCAAGGCCATTGCCCAGCTTGAAGCCCTGGTGACGGAGTTGTTGCGGGGCCGCATGCCCCCAGAGCAGGCCAAGTCGGTAGCTGAGACGCTCGCAAGCGGAAAGTGGACTCACGATTACCCAATCACGGCAGAAGCCGCGCAGGAACTCGGATTAAAGGTTTCGTGCGACATGCCGGAAGAGTACTATCACCTGATGAACCTGTATCCCCAGCCACTTCGGCAAAGCGCCACGGTTCAGTATTTACCGGAGCCGGTACGCAAACGGGTAGACGAAGCCGCTCAACGCCCGAAGCAAGGCTGAGCCCAGCTTCGAGCCCCAGGGCTGCAGAACCAAGTGGTACCCCGGAGAGGATTCGAACCTCCGACCTGCGGTTTAGGAAACCGCTGCTCTGTCCACCTGAGCTACCGGGGTTCAAGTGCAGTCAGATGGTGTTCAATCTTAACTGACTTTGGCAAGCACATTAATCCCACGTTTTAATTTCAGAAACAGGTCCTCTTGACTTGGAAGTAACCATCACTCACAATCACCCACAATAAATTTTTTCGGAGAGAACCGCTCGCAGGGGGGGAGGCATCCGCATAACTGACGGGCACGGAGTGTACCTAAAAAAAATGTTCAGGAGCATATTCTGAATCACAGCCGGAGCACTGATACCAACGTTCCCTCTCGCTGCGCGCTGGAAGAACCTTACTGCAACTTGGAGAATAGACCCCGCAGGGTTCCGACCGACGACAGAATTTGGCGAGATGAAAACACAAGAGACGCAGGGTCGGTGAATTTCTCTTATCACCACCAATGATCCCCCACCCCATTCAGACAATAGTATCGCTGCCGCCTGCGGCGGCCACTGTGTTTCACGAGTTAGTTCCCGGACGAATGCACAACATCTTCGTCGGTTCGGATCCCCAAGAGAAGCAACTGGGTTCGGCGGGCGGCACTGTCAATCTTCTTCACCGAGTCTGGCTTGCAGATCAGCCTGCCGAGTCAGATTTCGCCGCTTGGCTCGCAAGATCCGTCAAATTGATCATTCACGGCAGCGGTGAGAGTCGCCGCCTGCCGGCGTATGCTGCCACCGGCAAACCTCTGGTTCCCCTGCCACCGTTGTGGGGAGTACGCGGGCAGTATCCCAACCAAGTATTGCTCGACTTGCAAATCGGCACGTACGAGCGTCTCTTTCGATGCGCCCCCGCCTGCTACCGCGTGATGGTGGCCTGCGGCGATGTGTTGCTTCGGCATGCGCACTGGCTGCCGGCGTATCCCGAGGCTGATGTTCTGATTTTTGGAATAACCGCTTCGGTCGAAGAAGCAGCGCAACATGGCGTGTTGATATGTCCGGTCCACGAACCGCAACAGCTCGAATTTTTTCTCCAAAAGCCGCCGCCGGAGGAATTGAAGGCCATCGGCCTGAATCGCATATTCTATCTGGACACGGGCATATGGCTTTTGAGCTCACGAGCAGTTGCCGCGCTGATGAGGAAATGCGGCTGGGACGAGAAGAATCAGTCTTTTGTATCGGAAACTCCGCACACCTGGGATCTCTACTCTTCTGTGGGACCGGCCCTGGGAGCGAGGCCCGTCGCCCCTGACCCGGAGTTCAGCTCCCTACGGTGCGCAGTGCTCCCCTTGCCGGATGGCCGTTTCTACCATTTCGGCACCAACCGCAGCCTCCTGGCTTCGGTGGCACAACTCCAGTTGCCTGCCGAAGAACAACGTTCGTTTGGCCACAGCTCGCTCGAAAGTCGTCCGCCCCCGTGGTTATCGCTTCGCGTGTGCAGCGCAAGCTCGCTCCTTCCAACGGCTGTATCTGGATAGACAACTCCGTCGTCGGGTCTGACTGGCAGTTGACGGAGAAACACATTCTCACCGGAGTACCGCAGAACCATTGGCGTCTGCGCTTGCCGCCCGGCGTGTGTCTGGATTTCTCTCCCGTGGATTCAGATCGCATCTGTGTCCGCTTTTACGGTTTTGACGACAGTTTTCGCGGGGCTTTGAGGCACCCAAACACGCAGTGGCTCAGCCGCTCTGCAGCGTCATGGTTCCACGCGCACGGCATCGATTGGTACGCAGCAGGACTGGATCCGGCAACCGACATTTACGATGCCTGCCTGTTTCCGATTCTAAACCCCGACGATATTGACACCGGATTTCTCCAATGGCTGATAGCGGAAAACGGCGTTCCTGCCCCCGAATTCCGGCAGCAATGGCTATCAGCAACTCGCGCTTCGGCCCGAAAACTTTTACATGACACTAATCTGAAGGCGCTGGCTGCTCAACGCCGGACCAGCCAGCGCGACACCGTGGCGCTCCATATTGCGACAAGCTGGATAGCGGCCTGCAGTCGCCTTGATTTGGCGGCTACCGCCGAACTGTTCGAAAGAGAAAAGTGGCCGCTTCCGCCCGAAAATACTCTTTCGCACTCGCATTCGCGGAACAGCGTCGCGCTGGCCCATGACCGCATGTTCCGCGCGGCCGTTGCCAGATGTCGCGGAAACAAAACCAGCGCCCAGTTGGAAGGGCAAGCTTTCGAAAGCCTACGCCGGATCATAGTCACTCAGGTCGAAGGTGCCCCTGTGCAACCCGCCCGCAATGTGCCGGAGGATCAAATTGTATGGGGGCGCTCGCCGGTGCGCCTCGATTTGGCAGGCGGTCGGACGGACACTCCACCCTATTGTCTCGAGAACGGCGGCCGGGTGGTAAACGTTGCGGTCGATCTCAACGGCCAACCGCCTATTCAAGTTTACGTCCGAATCGCCGAGGAGCCGATAGTGATTTTGCGAAGCGTGGACCTCGGCGTGGACGAGCGGATAACGAGCTACGACGAATTACGCGCTTACGGACAGCTCGGGAGCAGCTTTGGCATCGCCCGGGCGGCTCTGGCTCTGGCCGGGTTGGAACCACGGTTCCACGCCGGCCATCAGTATGGAACACTCCGCGAACAGTTGCACAGAGAACTTGGCGGCGGTATTGAGTTGACGATGCTGGCCGCTGTGCCCAAGGGATCCGGATTAGGCACGAGCAGCATTCTCGCGGCTACCATTCTGGGAACATTAAGCGAATTACTCGGATTGCATTGGACGCAGAACGATCTCTTTACGCGCACACTGGCTCTGGAGCAAATGTTGACATCCGGAGGAGGCTGGCAAGATCAGGTCGGCGGGATGACGGCCGAAATCAAGTTGATAGAAACCTTTCCCGGTCTGGATCAGACTCCCGTAATCCGGTGGCTGCCCAATCAATTCTTCGACGCTGGTCACGCCGACCGTGACGTCCTGCTTTACTATACCGGACTCACCCGCGTGGCGCACGATATTCTCGCGGAGATCGTCCGCGGACTCTTTTTGAACTCGCAGGTCCATCTCAACCTGATCGACGATATCGGCCGGAATGCCCTCTTTGCCGCTGACGCCATTCAACGCAACGACTGGAGCGGGCTGTGTGAGGCGGTCCGTCGCATTTGGGATCTTAATCAGCGCCTGGACAGCGGAACAAATCCGCCCGAGGTCCAAGCCATTATTGCCGCCATCAGCGATTATATTTCGGCGTGTAAACTCCCGGGCGCCGGAGGAGGAGGTTATCTGCTGATTTTTGCCAAAGATCCCGACGCTGGAAATCTCCTTCGGCAAAAACTCGTTCAACATCCTCCCAATGCCCGTGCAAGATTTGTCAAACTCGGCCTTTCCACTGCCGGTTTCAAGGTTACGCGAAGTTGATGCTGACTTGGCCAGGAATATCCGCTATCCTCTGCCGTATTATCCCAAATTTTGCGATTGGACGGATCGCAGTACCGGCTTCGTTGCGAGACGCCGGCAGCATGTGTGGACACAGCGGCGCGTCTCGTCCCGAGCATTTGCCGCGCACGGGCCAATCGGAAAATCCGTGATTATCAATACTGGCCGTGGTTGACAGCGGGACGCTGCAGTGGCGGCGGTCTACCGCCCAGTTAACGAAGTAACAAAATGAAAATTCTTGTCACTGGATCGGCGGGCTTCATCGGTTTTCACGTGGCCATGGCCTTGTTGGAGGACGGACACGAAGTCATCGGCTTTGACAACTTCAATAACTACTATTCGGTGCAACTCAAGCGTGACCGCCATGCCCAGCTAGAGCGCCGTCCGGGCTACATCGGCATCGAGGGCGATTTGGCCGACGCAGCCCGTTTGAATCAATGTTTTCAGGAGTACCGTTTCGACCTTGTCTGTCATTTAGCCGCGCAAGCTGGCGTCAGGTATTCAGTAACCCATCCAATGGTCTATCAGAAGGCCAACCTGGAAGGCTTTCTTAACATACTGGAAGCTTGCCGCCATCACGATATTAGCCGTCTTGTATATGCCTCCAGTTCAAGCGTTTACGGCGGAAACACCAAACTTCCGTTCAGCGAGACCGATCGTGTAGATCGGCCCGTAAGCCTGTACGCCGCGACCAAGAAAGCCAATGAACTCATGGCTCACTGTTATACGCATCTGTATGGTTTTCAGACCGTAGGACTGCGTTTTTTTACCGTTTACGGGCCATGGGGCCGCCCGGACATGGCGATGTGGCTGTTCACGGAGGCGATGTTGAGGGGACGCGCGATTCAAGTGTTCAACCATGGGAAGATGCAGCGCGATTTCACATATATTGACGACATTGTTGCCGGAGTAAAAGCGGCTTTATTTCGCGACGGTCTGGAAGCCGCCGAAATCATAAACCTTGGCAATCACCGTCCGGAGAATCTGATGGACATGATTCGTATCATCGCCGACACGTTGGGAGTGGAACCCCATTTGGAGCTGCTGCCGATGCAACCGGGAGACGTGCCGGCCACCTACGCGGATATTTCAAAAGCCGAAAAAAAGCTTGGTTTCCATCCCGCCACGCCAATCAAGGTGGGAATCCCCAGGTTCATTTCCTGGTACCGCAGCTATCACCGCGTCTGACATGGAACAATACCGTCTTACGACTCTCAAATGGCTCGAGGCTGAAAGCATCCACATCCTCCGGGAAGTTGCCGCCGAGTTCCAAAAACCGGTCCTCCTCTATTCTGTTGGGAAGGATTCGTCCGTTATGGTGCGTTTGGCTCAGAAGGCGTTCTATCCCGCCCGTATTCCGTTTCCGCTGCTTCACGTGGATACCGGCATGAAGTTTCCTGAAATGTACGCATTCCGCGACCGGTTTTGCCGCGAAATTGGCGCTGATTTGGTGGTGTACCGCAACGAGTCGGCTATCCGGGCGGGAACAAATCCTTGGGATATGGGAACCATAAAATGTTGCGCCGCCCTCAAGACCCAGGCCTTGCTCGATGCGTTGAGAGAAGGCGGTTATGACGCCGCCATAGGCGGGGCCCGGCGGGACGAAGAGAAATCACGCGCCAAAGAGCGCATTTACTCCTTCCGCGACATTCACGGTCAGTGGGATCCCAAGAACCAGCGGCCCGAGCTCTGGAATCTTTATAACGCCCGCATCAACAAGGGCGAATCCATTCGCGTGTTTCCGCTGTCAAACTGGACGGAACTCGACATCTGGCACTACATTCATCTGGAAAACATTCCCGTCGTGCCCATGTACTTCGCTGAAGAGCGAGAAATGGTTGTACGCGAGGGACAACTCATACCCGTAGGCGAACACACCCGTTTGCGGCCGGGAGAAAAAACCGAAAAAGTTATGTGCCGCTTCCGAACGCTGGGCTGCTACCCTTGCACCGGAGCGGTACGCTCGACAGCGACCAGCGTGCCGGAAATCATCGAGGAGATGATGGTGACACGTCACAGCGAGCGCGTTACCCGCATCATTGATCATGACCAGGACAGCTCCATGGAGGAGAAAAAGAAGGAAGGCTATTTTTAGGCTGCCTGCCAGACGCATTATCCCAGATTTTGCGATTGGCCAAAACCGGCAAGATGCAAGCCGCGGGAAATGCAGGTGTATGCGCATACTCCGAACCTCCTGCAACAAAGCAGATTGCCTGTTTTCGACAATCCCGAAGGGTTTGAGAATTGGCTACTTTTCTCTTCAGATGTCGCTTTCACATTTCGGTGCAAAAGATGTGCAACTTCAATCGCATTTCAACTTGTTTGTGCGCAGCACGATACAAATACCTGCCAATTCTTAAACGCAAAATCTGGGATAAGCCGATTTGCCTGTCGGCTCCACAATTATGAAACTGTCTGAATTTCTCCGTCAAAATCAGGAAGCCGACCTGCTGCGTATTTCCACTGCCGGCAGTGTCGATGACGGCAAATCCACCTTGATCGGTCGGCTCCTGAGCGATTGCAAGAGCATCTACGAAGATCAACTGGCGGCCGTCAAAAAAGATTCGCGCCGCCTGAACCGCGAAGGCGTGGACCTGGCGCTACTGCTGGACGGACTCAAAGCCGAACGCGAACAAGGCATTACCATTGACGTCGCTTACCGTTATTTCTCGACCCCGAAACGCCGCTTTATCATCGCCGACACCCCCGGTCATCAGCAATATACCCGCAACATGGCCACCGGCGCATCAAACGCCGATCTGGCGATCGTGCTCATTGACGCGCGCAACGGCGTGCTCACCCAATCCCGGCGGCACGGTTTTATCGCCGCGCTCCTCGGCATTCGCCACATGGTGGTGGCCGTCAATAAAATGGACCTCGTGGGATACGACGAGGAGGTATTCACCCGAATTTGCTCGGAATACGCGGACTTCGCGGCCCGCCTCAGTATTCCCGACCTGACTTACATACCGATCAGCGCCTTGCATGGCGACAATGTCGTCCGCCGCAGTCGCCGCATGCCGTGGTACAAGGGGCTTCCGTTGCTCAGCCATCTCGAAAATGTTCAGACAGCCGGCGACCGCAACTTGGTTGATCTCCGTTTTCCAATACAATACGTCAACCGGCCCAACCTTGCTTTCCGTGGCTACTGCGGCACGGTGGCCTCAGGCATCGTCCGGGTGGGCGACGAGGTCATGGCGCTGCCGTCGCGCAAGATCTCCCGGGTAAAATCAATTGTGACCTACGATGGAAATCTGAACTATGCATTTCCGCCGCAGGCGATAACCCTGTGTCTTGAAGACGAGCTCGACATCAGCCGGGGCGATCTGCTGGTGCATCCCAAAAACGTCCCGCATCTCGAGCGTAACGCGGAGGCCATGCTGATATGGATGAGCGAACACCCGCTCGAGACGAACCGCCCCTATCTGGTCAGACATTCCACCCTGGTCGTGCGTACCGTTTTTACAGAGCTTCTTTACCGTGTCAATCCCGATGGCCTGCACCGCGAGCCTGCCGATCGCCTCGCTCTCAACGACATTGGCCGCGTGAGCGTGGAGTTCTTTCGACCTGTTCCCTTCGACGAATACACACGGAATCGCGCTACCGGCGCGTTCATCGTCATTGACCCCGCAACCAACGCCACAGTGGGGGCAGGGATGATCATCGAGCGCGGACGGCCACTGCGCCGCAGTGCAATGGCCGCAATTCCCAGCAGCCGTCACGTCGTGCCCGAGCGAAGTTTCGTAAGCAGCCTTGAACGTGAAAAACTGCTGCGCCAGAAAGCGGCGACAGTGTGGCTCACCGGCCTCAGCGGAGCCGGCAAATCCACGATTGCGCGCACCCTGGAAAAACGCCTTATTGACGCCGGCCACTTGTGTTTTGCCCTCGACGGCGACAATGTGCGCCACGGCTTGAATCGGGACCTCGGGTTCACTGCCGAGGAAAGGTCCGAGAATATTCGGCGCGTAGCCGAAGTGGCGCGTCTTATGAACGAAGCCGGTTTGCTGATTGTTACAGCCTTTATTTCGCCCTATCGGGAGGATCGTGAAAACGCGCGCAGTATCATTGGCCCGGACCGCTTCCTCGAAGTGTTTCTCGATGCCCCGCTGGAAGTGTGCGAACAGCGCGATCCTAAAGGCCTCTACGGCCGAGCACGCAGCGGCGTCATCGAAAGTTTTACCGGGATTTCAGCCCCTTACGAACCGCCGGAGAATCCAGACCTCGTCCTGCCCACCGACCGCCTGTCAGTTGAGCAGTCTGTGCAAAAAATTCTGGATCTCCTGTACGCGCGCGGTATTCTACCCTCTCGCCAACCGCGCTGATCAGAAGGAAACCATGAACTTATTTGTACCAGGTCGCATCTGTTTGTTCGGCGAACACAGCGACTGGGCCGGCGGATACCGCCGAATAAACGCGGAAATCGAAAAAGGCTGCACGATCATCAGTGGCACCAATCACGGTCTGTACGCCGAAGTTAAGCCACACCCCACCAAACTCATTCTTTCAGCCACTTTAGATGACGGCACACGCAGAGGACCTTTCGAAATCCCCATGGACCGTGACGCCCTCCTCAAAACTGCCCAGGAAGGCGGCTTCTTCAGTTACGCAGCGGGCGTGGCTTACCAGGTTATGACCAACTATCGCGTGCGCGGCCTCGAAATCAATAATTACCGCACGGATCTCCCTGTCAAGAAGGGGCTGTCGTCGAGCGCCGCCATCTGCGTCCTCGTAGCTCGCGCCTTCAACCGCGTCTATGACTTGAAATTGACCGTACGGGGAGAAATGGAACTGGCCTACCTGGGTGAAATCACAACGCCATCGCGCTGCGGACGCATGGATCAGGGCTGCGCCTATGGCAACCGCCCCATCCTCATGGTGTATGACGGGGACCGAATAGACGTACGCGAGATATCCGTACCCAGGGAGCTTTACTTCGTGATCGTCGATTTGCACGCCGGCAAAGACACCCGCGAGATCCTCAGCCGCCTTAATCGATGCTACCCTTTCCCCGAAAACGATCTCCACCGGGGCGTTCAACGCTATCTGGGACCGATCAATGCCGCCATCGTTGCCCAGGCCGAGGAAGCGTTGCGGGCAGGTAACGCACGCCGAATCGGAGAATTGATGCGCCATGCCCAGGCGGAATTCGACCGTTATGTGGCACCAGCGTGTCCCTCCCAGCTCACTGCTCCGGTGCTGCATAAAGTTCTCAATTATCCGCCGATTCAGCCCTACGTCTGGGGCGGCAAGGGCGTCGGTTCGCAAGGCGACGGCACGGCTCAGTTCATCGCCAAGGATGAGCAAGCCCAAGCCAAGGTAATAGAAATTCTGGAACGCGACTTGGGGTTGAGCTGCCTGCGGCTCGTGCTGCGCCCGGCGCGCCGCGTTCGAAAGGCAGTCATACCGGCTGCCGGGTTTGGCACACGTCTGTTCCCGGCCACCAAGGCTGTCAAAAAAGAACTCTTCCCCGTGATCGATCGCGAGGGGCGCGCCAAGCCCGTGATTCTGGCTATTGTTGAAGAAGCGCTGAGCGCCGGAATCGAAGAAGTCTGCATCATTGTTCAAAAGCAGGATCAGGAACTTTTCGAAGAGATCTTTTGTACGCCCCCTCCCATTGAAAACTTCAACAAACTCTCGCGCCAGAACCAAAAATATTGCTCATATCTAATGGATATTGGACACCGCATAACTTTTATCTCCCAGGATGTCCAGGAGGGCTTTGGGCACGCCGTGCATTGCGCTCGTCAGTGGGTCGGCAACGAACCGTTCATGCTGTTGCTGGGGGACCATCTCTACGCATCCGACACGGATGAGTCCTGCGCCCAACAACTTCTAAACGTATATTCACAGGTGGGACACAGCGTTGTCGGCGTTAAAATCACACCGTCTAAGGAAGTACGCTTTTTTGGCTGCGTGACCGGCATCTGGCAGATACCCCAGTCGCTTTTGACCGTCACCGAGTTTTACGAGAAACCTGACCTGGAATATGCCCGCCAGCATCTTCACGTCGAAGGCATGGCCGAAGATGAGTTTTTGACCATCTTCGGTCAGTATGTGCTCGATCCCAAGGTGTTTGACTACCTTGACGAACATATCCGCTTGAATATTCGCGAACGCGGAGAATTCCAGCTCACCTCGTGTCTCGACCGCCTCCGCCAGGAAGACGGCTTTACGGGTTATGTGGTCAGGGGGCGTCGCTTCGATATTGGCACCCCTGAGGCCTATCGGCAGACCATCATAGATTTTCGTTCAGCTTGAATCCCAAAAGGCTCACTACGATGAAAATTCCCCTGCTCGACTTGCAGGCTCAGTATCAAACCATCAAGCCCGAATTGGACGCCGTTGTGGCGCAGGTGATCGCCACTCAGCAATTCATTCTCGGCCCCCATGTCCAGGCCTGCGAACGCGCGATTGCCGAATACTGCGGATGCGCCCACGCCGTCGGGGTGTCATCGGGGACCGATGCGCTGCTGGTGGCTTTAATGGCTGAAGGGGTAGGCCCGGGCGACGAAGTGATCACCAGCCCTTACACCTTCTTTGCCACAGCCGGCAGCATCGCTCGCACCGGTGCCAGACCTGTCTTCGTGGATATTGATCCGGCAACCTACAACATAAACCCGGCTCTGATTGAAGCCGCCGTCACGCCCCGCACAAAAGTCGTAATGCCGGTTCATCTTTTTGGGCAAATGGCCGACATGTCGCCAATCGTGGCCGTGGCTCGCCGTCATAACCTGGTGGTGATAGAGGACGCGGCGCAGGCCATCGGTGCCGAGTACGAAGGACGCCGCGCCGGGACTTTCGGTGAATACGGCTGCTTCTCATTTTTCCCGTCTAAAAACCTGGGCGGCTTTGGCGACGGCGGCATGGTCGTGACCAACGACTCCGCAAGGGCCGCAAAGCTGTCCGCCCTTCGCATGCACGGCTCCACGCAGAAATACTACCATGAACTGCTCGGTGGCAATTTTCGTCTTGATGCCTTGCAGGCCGCCGTTGTGACCGTCAAGCTCAAGCACCTCGACGAGTGGACAGCCGCCCGCCAGCGGAACGCAGCCCGTTACGAACGGCTCTTCCAGGCTGCCGGGCTGTTGAGAAAAGGTGTGGTGGTATTGCCCAAAACCTTGGCTACGCGACACATTTTCAATCAGTACGTCATACGCACCCCCCACCGGGATGAATTGCGCGCGTATCTGTCCGAGCAAGGCGTTGGCACAGAGGTCTACTACCCAGTGCCTCTGCACCTGCAAAAATGTTTCGCCTATTTGGGCTATCAGCCAGGCGCCTTCCCCGAAAGCGAGTGCGCTGCGCGGGAAACGCTCGCCTTACCGATTTACCCGGAGCTCACTGACGCCCAAGCCGAATACGTAGTGGATCGAATCGCGGCCTTCTTCAAAAATCACCAATAACCTCAACCACCTGAACCGTCCAACTCGTCCCTCTGACATCGCTTTCAAAGGCAAATCTCAGCGATAGCTATATGTCAGGTACAGGAATGCGCACACCGGTAACTATGCGCTCGTCGATATAATCCAAACGTCACTCTTCCAAACGCCACTCTCTTGTCCAAAACAGATTTCTCCTTGGAGAGCTTATGGCAAGGTTTTTCCTTAGTGATCCTCCTGTCGCGAACGACTGAAAATAGCCTGTTCTGCAGCTTCTATGGGCAGTTTTCCCCTGTTTCCTCAATCTATTGTTGTCTTAAGCCTCCGAAGACCTGAAACGGATCAACCCCTCGAGCAAAGAAAACCCAAGAAGATCAGCTATATGGCACGCTCATATCGCCCTAGCTTGGACAGGAGTGCCCAAACGTGACAAGTCAGGACTAAATCATGAATCTTACCCTCGTACAACAAACGCAGGAAGATCAGTATGTCTTCCCCTATCATTACATCAGTCTCTATCTCGAGGAATATAGGAGACTTACACACCGTCATTACCTCAGTCTTTTAGACACCGCGAGGCGTCTGCTGGGAGAACTCGCGGGAATTCGAGTTTTGGACGTGGGATGCGGTGACGGCCGATTTTGCTACGAATTGCTGCAGGGAGGAGCTACGTCCGTTACAGGGTTGGACTATTCGCCACGCGCAATTGCTTTTGCGCGGGCTTTCAACCCACGCGGTCGTTTCGAAGTAGCAGACCCGCGAACGTGGCAACCGTCTGAGCCGATGGACGCGATAGCATGCCTCGAGGTAATAGAACACATTCCAATCTCTGAAGTTCACGGTTTTGTGCGAGCGGTGTGTGCTGCCGGACGGCCGGGATCTCGTCTCGTGGTCAGTGTGCCATCAACAAACGTACCTCTACCTCGCAAACATTATCAACACTTCACCTCGAAACAACTTGTCGAGCTCTTTTCAGGCTTGTGTCAACCAGAAGACATAATTGGGCACTTACTGGCTGGAAACCAGTGGCGCCGTTTTGAGAGAATGCGCAGATTAAGCTTGGCTCTCTGGCGGCTGCGAAGCCGGCTACCCCCGATTAACGCGCTCGTCGAGATGACTGAGCGTCAATTCCGTCGGATAGAGTTCTGTGATCCCGACAAAGCTAGAGGCATCATTGCACTCTTCAGAAAAATCTAGTTTTACTAGCGTCGATATACGATCCCTCTTACGGCGGCTTTTTCGGGGGACAAGCTGGACGGCGGTTGGCACTGGAGCTGTGCAGTTGCTGGGCCTTCTGGCCGCTATACTCACCGCCAGAATTCTCGGCCGCAGTCGCTATGGTGAACTGGGCATCATTCAAAGCACCATCAGTATGTTTGGTGTCTTCGCCGGCATGGCGATGGGGATCACGGCCACGCGTTTCGTCGCCCAATACCGCAGCACTGATGCCCAACGGGCCGGACGTTTTGTCGCCATACCATGCGTGCTGGGCGGCGCCGGCGCAATGCTTATTTCGATTGCCATTATAGTCTTAGCACGTTGGCTTGCACAGTCAGTCCTTGACCGGCCATTGTTGGCAACTGCGTTGCGCTTGGCGGCTCTGCAAATCGCGTTCGACACGCTGCTCAACGTTCAGATCGCCGTCCTCGCGGGTCTGGAGTCTTTTCGTTCCGCAGCCTTAGTTCAGATGTCCATGGCTGCGTTAAGGGCGGGGGCCACAGTTGCCGGCGCTCATTTCCTGGGAGTTGCCGGATGTATCGCCGCGCATACTCTAGCCTCCATGATAACCTGCGCCGCGTTACAGTCACGCGTGCGCGCGGAATGTCAGCGCTACGGTATCCCCATTTCGTTGAAGGGTGCCATCGAGGAATTGCCATCGCTATGGTCGTTCTCTGTCCCCACGCTCATGGCCAGCCTGGTCCTCGCGCCCACCGCGTGGATCTGCCGCGTCCTCCTTGTCCGCTTACCGAACGGCTATGAGCAAATGGGTATCTACAACGCGTGCCTGCAATGGGTAAACGGCCTACGCTTCCTGCCCCTACGCCTGCTGACCGTGTCCATGCCGATGCTCTCCAATCTGTATGGTACGAGCGCAGTGCATGAATACTACCGCAGCCACCGGTTTACACAGCTTGCTGTTCTAGCCGTGGCCGCCGTGATCGGCGGGGGTGTCGCGCTCTTTGCAAAACCCGCCTTGAGCCTCTACGGCCGCGACTTTACCGGTGGCCATCTGGTTCTTGTCGTGGCCATGATTGACGCTACCCTCCAACTGCTTACCCGCACTCAGACTCAAGTCGCGCTTTCCCGCGGTCACGCCGTCGTAGACCTCGTCACGAGCGCCATTCGCGCCGCCCTTCTTATCGGCCTTTGGTGGCGATTGACGCATCTCGGAGCATTGGGATTGGTAAGTGCTTCGGCCATTTCTTACGGTTTGGCAGCGTGCGGGCTCACGGTCTACGTTCACCGGCAAAAAGTGCGGGATTTCGCACGGGTGGAAGCCCTGAAAAAAGGTCAAGCTGAACTGTGAATCATAAAATGCGTGTTTTTTGGTTTGTCAATGTACCGTTCCCGGCCGTGCGGACAAGACTGGGGATCCGGCCATCTGGATCCGGATTCTGGCTTGTAACGCTGGCGGAAGAACTCGTCCGGCACGGCGTTGAACTGACCGTTGCCATCTGCCACCCGCGGAGCCGCAGCATTTGTGAATGGGTGGACCGCGGCATCCGTCACATCGTGGTTCCTGCACGCTCGGCACAGGTGGCAGGTGTGGCGGGAATGGCTCTCGGAAAGCGGCTGGCCGAACTGGTATCGGCTGACTATGCGCTGGTGGATGTGCACGGCACTGAATATGCCTACGGGCTGGTCACTCCCTGGCTGCGTCAACCGGTGGTAGTCACGGTTCAAGGTTTCGTTTCAGCAGTGGCGCGGGCGCCTTTTGGTTCTCGTTCGATCGTACGGGGGCTCCTTGGCATGCTCGCGGAAGGTGTCGGAAGTCAAATTCCAGCCCTGCTTCGCTGGCTGCTGGTAACACAGCAACGCGCCCGTAATGAACGTCGCGTGTTGACCCTGAACACAAACTTTATCGGCCGGACTCAATGGGACCGTGTTACGCTGGAGCGCCAGTGTCCCCGTATCAAAAAATACTACAAAGCCAACCGAATCCTGCGGCCGTCTTTCTATCACACCGAGTGGAGAAAGTCGCCGGCCACGGCCCCGGTTGTTTTCGCATGCGCGCGACCGGCACCCTACAAGGGATTTGACGACCTGATTTCTGCCGCCGTTCTGCTGCGAGAGCGATTTCCGAACATTGAAATGAAAATCACTGCTCGTGAAAACGGGTCGCCGTGGGAACGTTACCTGGCGCGTTTGGTCCAGCGAGCGGGACTTCAGCAGACGGTGAAGTTTTGTGGATATCTGGACGAATCCTCTGTAGCCGCCGCCATGGCCACAGCGTCAGTCTACGTGCATCCGTCACATGTGGATAACAGCCCTAACAGTCTGGCTGAAGCCATGTGCGTGGGAGTACCTTGCGTCGCAGCAAGCACCGGCGGTATTCCGAGCATGGTTGCCGACGGTTCCACGGGACTACTGTATTCTCCCGGCTCAGTTAGCGACCTGACTGAAAGCATTGCCCGACTGCTCAGCGACCGCGCACTGGCACTGCGCTTGAGCAACGCGGCGCGGCAAACTGCAAGAGCGCGTCACGCGCCAGAGGCGGTAGTCCGCGCTACTCTCGACGCTTATCGCGATTTATTGCACTCTGGATCATAAAGTACGGATTCCCCCAGAGACTGGATAGCTCTGTTTTCAGAAATGACTTCTCGTCAAAGCCGGGCTGCCGAGCGTTCCTCAGGATTTGCTGCCAAGTTTTTCATTCTTGGCGCGCTGATTATGCTCACTGAAGGTGTGCTGGCCGGATTGCCACCACGCCTCCTGGCGGCTGGCAATTGGATACCGCAATGGTTGCCCTTCAATCTCTATCTCAGCGAAGCCTATTTTATCCTGGGGGGCTCCGTGATTGCGACGCTGAGCCTTCTGCGCGCCGACCGGTCGTCTGGAACTCGTACGCCCGGCATCAGTCTTCTGATAATTTTGGCAATTTTCTACGGCCTTGCAGCTTACCGTGGCTATGCACGCGAGAATGAGGCTTGGCTGCAGGACTTGCGTAACCTTGCGTTCGATGCTCTCGCGCTGCCGCCTTTCATCTGGATCGCCCGCCGCATCAATCAGCCGTCCGTCTTGTTTAGGCTGAGCTTTTTAGGAATTCCCTTTGCATTTCTCTACGCAGTAGCCGGGTTTTCCAAAATAGCATGGGGAGGATTCAGTGACCCCGATGGACTGCTTTACGCTCACTGGACGGGTGGGTACGTTCTTCTTCTGTTGTTCCTAGTTGCCTGTGGCCGCTTTCTCCGAAAGCAACGTTGGGGCAGTCTGCTGGCAGCCCTTTACGCCGGTGCAATTCTGGCACCACTTAACAAACCGATTCTCCCTGCCTTTATCCTCGCGTTCCTTTTTTGGGTGACATTGCTGCGTTTGACAATCAAGAGGAGTCAAGACCTCCGGCCATTACGTATGCCTCTCGCTATTATGTTGATTGGCGTCACGACTGCTATCACCTTAGCGTTGCTGCTGAAAACCTCAGGGGGATTCGCCAATATTTACCTCCGCGAACGGTTTCTCAAGGATGGCCATGTCGACCCTGATATCAGCGGAGGACGTTTTGACGCTTGGGGATTTTGCCTTGGTCAGTGGTTGCAAGAGCCGCTACTCGGCAGCGGCTTGGGGGCCAGGGCCGAAGCGCTGTCCCGCGCCGGATTCACCAGGACTCTGCCTATCCACAATCTGTTCATTCAGACATTGACTCAGGCCGGTCTTGTCGGATTGGTAGCCCTGGCCATTAGCCTAAGTATCTGGTTTTTTCGGGCAATCAAAAGTCTGCGTATCGAGACTGACCCTGCCCGATATGTCACCAGATTAGCCTTGCTGGCTTTTGTCACCGCCGTCCTCGCGGGCGCCCAATACGGCGAGCCGCTGGCCTCTCCGGTCGTTGCCCTCAGTTTCTGGCTCGCAGTTGCTTTTGAAACGGTGTGTCACGGAACAGTCCGTCCGTGTCCTCAGCGAGGGGCACGAGTTTGATGTTCGATCTTCCCATTTTTTTTCATCATTTCAACCGCCTTCAGAGGCTGGTTGGTTTAGCACTGGATAGCATTTGGAACACCACAAAATTGCGTCTCAACGGCGCTACATTAGGCCAAGGTGTATCCGTTGGAGGAAAACTGAAAGTGTACTGTGCACCCGGAGGTCGTATTATTATCGGCAACCGAGTGCGCTTCCGGTCTGGCTTTCAGCTCAATCCTTTGGCGCATTCTCTCCCTAACGCCATTTGGGTCGGCCGCAACGGCACTTTGCTGGTTGAAGACGGTGCCGGATTGTCCGCCACCACTATAGTTTGTGCCAGCCGTATCACCATTGGACACAGCACTCTCGTGGGTAGTGGGACGCAAATCTACGACACAGATTTTCATCCGCTGACGGCAGAGGCGCGAAGGAGACATGAACCGCCGTTGTCTTCCCCGGTGGTGATCGAGCCGGAATGCTTCATAGGCGCCTTTTGCATAATCCTTAAAGGCGTCACGATCGGCCGTGGATCTGTTGTTGGTGCCGGATCCGTCGTGACACGCTGCATCCCCCCCGGGGAAGTCTGGGCCGGAAATCCGGCGCGGCGAGTGCGTTAAACCTGGCTCAAGCGCTCTAATGCCATTGAACAACCAAGAATTGAAGCTGATCATCGTGGGATGGATAGCTTTCCCGTTTGGCGCCGCTTCAGGCGAACGCATCCGTCTGCTGGCCAAGGGCCTTAACGAACTGGGCGCGAATGTGCGCGTACTCACGACGCGGGCTATTGCCTACCGACAGGAAGATATCCGCCCCGGCGGTTCCATGGTATTCCAATGCGTCCCGTACGAACCTCTAGCAGGCTTTACCGGCGGCGGCGAGCGTCCTCCAGGCCAAAGGTTGGCGCTTTATCTGGAAGCTATTAGAAAGCTTCAACGACGGCTCGAAGACCTGGCCCGCACCGGAGGTGTGACCGCCGTACTGGCATACACTCGAAGCTACCTCCTCTTGAGTTCAGTATCGCGTGTCTGCCGCAGTTTCAGGCTACCTCTCTTTGCCGACTGTGTTGAATGGTTTACGCCTTCGCACTACACCCTGGGCGTTCTCAATCCCTTCTGCTGGGACAACCATCTGGGCCGAAACTTGTGTGCCAGACGCTGCCGGGGAATAATCGCAATTTCCAAATATATCGAGAACCGCTGCCGACAACGGGGAGTGCCCACATTGCGCATCCCGGCGCTGTATGACTTTGACACTGTCAACTCACCGAATCCCGTCAAAGCCAACACCGGCTTCGACCTTATGTATGTCGGCAACTTCAAGGCCGACGATGGTTTTCTGGAAACCTGCCTGGGTGTTCGCGCTGCCAGAGCTAAAGGCTGTCCCGTCCGTCTTCTCTGCGTCGGGGCGCGTGACTGGCCGAAGTGGATTCACGGCCCGGCCGCAAACCTCATTGAAGCCCTGAAACGCGACGACGCCATCCGTCTCTTGGGCAGGCTTCCCGAAGAACAGTACCACTCTGTCCTGCGCACACCAGACGCCCATGTCCTTCTCCGCACACGAAGCATTACGACACAGGCCGCGTTCCCGACACGCCTGCCACAGTTGCTCGCAACTGGCCGTCCCGTCTTTACTACTGACGTACCCGACGTTCCCGATTACCTCACAGACCGGAAAGATGCCCACGTTCTGCCAGCAGGTCCACACCTTCCATCTATTTTCGCCGAGCGCCTTGCCGAGTCTTGGCGGGACCCCAACCTCGGCGTTAATCTCGGACTTGCGGGCCTAAAACAAGCCCAACAATGCTTTGACTACCAAAGGCATGCCCTGCGTCTGTTGGAGTTCATCAAAGACGCTCTCCTCCGAAAGAAATAAGTGTTTTCGCCAAAACAGGATTACCGGCCCCATTCATGATGCACTCCAATGCGTTTCAGTCTCTGTCCGGCCGCTCGATAGTACTGATCGGACCGATTGCTCCGCCCCAGTGGGGACCGGCTGTCCGCAACCGCATTATGCTCGACACTTTTCAACGCTGGGGCATGAATGCAGTACCTGTCAATACGCTGGCATGGCGGAATCGTCCTTTCGCATTCTTTTGGAGCTTGTCTAAAGCATGCTGCCGGCAGCATCACGTCTTCTTGTCAGTGTCGCGTCACGGATGCTTTGTATTGATACCGCTTCTGTGGTTCTTGCGGCCGTTTTGCCGTCTACGACTGGCCTTTATGCCCGCCGGGGGCGGTTTTGCTGATGACCTTAACCGTTTGCCGACGCCTATTAGGGCTGGTCTTACAGGAATGTTGCGAAACTTCGACCTGCTTTGTGTACAAACATCTTTTCTTCAGTCGCAACTCAAAACCATGGGGCTATCGGCGCTGGAAGTCGTGCCGAACTTCAAGAATGCACCTGATTCCCAAGGCTCTCAGCAGAAAGAACATGCTGTCCCAAGAATTTTGTTCCTTTCGCGCATCCGACCTCTGAAGGGACTGGAAACAATGTTTGCCGCCCTCGATCAGCTTCACGATCAGGGCTACCGTTTCACATTAGACCTCTATGGAATTATCAGCGTCGAATACATGCCGGAGTTCGATTTGCTCATCCGGCAACGGCATTACGCGGCTTACAAGGGGGTGCTCCCATACGACCAGGTTATTTCGGCAATTACCGATTACGATTTCATGATTTTCCCGTCCTTGTCCGTCACCGAGGGTTTTCCTGGCGTTTTAACAGATGCTGCTCTGGCAGGCCTACCGGTAATTGCTTCTGATCTGCCGTCCACCCGTGAAATCATTCGCGACGGATATAACGGTTTGCTTTTCGAACCAGGCAACCCCGCTCAACTGGCCGTCTGTGTAAAAAAGCTTTTGAACGATTCAACCCTGCGCCGCAGCATGGCCGCAGCCAACAAGGCAGAGGGCGCGCGCTATACCACCGAGGTTGTCCTGGGCAACCTCCTGAGACGGTTAGAATCTCTGGGATGGTGGTCCAACAACAACAACAACAACCGTTGAGGCGTCAGCCCATAGTACTCGCGTACGCCTGGGGCCGCCGAAATGCCGGCGATCACGCCTTGACCCTTGGCGCTTTGGAGCTACTCCGTACCATTGTGCCCGAAGAGGAGCTCGTCGTGGTAAGCCGTTATCGGGACTCATCGAATCCTGACGCCCCGGATCAACATATCACCTCATGCTTTCCTGGTGTGAAAGTCTTTCCAGCGCCTTTCGATATGGCCCGCCACGGTCGCTGGCGAAGCATCATTCAAAGATTGGCAGGGCTCGGTTTTATGACCCGTGTTCTTCTAACTCCACCCAACACGCTCAACCGACTCCCCCGACTGGCGCCTATGGCGCAATCTCGTTTCATCTTGCTGAATGGCGGCAATCTTTTCTACTGGCATTCGTTGCGACGCAACTTCGGCCGTATTGCTGCATTGGCGTTTCCCCTGCAAGTCGCTCGCCGCTTGGAGCGGCCTTACGGATTTCTGCCGCAAACGTGCGGGGAACTTACCGGGAAAGTCGGCCAGCGCGTAGGGCAGCTCTTCGCGGCCTCTGATTTTTGTGTGTTTCGCGACTCGATCTCCCTCCGACACGTGGAAGAAGTTGCAACGCTAGACCCCGAGCGCGTTACAGTTGGTCCAGACCTGGCTTTTTTCCTGAGCAACCGCGGGACCAACGTTCGGCGACTTGACCGCACTGTCGCTGTGCCTGAACGTTTTCTCGCTGTTGTGCTCCGCACTGCCCCCCTGGGTCCGGACGTTGCGCCATGCCTGGACGATCCGAAGAGAACCGAGCAGCAGGTCGTGGATTTATTGCCCCCCGTTCTGGCCAGGGTCGTCTCTGAACTACAGCTGGCAGTCGTGTTTGTAATCCAGGTTGATCAAGATAACGCCGTGACCGAGCGTGTGCGGGAGATACTTGCGCAGGTGTACGGAATCTCCTGCCAGAAAATCGGACTTTCAGACCCCTATGACTTTATCGGCCTGTATTCGCAAGCCACCTGTCTGCTCTCCATGCGTTTGCATTCGGGCATCTTCGCTTTGAGCCAGGGCACGCCGGTTGTTGCTCTCTGGCGCCGGCAGCTCGGCGAAAAGATTCCCGCCATGATGGCGGATCTCGGCTTGCAAAATTTCTCACACGAACTGTCGCAAACCACGCCAGACCAATTGGCGTCGGGCATAAAGCAGGCCGTCGAAATGCGCGCCAAACTTTCCTCACAAATTCTGACAGCACTTGCCGTTCGCAAGGCCGCCTTGGCTGCTTTTCTAAAAAAAAGGCTTACCGCCGAACCTGGCGATGCTCCCGGCGAACGGCTGTAGACTGCCACATGGTTCTTGTCACACTGTCATGATGTCGAGCTGGTACGTGATCCGGCATCTTGGGGTACGTTGGGCGGTATTCCGTTTACTTTACGCCCTTAAACGCCGTACCGGATATTTTGAGCGGCGGCTGCCTGCCAGGGACTGGAGCACCCGGTTCCATGCCGCCTACCTGACCGATCCCAGTTTGACATCCCCGGAAGAATACCTTGCCTACCGCCGCGCAGGAACCCCGGTTTTCTTGACAAACATCGCTGGCAACCACGACGCTGCGCAAATGTTCACACAGTGGGACGGGAAGACGGCCTCTCCGCTCATTGAAGCTGACGAATTGTTGGCTGGACGCTTTCGCTTCTACCGGCATATCACCATCTGTACAGGATTTCCGCCGGCTTGGTACACCAACCCATTTACTGGCGAGATCGTCCCCCCACAGAAGCACTGGAGCCGATTGTCCGATTCTGCGTACGGGGACATCAAGCACATCTGGGAGTTGGGACGGTTCGGTTTTGCATTCACCCTGGCGCGGGCGTATGCCCGCACGCTCGATGAGCGGTATGCCGAAGCATTTTGGACCTTGATCGAAGATTGGCGACGAAATAATCCTCCCCACGTCGGACCGCACTGGATGTGCGGGCAGGAAGTGGCCTTCCGGGTGATCGCCTGGTGTTTTGCTTTGCAAGTCTTCCTGGCGGCACGCGCCACCACAGCACGGCGTGTGGCCGCGCTGGCAGAAATGGTTGCCGTCAGTGCCGAACGCATCGCAGCCAATCTCGCTTATGCGCTGAGTCAGAATAACAACCACGGCATCAGTGAAGCCGTAGGCCTCTGGACGGTCAGTTTGCTTTTCCCTGAGTTTCGCGAGTCCCGCCGATGGTTGGAACTCGGACGGCGGCATCTGGAAAAGCAGGGACTGCGCCTGATCCATGCGGACGGGACCTTTGCGCAACATTCCGTGTCCTACCATCGCCTTATGCTACACGACTACATTTGGGCCTACGTCGTGGGACACGTGACTGGTTATAATTTTAACGCTGAGCTGCTGGCGCGTCTGCGGCGGGCCACTGAATTCCTGGCTGCTGTCACTGACGCAGAAACCGGTCATGCACCACTCCTCGGTGCCAATGATGGAAGCCTCGTCCTGCCGCTTAACAACTGCGATTATCTGGATTTCCGCCCCTCTGTGCAGGCGGCCTCAGCGCTCTGGCAGGAGAAACGCCGCTTCCCGCCAGGGCCCTGGGACGAAGACCTGCTCTGGCTGGGTGCCCCAGCTCATTCAGCCTACAATACCAAACAGACGAATTCTCCGTCGCACCCTCTGACATTCGACGATGGCGGGATCATTGTAATGCGCTGCGGGCCTGCACGCGCTTACATCCGCTGTACCAAGCGCTACCGATTTCGACCATCCCATGCCGATCAACTTCATGTGGATTTTTGGTACAACGGGCTGAACGTGCTACGCGATGGCGGGTCTTTCAGTTACAATTCCCACTTATGGCACAGCTACTTCACTGGAACCGAGGCGCACAACACAGTGCAGTTCGACAGCTACGATCAAATGCCGCGGGTCAGCCGCTTCCTCTTTGCTGAGTGGCTGTCGGTGGTATCCGTTGTACCCCTGACCACCACTGAAGACGGAGCCCTCTGGCGCGGTTGCTATACTGACTGGCGGCGGTGTCGGCATGAGCGACAGGTAGAATGCCAGCACAACGGACGCGAATGGTTTATCTGGGACAATGTGGCCGGCTATCGTGACAACGCGCTGCTGAGGTGGCGGCTGGCTCCCGAAGGTCATTGGGTTCTTGACGAAAATCTCTGCAAATGGACAGCAACAGCGATAACCTTGGAAATCAGGATACTGGACGGAGAAGCCGCTGCAATCAGGCTCGCCAATGGGTGGGAATCTCGTTATTATGGAGAAAAAACGCCTTTACCTGTGCTGCAAGTGGATTTGCGCCCCCCCCATGCAAAAGTGTTGACGGTCATCAGGGTGGGCTGAAAAAACCCGTTCGTGACTCCCAGCCATGCACGTGCTGTATTTCCATCAACATTTCACAACACCCCGGGGCGCGTCCGGTACCCGTTCCTATGAAATGGCTCAAGCCCTTTTGCAACACGGACACACGGTGACAATAGTATGTGGCTCCTATGCCGTGGGCCACACAGGAATCCTGGGAAATCCCCGTTGGGGTATTCGGCGCGGCATGGTCGACGGCATTAATGTAATTGAAATCTGTTTGCCCTATTCAAATCGCGATTCCTTTTCACGGCGGACTCTTACCTTTTTGAAGTATTCACTCATGAGCACTATGATTGCGGCACGCGTGCCCTACGACTTGCTTTTTGCCACTTCTACACCACTCACAGCCGCAATCCCGGGTCTCGCCATGCGGATGTGCAAGCCGCGCCTGGCATTTGTGTTCGAAGTGCGCGATCTTTGGCCCGAACTACCGCGACTGATGGGCGTAATCAAAAACCCAATAGTCCTGGCATCCATGGCCCTGTTGGAACGGCTCGCTTACAAGGCCGCGGACGCGTGCATAGGACTCGCCCCCGGTATTGTAGAAGGCATTCAACGTCGCGCCGGATTAAGCAAACCAGTCGCCATGATTCCCAATGGATGCGACCTTGGTCTTTTCTCTCCGAAACCTATCGCCTCCTCGAATCAACGCGAAAAACAGGGACTGACTGCCATTTATTGCGGTACCCACGGAATAGCCAATGGCCTGGACGCAGTTCTGGATGCGGCTCGAGTTTTGAAACAACGCGGCAGAAGCGATATCCAGTTGTTATTCGTGGGCGACGGCAAACTCAAACCCGTACTCCAGGAACGCGCCCGCCGAGAGAATCTTAGGAATTGTGTTTTTATGGACCCCATTCCCAAACTTCAGGTGGCCGAGCTCATGAAACGCTGTGACGTAGGTATGATGGTTCTGGCCAATTGTCCCGGTTTCTACTTCGGCACTTCTCCCAACAAATTTTTTGACTACATAGCTGCAGGTCTTCCAGTCATTAACAATTATCCTGGCTGGTTGGCCGAGCTCATCAAACAACACCAGTGCGGGCTTGTTGTACCCCCGGGTGATGCTCAAGCTTTTGCCGCCGCATTAACCGAACTGGCAGATGCGCCGGCAGCACGCGTACAGATGGGCAAAAATGCTCGCCGGCTCGCCGAGGAAAGCTTTGATCGCAAGAAACTCGCTGAAGAGTTCGTTGCCTTCCTTGAATCCACTCACGAAAAGGCTCTTCGACGTTGTCGTTAGCGCCGTGGCCCTGATACTTACCGCACCATTGTTCCTGGCCCTGGCTGTTCTGGTGCGGATGCAATTGGGTCGGCCCGTATTTTTTCGCCAGACGCGCCCCGGTCTTCACGGACAACCTTTTACCCTGATAAAGTTCCGCACCATGACCGACGCCCGCGCTGCTGACGGGAGCTTGTTGCCGGACGAACAGCGATTGACCCCCTTCGGGCGCTGGCTTCGCAGCACCAGCCTTGACGAACTGCCAGAGTTGATAAACGTTCTGCGGGGTGAAATGAGTATTGTAGGCCCGCGTCCGCTGCTTATGGAGTACCTTCCTCTTTACACTCCCGAACAGGCGCGGCGGCACGAAGTCAAACCCGGTCTCACCGGCTGGGCCCAAATCAACGGACGCAATGCGCTCAGCTGGGAGGAAAAATTCAAGCTCGATCTCTGGTACGTGGAGCACGAAAGCTTTTGGCTGGACTTGCGCATTCTTATTATGACACTCTGGCGCGTTGTAACGCGCCAGGGAATCAGCGCAGACGGAGCGGCAACTATGCCCCGATTTACCGGCAGCACTACCCGCTGCTTACCGGAGGCGCCGTCTTCTATGAAGCCCGGTTACCAAGGACCCCATACCGCCGTTGAACAAGGGAAGGACGCGCGATGACGGAACGATTCAAGAACTGGAAGCCGCCTCGAATCGTTGATGGCAAGCCTACCCGGTACAACTGGGTGGTGCAGAACGTAGACGGATTGAAGCTCGGCTTCCGAACTGATATTGGCGCATTCACCTACATCAATGCCAAGTACGGTGTCACTATCGAAGACCACGTGCAAATCGGCTCGCATTGCTCAATTTATTCGGTTTCGACGATTGACGACAAATGCGGTCCCGTAATCTTGAAACGAAACTGCAAAATTGGCAGTCATAGCGTAATTATGCCCGGGGTTACGATCGGAGAAAATGCGGTCGTGGGCGCTATGAGTTTCGTAAACCGAGACGTGCCACCGAACTGCGTTGCCTACGGAATCCCAGTCAGGGTCAAAAAGAAGCTCCGCAACAAAAATGGATAAACCAAGACTCTTTCTCTCGCCTCCTCACCTTTCCGGCCAAGAGCTGGAGTTTGTGCACGAGGCTTTTGCGAGCAACTATATCGCGCCTTTGGGCCCCATGGTTGACGCTTTCGAGCGCGAATTCGCCGACGTCACAGGCATTCCCCACTGCCTGGCGGTCTCCAGCGGAACAGCGGCCATGCATCTTGCGCTGAGGGAACTGGGCGTCGGGCCTGGCGATGAAGTCTTTGCATCCACGCTCACATTCATCGGCAGCGTCAGCCCGGCTGTTTTCCTCGGCGCTTCGCCCGTGTTCATTGACTCGAGCCGCGAAACCTGGAACATGGATCCTGCGCTCCTCGCCGAGGCACTCGAAGATTCTGCGCGGCACGGTGACCTGCCTAAGGCCGTGATTCCGACCGACCTCTACGGTCAGTGTGCAGATCTCGACGAAATTCTGGCCGTGTGCGCACCTTATGGGATCCCGGTCGTGACGGATTGCGCAGAGTCTGTCGGGGCCATTTACAAAGGCCGCCATGCTGGCGTGGGCGCCAAGGCCGCTGTTTTCTCGTTCAACGGCAACAAGATAATCACCACTTCTGGCGGCGGTATGCTCGCGAGCGCGGATGCGACCCTGATTGAGCATGCCCGCAAACTTTCCCAGCAGGCCCGGGATGCCGCCCCATGGTATCAACACAGCGAAATCGGCTATAACTACCGCATGAGCAACATCCTGGCTGCCATCGGCCGCGGTCAACTCAGGGTCCTGCACCAGCGAGTCGAACAGAAACGTGCCGTTTTTGAACGCTACCGCCAAGAACTAAGTCAAGTACCTGGCATTGAATTCATGCCGGAAGCCCCCTATGGGCGGTCAAACCGCTGGTTGACAGCCATAATTGTCGAGCCCGAGCTGTTTGGAGCTACTCCCGAAGATGTGCGCCGGGCCCTCGAGGCCGAAAATATCGAAGCTCGACCAATCTGGAAGCCGTTGCATCTGCAGCCGGTCTTTAGGAGCGCGAAAGTCATTGGCGGCAAAGTTGCTGAGGATCTATTCCGGCGGGGACTCTGCCTGCCGTCAGGCACCGCACTCACAGAGCATGACATCAGTCGTGTCTGTGCCATCATTCGCGCTTGTCGGAAGAAACACTGATGCTTAAGAAGCTTAAAAGTGCCGTCATCGCCCCGTTTATGCGCACGACTGTCGAGCGCATCAAGGCCAACCTGCTGCTGCGACGCTTGTTGATAGTCACCTGGCATATCTTGGGAATCTATCTGACCTACGTAGCAGCCTATCAGCTCCGCTTTGACGGACGCGTTCCTGTGGACTACAGGGTTGTATGTTGGAGCACCTTACCCATGCTGCTGGTCATATCGCTCCTGGTTTTCGCCCTGTTCGATCTCTATTCCGGAATGTGGTCCTATTTCAGCGTTGACGATTTGATGCGCATGATAGGAGCACTGATTACAGCAACATTAATATTCTCGACCACAGCACTGCTGTTCACCAGGATGGCCGGCGTCGGATTTCCCCGCTCGGTCATCGTCGTACAGTTCCTGCTTATGGGAGCTTGGATGACCGGTGGGCGGTTTGCCACGCGTTATATGCGCGAACGGCTAATCGGTGCCGAGCTTGAGCCAGACGGCGGACAGCGGCTCCTTATCGTCGGCAAGGTCTCGGACGTAGATCTGGTGTTGCGCAGCACCAGGTTCAGCGGGATCGGCAGACCGGTGGCGATAATCACTGACCAGCAGACCGATCGCGGCTTGACGCTTCACGGCGTAAGGATTGCAGGCACCATTGAGCAGATCGGCGCTATCGCCAAATCCAAACGTCCCAGTTGCATCATCATCCTCCCACCGTTCAACCGTCCACGAGAAATAGACCGCATCGTGTCGCAATGCTCTGAGCACGGCGTGGCCTGCACTTTCCGTACGCTGCCCTCACTGTCCGATTTGGCGTCTGGTCACATTACGGCTTCTTCGTTGCGCGAAGTGGACATAGAGGACTTGCTTGGGCGCGGAACCGTAAGGCTCGACAGAACTGAAGTCCGACAATTTATCAAAGGCAAACGGGTAATGGTTACCGGCGCCGGTGGCAGCATCGGTTCAGAATTGTGCCGGCAATTGGCAGCTTATGAACCGGCGGTGCTCGTGCTTTTCGAAATCTCAGAATACGGCCTGTATGCCATTCAGCAGGATTTGTCCGAGAAATACCCTAACCTGGCCCAATTGGCAATTGCGGGTGATATAAGGCATCCCGAAGAAGTAACGGCTGCCATCGCCGCAGCTGGCGGGATAGACGTCATTTTTCACGCAGCCGCCTATAAACATGTCCCCCTCATGGAAACCAATGTCGCCGCCGCTTTCAGGACAAATGTCCTTGGAACTGCCCGACTCGCCCAAGTGGCTGTCCAGCATAACGTGGATAAATTCGTCCTTATCTCCTCGGACAAGGCCGTGCGGCCAAGCAGTATCATGGGAGCGACCAAACGTATCGCGGAAAGGGTCATCAACGAACTGCCCAGCGGAACGACCACGTTTGTTTCGGTGCGATTCGGCAATGTGCTTGGGAGTAGCGGCAGTGTTATTCCTTTGTTCAAGAAGCAGATCGCCGCCGGAGGTCCGGTGACAGTCACCACGCCGACCGTCCGCCGATTTTTCATGACCATCCCCGAAGCGGTCGATTTGGTGTTGCTGGCGGGAACCGTCGGGCGGCACCGCGAAATCATGGTGCTGGAAATGGGTCAATCAATAAGGATTGTTGACCTGGCCCGACGCCTGATCGAGCTCTCGGGATTGATTCCCGATAAAGATATTCCGATTCGCTTCATAGGACTGCGACCTGGCGAGAAAGAGTATGAGGAAGTTATGACTGACGATGAAAATGTAGTGCGTACCGCTCATGATCGCATCTGGGTGATGAAAAAAACGACGCCCGAAACTTTACCGCCGCCAATCGATCTTGCCGTCGTCGAAAAATATGTTCAGGCCAACGACACGGGCGCGCTGCGACGCCTCGCAGCGGAATTGGTGCCTGAAAATAGGTTCTAATGCCCTGGGTTTGCCGAAGCGCACAAGGTCCCAATCAACACCCGCGTTACAACCACTACAGAAGGCTCTATATGCACGCGCCGGTGATAACGCTTGGTGCGGTATCTATCCCATATATCGGGTCTGCAATGGCCCTGTGTTCTACTCAAGCTGCAGACGAAAATCCTTTGCGACCAATAAACCCAGATTTTGCGATTGGCCAAAACAGGCAAGATGCAAGGCGCGGGAGGTGAAGGTGTATGCGCATACTCCGAACCTCCCGCAACGCAGCAGATTGCCTGTTTTCGACAATCCCGAAGGGTTTGAGA